>OGGV01001205.1_pt1 | contig 13091 bp, 9 predicted proteins | sample 1571301 | NCBI WGS metagenome assembly OGGV01 (sample SAMEA2582072, study PRJEB24529) | metagenome | biome: Human gut stool | place: China | collected 2011
TGGGGCAGGAGGAGCAGCCGCCGTTCTTCACGGTGTACTCCGCAGCCGGTGCGCCGAAGTCAAAGTAGCCCTTGAAGCAGCGCAGCGCCACCTTGTTGATGTCGTTGTAGGGCTGCTCGCCGGTGTCCACAGGGCCGCCGGGGGCCTTTTTCCACATGCGGCCGGGTGCGCCGGACCAGCGGTTCTTGCCGGAAGTGGCGCTGTACTCCGCCCAGCTCTGGGGCTGTGCGGGCACGTTGTGGTTGTTGTTGCCGCCGATCAGGTTGCCCATCATGTAGTTGGACAGTTCCAGCACCTTCTTGGGGTCTGCGACCTTGACGCTGCCGGTGCCGCGGATGACCAGGCCCTTGAGCTTCTTGTTGCCCAGCGCAGCGCCCAGGCCTGCACCGGCGGAGTTGCCGAAGCTGGTGTTCAGGGTGGAGTAGTCCACCAGGTTCTCACCGGCAGGGCCGATGGAGGCGGACTCGAACTCGCGGCCGTTCTGCTCGATCAGCCACTTGTTGGAGGCAAAGGTGCCCTTGCCCCAGATCGCGCTGGCATCCTCCAGAGAGACGTCGCCGTCCTCGATGCGCAGGTAGACGGGCTTTTCAGAGATGCCGCTGATGATGATGCCGTCGTAGCCGGCATACTTCAGCATGGGGCCGATGTGGCCGCCCATGTGGCCGTCAATGATGGACTTGCCCTTGGACCAGGTGGAACGGAAGGTCACGTTCATGCGGCCGGAGCAGGGCACACCGGAGCCGGTCAGGGGGCCGACACCAAAGATGACCAGTGCCTTTTCGTCATAGGGGTCGAGGTCCATGGGAGCCTCGTCGTACATGATGCGGTAGGCCATGCCCATACCGCCGATGTATTTATGGTATTGGGTGTCATCCTCCGTCGTGATCTCGCCGGTGGTCAGATTGACACGCAGGAGCTTGCCTGCCCAGCCATAAGATTCAGCCATTGTTTTTCCTCCTTACAGGTCCATGTAGGCAGCCTGTGCTGCGCTGGTGACGGCGTCCCAATCCACGATGGACAGAGCGCCGGACGGGCAGCCTGCGACGCAGGCACCGCAGGCGATGCACTTGGACGACTTGCCGGTCTCCGGGTTGACAGTGGGCATGTGCCAGGGGCAGGCCTCGTGGCAGGCACCGCAGCCGATGCACTTGTCGGTATCCACGACGCGGATACCCTGATCGTTGGTGGTGATGGCCTTCTGCGGGCAGGCGTTGCCGCAGGCAGGGTCCTCACACTGGCGGCAGGTGTCCGGGAAGTAGACCCAGCAGTTGTCCGTGCCGGAGAGCAGACCGTTGCCGTCGCCGTCCAGATTCAGGCGGCGCTGGATCTTGACGCGGCTGATGTAGGAAGAGCAGACGCCGTCATTGGTCAGGGTGCAGTTGATCTCGCAGCGCTGGCAGCCGGTGCACAGGTCTGCGTTGACGACCAGCAGGCCCTGGGGCAGCGCCCAGGTCGCCACTGCGCCGGCATCGACCTGCTGCTGCGAGCAGCCGAACAGCGACAGCATGGATGCGGAAAGGCTCAGCCCTGCAAGGCTTTTGCCCGAAATTTTCATGAATTGACGGCGGGTCATATCCGCTGTCAGGAAATCGGTTTTTGCCATAGGTTCCATTCCTCCGTGAAGTTACTCTGCGCTGAGCACTTCGGTCACATAGAAATAACTGTTGTTGACGATGTTCGTCACGGCGGTCGAGGTGATCGTTGCACCCGTCAGTGCATCCACCTCGGTCAGGTCGGCGCTGGCGGCACCGGCGTCCTCACCGGAAGTCGTCAGTTCGGCCTGTTCCAGACGGTAGGCCGCCTGTTTTTCTGCCGACCAGTCTGCAAAGGGCGATGCCTGGTCCTCGCCGTCCTGTGCGCTCTTGCTCAGGCCTGCCGCATAGAGCTTGCGGCGTGCCACAGCCTCAGCGCTGGAATCCAGCGGAGGTGCCAGCTCGTCGTCCAGCGGCTGGCCGTTCAGAGCCGAGAGCGTGAGGCCCGCCTCGTACATCTTACGGGTGGCCTCGGCCTCCGGGGAAGCATCGCTGACCCGCCAGTTGGCCGGGTCAAAATCCTCTGCGGGGGCTTCTGTTTCGCTGCTGCCTGCGGCGGCATAGCTTGTGCCGGTGGCCGGGTCGGTCACCGTGTAAGCCTTGCCTGCCAGCGCGAAAGGAGCTGCGCCCTGGTACTGGGACGTGAACTCCGGGTCTACGCACCGGGCACCGAGGCTGTCGGTCTCGCCCTGTGCCAGGATGGCAACGCTCTGCACATTGCCCGTGCTGTCAAGGGTCACGCCTGCCTCTACGTCGCTCTGGAAGCCCTTCTGGGTGCCCACCACATAATAGGTGTCCTCGTCCAGCTGGTACACCGCGCGGATGCCATAGGTGGCGGCGTCGGCATCTGCCAGGGGCAGAAGGGTGCCTGCCACCGTGGTGCGGGCACTCATCAACCCATGCAGACCCAGCGCCATTGCCAGTGTGGCCGCGCCCATGGCGGCATAGCCCGGCAGCCGTCTGCGCCACAACGGCTGCGGCGCATGATTTGCCTGCTTCATTGTTTCACCTGCCTATTCTTATCGTCATGCACGGAGAGCTTCCATGCACGAAAAACAGCCGCTCAGCCTGCTGCAACAGTGCCGAACGGTATCTTCGTTATAAGAATAACATCATCCGCGCAGGTTAGTCAACGTATACCTGCTGGATTTTCCAGATTTTTATGGAACCTTCACGAAATTCTTGCGTGAAATTCGTTCTTCTTTTGGATGAGCAGCCTCAATCCGTATTCTTCCGCCAGCTCCACCGACTGAACGGTGGGCATCGTCTTGCTGATGAGGGCGGGAACACCGGCGCGGATGGCCTTGCGCACCATATCCACCGGCACCCGGCCGCTGGTATAAAGGACGCACTCCCCCAGCGGCACTCCGTCCGCCAGTGCGCAGCCGACGGCTTTGTCGAGCGCATTGTGACGGCCCAGATCCTCGCACTGGTATAGGATGCGGCCCGCCCGCAGCAGAAAACAGCTGTGCACGGCGCGGGTGGCGCGGTAGAGCGGCAGTTCCCCGCCCATGGCTGCGGCCAACATCCCGACCCAGGCCTCCGGCACTTCCAACTGCGGCACCGGGGCCAGCGGACGAAGGGCCACCGGAGAGGCCACGGTCAGGTTGTCGGTGCAGCAGCTCGGCACCTCCTGCCCGGCGGCGGAGACCGCGGCCAGCGGGTGGGTCAGGTGGACGCTGACCTTGAGCCCCTCAGCGCAGACGGCCACCTGCTCGACCTCGTCGGCGGAGGCGATCCACCCTTCGGTCAGCAGGCGGCCCAGCGCCAGCTGCGGCAGAAGCTCCGGGGTGCACACCACCCGGAACGCCGTCTGCTCGTTGACGAGGAGGGCTGCGGCGTGTTCAACGGCCAGCAGCCGTTCCCCGCCCTGCGGCAGGCGGACCAGCTCGGCCCCCGGCCGGCTCCCAAAACGGTCTACGATCTTCATCCGCTCACTCCCCGATGTAGGCAAAGCGGGGCTGGACTCTGCCGTCCCGCTCCACGGTCTCGCACCACATGGCCGCCGGGCGCACCCAGAGGTCGTGGTCTCCATAGAGGGTGCGGTAGACCACCAGTTCTTCTTCGGTCTCGCTGTGGTGTGCCATGCCCAGTACTTCGTATTCCCGGCCCTTGAAATGCCGGTAGCGGCCGGGCCTGATCTCATAATGGAATTCCATCCCGTTTTCCTCCTGCTGATGTTTTTCTTATTGTATCATGATTCCGCTCCGCTGAAAAGATGCCAGAAAAATCGCCTCAAATTTTGGGCAAAACGGTCGGGAAGAGTCGTTTTCTTTTTCCGTTTTTTGTGGTATACTACTTATTAAATATATAATGTTCTGAAAAAACGGATCTTTCAACCGAGGTGAGATCTTATTGAGCCGTTCCAACCGCACCCTGCGGCAGGCAAATGCCGCTTACCGGGCGCTTCGGCAGGAAACACAGGCCCTCGTCCGACGGGCCGAAACTGCCCTCATCACCGCCATCGTACTGTATAAGCTCCTCACTGAGCTTGTGTTCCTCCCCGCCATGCGGGGCATCTGGAGCCTGACGCTCCGCGTTTCGCCGGTGAACTACCTGACGAACACCAACGCGCACCAGATCTTTACGGCCCCCAGCATCCTGAGCGGCCTTGCGCTCATCGCCATTCTGGTGGCGCTCTGGAACCTGTATGAATTTTCCATCGTGCTGCATGGGTTGGACCGGGCCCGCCGGGGGGAGCCTTCCGGTCTGCCCGCCCTGTTCCGGGTCTCCCTCGCGGACATCCGCCACATCCTGCACCCGAAAAACTGGCCCATCCTGCTCTACTGTGTGCTCCTCATCCCGTTCACGGACGTGTACGTCACCGCCAGCTACATCACTCAGCTGGCCGTGCCCGAATATATCCTGGGCGTCATCCGGGCAAAGCCGGGCATTCTGGCGCTGTATGGGGCAGGCATTCTGGCCGTTGTGCTGCTGACCGTCTTCTTTGCTCTGGTGCTGCCCCTGTTCATGCTGGAACGCAAACCGTTCGGCTCCGCCGTAAAAGAGAGCTGCCGCTGTGTGAAGCAGCGGTTCTGCGAAGTCCTGACTGCGCTGGCCCGGTGGAACATCGGAGTGCTGCTGCGCATCGGCTTGCTCTTTGCGCTGGCCGCTGCCCTGCTGTACGGCATCGCGGCGCTGGCAGGGCTGGAAAGCACCCGCGCCATGCTGCTGCTCTCCCGCGCACTGCAGCTGGTGGAGCTGCCCTTCTTCGGCTTTCTGCTGGACTGCCGGGTCACTGTGGCCCAGTGCACCATCCTCGGTCTGCTCTACTTCCGGACACAGGGCCTGCCCCAGCCGGACGTGCCGCCGGGCGATACCCCCGCCCGCCGCAGCGGCCGCCTGCTGCTGACGGCTCTGGTGGCAGGCGTCACCCTCGCGAGCTGCGCCGCCACGGTCTATCTGCTCAGCCTGCCCCAGGACGACGCGCTGCTCTCGGCGGTGGGCGGTGTGACGCCCCTCGTCACCTACCACCGCGGCGACTGCTCCATTGCCCCGGAAAACACCATCCCCGCTTTCCGGTCTGCCATCCGGAAGGGCGGCGACCGCATCGAACTGGATGTCCAGATGAGCCGGGACGGTGTGGTGGTCGTGACCCACGACACCAGCCTGAAGCGCTGCACCGGCAAAAACGCCAAGGTATACGATCTGACCTTTGCGGAGATCGAAGCGCTGGACGCGGGCCGCTGGTTCAGCGCCCGCTTTGCCGGGACGCGCATCCCCTCGTTTGAGGAAGTGCTGCAGCTCTGTCAGGGCCGCATCGACCTGAACGTGGAGATCAAGCCCAGCGCCGCCACCCCGACGCTGGAAGCCGAGACCGTCCGCCTGCTTCGGGCGTACGGTTTCGAGGGGCACTGCGTCATCACCTCGCAGAGCTATGAGACGCTGCACAAAGTCAAGGAGCTGGCCCCGGATATCCCCACCGGCTACATTCTGGCGCTGGGCGTCGGCAACTACTACGACCTGCCGGATGCCGACTTTTTCAGCGTGGAGCATACGTTCATCACCTCCGGCATGGTCAATCAGATCCACCTGCGCGGCAAGACCATCTCGGCCTGGACCATCGCCCAGGAGGACGATGCCCGCCACATGATGGAGCTGGGCGCAGACGACCTCATCACCGACAAGCCTGACCTGGTGCATGAGCTGCTGCGCCAGAATGCCGAGATGGATACCACCCTGCTCTCGCTCCGCGATGCGATCCAAGGCTGGTTCTTCCCCGCCCCGGACGAAGAAGTTTCGGACGAGGCGGAGGATGTCATCGAAGATGTCATCGAGGACCCGAAAGAGTTCCTGGATGCCGCATGATCCCCGCCAAAAGGAGGCCCGCCATGTTCCAAAGAATCCGCGATCTGGTCGCCGATGTCTGCCGCTACGAAGAAACGGCCCCCATCAACAGTGCCTGTATGCGCTGCATCCTGCTCTGGTCTGCGGTGGTGCTGGTGATGCTGAACCTGAGCTGCAACAGCCTTGACCGCCCCATCGTCTTTGTCTCCACCGTGTTTATCTGTCTGACGCTGTTCGGGGTATCGCTGCTGCTCTCCCATGTGCGGCACCCGAAGCGCACCGTCCTTGCGGGGGCCGTTCTCATCGTTCTGATGAGTCTGTGCTGCCTTGTCTCGAACGAAAACGACGGCTTCCAGAGCCTGTGGCTCTTCCTGCTGCCCGCCATCCTGCTCATCCAGCTGGGCCTGAAGCAGGCGGTGCCGATCTGCTCGGCCTATGGGCTGTGCGCCATGGTACTGCTCTGGGGTTCCCCGGAGCGGCTGGCCAACGCCTACCCCAGGGATTACCGCATCTACTACCCGGTCTTCTACTGGGAGTTCCTGCTGGCCATGGTGGTGGCCGACCTGTTTTATAAATCCTACCGCATCCGCCGGGAGCAGACCGAGCAGGAGATGGAGGCCGAAGTGCAGGCCACCATGGGCAAGGCACAAAAGCTGATCCTCAGCTCGGTGGCCGCCATCAACCAGATGATCGACGAGAAGGACCACTACACCTCCGAGCACTCCCGCCGGGTGGCGCAGTATTCCCGCATCATTGCAAAGCATCTGGACCCCACTCTCTCCGAAGAGGAGCTGGAGCGGCTTTACCGGAGCGCCCTGCTCCACGACATCGGCAAGATCGCCGTGCCGGATGCCATCCTCAACAAATCCAGCCGCCTGACGGATGCGGAGGCTGATGTGATGCGGCAGCATACCCTGTGGGGCAAAAAAATACTGGCCGGGCTGGAATTTCTGCCCCAGGCCGACCTGGGGGCCAGCTACCACCACGAGCGGTACGACGGCACCGGCTACCCCGCCGGGCTGATGGGCGAAGACCTGCCCCGCATGGTGTGGGTCATCGCCGCAGCCGACGCACTGGACGCCATGAGCTCCAATCGCTGCTACCGCAAGCGCTGCGACCTCGACTATATCCTCTCTGAATTTGAACGGGGCCGCGGCACCCAGTTTTCGCCCGAAGTGGCCGATGCGGTCATCGACCTGCTGAAGACCGGCGGCATCCCGCTGGCCTGACCCCCGGAGGAACTGCCTATGAAACGCTCGTTTTTTCCCTTTTTTCTCCAGACCATCCGCATCCACTACCAGGACCCGGAGCTGGCACTCTATACCAAAGGGGTCATAGGGCTGCTCTGGCTGGTGCAGCTGCCGGTGGCGCTGTGGTATGGAGCTCCGGCCCAGTTCTACGCCCTGCTTGGAGCCATGCTGCTGGCCATCGGCGTCGATCTGGTACCTTTCCCCCGCCAACACAGCCGCGCGGACGATTACGTCACCTCTGCCGTGATGCTCGTCTGCTGTTTTGTGTTATTCTGGAAGGCTTCCATCGGGTATTTCAGCGTCTTTTTCCTGCTCATCTACCTGTTCTGCAATGTGTTCATCCTGGGCATCGCGGGCAGTGCTCCCTTCAGTCTGCTGGGGCTGACGGGCGTCATGCTCTGCCTGCGGGGCGTCCTTGTGGCAGACCCCGCCGCCCATTATGGGGCGGATTTTGTGCCCCGCCTGCCCTTCCTGTTCCTCTGCATTCTGGGCATCGCCTACATCATCACCTTCTTCATCCAGCGCTACTGGGTGGAAAAGCTGCAGCAGCACGTCATTCTACAGGCGCGCATCGACGCCGAGCGGGCCAGGCTCTCGGAGATGTCGCTCAAGGTCATCACGGCCATGTACAGCGCCCTCAGCTCCAAAGTGCCGGAAGTGGACCTGCACTGTGAGCAGGTGGCCGCGCTGACGCAGGAGCTTGCCCGCCGGATGGGGCTGGACGAAACGGCCTGCCGGGACGGCTACTATGCGGGCCTGCTGCATGAGGTGGGGGCCGTCGGCCTGCCGGACGCTGTACTGCAGAACCGGCAGCTGACCGAGGAGCAGTTCCAGCTTTACCAGACCTATGTAGAGCGGGGCTATGCCATCATTTTGCAGCTTCAGATCGTAGACCGGGTGGCCGAGACGGTACGCTTCCACCGGGAGTGGTACGACGGTACCGGCTACTGCACCGGCCTGCGGGGCGAGGAGATCCCCCTGCTGGCCCGCATCCTTGCCGTGGCGGACTTCACCGACCGCCACCGCCGCTGGGACGAGACGGACGCCGAGATCGCCGCGGCCCTCACCGCCCGCGCCGGGACGGAGTTCGACCCGGTGTGTGTCGAAGCAATGAAAACGCTGCTGCAATGAAAGGAACCCCCTCTTCCGCCGGGAATGCAGAAGAGGGGGTTCCTGTTTTGTTCAGAGCCTCTGCCGGGCAGGGGCGGCGGTCACTGGCTCAGCTGCTCTTTGTGGTACTGCAGCGTATAGAGCTGATAGTACCGGCCGTGGTTGGCCAGAAGCTGCTGATGGGTGCCCTGCTCCAGAATCTTGCCATGGGAGAGGACGATGATGTTGTCCGCATGCTGGATGGTGGACAGGCGGTGCGCCACGATGAGCATGGTGCCGACGGTGCGCATCTTTTCCAGCGAGTCCTGGATGAGCAGCTCGGTCTCGGTGTCGATGTTGGCGGTGGCCTCGTCCAAGATCATCACGCTGGGCTTGTGGATGATGGTGCGGGCAAAGCTGAGCAGCTGGCGCTGACCGGCCGAGAAGTTGTTGCCGCGCTCGCGGACTTCCTCGTCCAGGCCGTGGTCAAGCTTTGCGATGAACTTGTCGGCGTTGACGTAGCGGCAGACCTCCAGGATCTCGTCGTCCGAAATGCCCTCTTCCCGCAGGACGATGTTGCTGCGGATGGTGCCGGAGAAGAGGAACACATCTTGCAGCATCTGACCGAAGTGGCGGCGCAGCGAGGAAATTTTGATCTTCCGGATGTCGATGCCGTCAATCAGAATCTCACCCTTCTGGAACTCGTAGTTGCGGCAGATGAGGGACAGGATCGTGCTCTTGCCGGAGCCGGTAGAGCCAACGAAGGCCACCGTCTCGCGGGGGTCAACGTGGAAGGAGACGCCCTGCAGCACCCACTCGCCGGGGACATAGCTGAACCAGACGTCGCGGAACTCGATCTCGCCCTTCACCTCGTCCAGCTCGATGGCATCGGGGGCATCCACCATCTTCGGCTGCAAGTCCATGATGGAGAAGACCTTCTCCGACGAGGCCAGCGCCGACTGCAGCCAGTTGAACTGCTCGGCCAGATTCTGGATGGGGGTGAAGAACTTGGAGATATACATATAAAAGGTAACGACCGTTCCGCCGGAAAGGGTCTGCCCCAGAAAGCTGACATTGTTCAGGTGGCCCATGCCGCCCAGATAGAACAGGCAGAGGATGGAGCCGATGTAGAGCATATAGACCAGCGGGCGGAAGACGCTGAAGACAAAGATCTGCTCCTGATTGGCTCTGGCAAGAGTCTCGCTCTTTTTCCGGAAGGTCTCCATCTTCTCGTCTTCCCGGCCAAAGATCTGCGTCACCTTGATACCGGACAGGTTCTCGGACAGATAGGTGTTGATGTCCGTGGTGGCGTCCTTGAGCTTGCGGTTGGCCCGGCGGGAGAATTTGCGGAAGATGACCGTGAAAATGACGATGAAAGGCACAAAGCAGAGCACCATCAGGGTCAGCTCGTAGTTCAGGCAGATCATCGCGGTGAGGATGCCCAGGATGACGAAGCAGTTCTTGGTCAGCTGCACCAGCAGGTTGGTGAACATCATGGAGATGGCGTTGGTGTCGTTGGTCACACGGGTGACCAGCTTGCCCACGGGGATCTCGTTCAGCTGCTCGTGGGAGAGGGACTCGATGTGGGTGAAGAGGTCCTCGCGCAGGTCGGAAATGATGCGCTGGCCCACCCGCTGCAAGATCACGGCCTGCAAATAGGTGCTGGCCATGGAAAAGACCAGCACGCCCGCATACACGGCCACCCCCGCAAAGAGGGTGTTCAGCTCAAACTCGCCGACGACCAGCTCTTCGATGGAGCCGACGATAAGGGGCGAAATGATGTCGTAGGCGATGGAAAAGAGCATCAGAAAGCCCACGAGGACGAACCGGCCCAGATAGGGCCGGGCATACCCGGCCAGGCGGCGCAGGATCTCACCGTCGTCCATGTTGCGCTCGAAGCCCATGGAGGTCTTCTTATCCTTCACGCCGACATAGGCAGCGATGAGCAGCGCGGTGATGACGCCGATGACCGCGCCCACCAGCAAAAGCGGATTCCAGCTCATGCCTCGTCACCTCCCATTTCGTCTTCCAGCCGCTGCAGATCGACCATGCGGCGGTATTCCCCGCAGGAGGCATAGAGTGCGTCGTGGGGGCCAACGGCCTCGACGCAGCCGTCTTCGAGGAAGATGATCTTATCCAGCCGCTCCACCGTGGAAATGCGATGGGCGATGAGCAGGGTGGTCTTCCCTGCCCGGCTGGCCTTCAGGTTGTCCAGAATGATCTTCTCCGTCCGGGTATCCACCGCCGAGACGGAGTCGTCCAGAATGAGGATGGGCGCATCCTTCAAAAGGGCGCGCGCAATGGAGATGCGCTGCTTCTGCCCGCCGGAAACGGTGACGCCGCGTTCGCCGAGGACGGTCTCGTAGCCGTCCTTGAAGTCCACGATGTTGTCCCGCACATCGGCCAGGCTGGCGGCCCGCTCGATGTCCTCCTGGGTGGCGTCATCCACGCCGAATGCGATGTTGTGGGCGATGGTGTCTGAGAAGAGGAAGTTCTCCTGCGGCACATAGGCGCAGGCATTGCGCACCGAGTGGATGGACACGCGGTTCACATCCTGCCCGTCCACGAAGAGGGTGCCGTCCGGCACATTGTAGGTGCGGAGCAGCAGGTCCACCAGCGCGGTCTTGCCCGCACCGGTCTTGCCCACGATGCCCACGCTCTCGCCGGGTTCAATTTTGAAGGAAATGTTCTTGAGCACGTCGAACTCGCCGTCCGGGTAGCGGAAGGTCAGGTCCCGGAACTCGATGGCGCCCTTCGGGTCCTTCAGGTCGGGCACACCGGGGCGGTCGGCCACGTCGATGGGGGCATCCAGCAGCTCGGTGATCCGGTTGAGGGACGCCTTGCCGCGGGAGGTCTTCTCGATGAGCATGGACACGGCCATGATGGGCCAGACGATGGCTTCGAAGTAGCCGATGTACTCCACGAGCTGGCCTGCATTGAACCGGCCGCAGTAAACCAGATAGCCGCCGTAGCCCAGGATGATGCAGATGACCGACTCGACGAAGAGGGTCACGAGGACTTCCAGCAGAGTGGCGATCTTGGTGTAGGTAACGTTGATCTCCTCGTTCTCCTTGTTCAGCTTCCGGAAGGCCAGCAGCTCTTTCAGCTCCTTGACGAAAGCCTTGATGACTGCGATGCCGGAAAAGTTCTCCTGTGCAAAGTCGGAGAGATCCGAGAAGGCCTGCTGGCGTTCCTCCCAGCGCCGGGTCATCACCTGGCTCATCAGCGTACCGATGACGAACATGATAAGGGCCGGGATGAGGGCGAGCATCGTCAGCCGGACGTCCATCCGCCACATCTTATACAGGGCCAGCAGGCCCAGCGTCAGTGCGTCGAAGAACATCAGCACACCGTCGCCGAAGCACTCCTGGATGGTGTCGAGGTCGTTGGTATAAAGGCTCATCAGGTTGCCGACCTTGTTCACCTGATAATACTGCTGCGAGAGCCTGCGGCTGTGGTCGAACATCCGCTCGCGCAGGTCTGCCGTGACCCGCACGGCCGAGCCGAAGAAGCAGACGCGCCACAAAAAGCGCCCGATGACCATCAGGACCACGATCCAGATCATGGGCCGGCAGATGTGCTGCAACAGCACCTCTTTGGTGAAGGCCAGCGTCTCGCCGCCCACCACCACCTGCCCCAGGTTCATGCCGTTGATGACCAAGCGGTACAGCTGCGGGATGAGCAGCTGGATGTAGTCCACCGTCAGCAGCGCTGCAAGCCCCAGCAGCAGCGCCGGGGCGTGCCTGAGATAGTAGCGGTTGATATACTTGCCAAAGATCATAGGTGCAGTTTCCCCTCCTGTTCCGATTCCGAACCAATTTGGACGACTGTGCGAAAAAAGCCACCGCATCACATTTGATGCAGTGGCTTTTCGTCTGGAGCGGCCGACGAGGCTCGAACTCGCTACCTCCACCTTGGCAAGGTGGCGCTCTACCAGATGAGCTACGGCCGCAGATTCCATTGTGGCGCGCCGGGCGTTCCCGGCGACGTCGATTATTATACCGCAGCTTTCGCCTCTTGTCAACTGCAAATTTGCATTTTTTGAAAAAAGGGACGTTTCCGTCCCCCTGCTGCGTACAAAGCTGCGGAAGCGTTCAAGTTTGCCGCAGCTGACGCGAAGAAAATTTAATTGCTTTCCTTTCTTAATATCGTTATAATTAAGATTGTCAAATCGTTGCTGAACTTTCGCGCCTGCCGCTTCGGGCTGCTGCACCGAGGAACAGGCGTGTTTTCATGCAGGGGAGAATATAGGAATAAGGAGCAAACGCAATGTACAAGATCACGGAAAAGGTGGCGCTGAACCCCACCGTTACAAAGATGGTCATTGAAGCCCCGCTCATTGCCAAAAAGGCAAAGCCCGGCCAGTTTATCATTGTGCGCCCGTTTGAAGACAGCGAGCGCATCCCCCTCACCGTCGCAGGCTATGACCGCGAGAAGGGTACTGTGGACATCATCTTCCAGATCGTCGGCGGCACCACCATGGAGCTGAACAGCCTCGAAGTGGGTCAGAGCGTCCACGACTTCGTCGGCCCGCTGGGCCGCGCCACCGAGGTGGAGGGCCTGAAGAAGGTCTGCGTCGTCGGCGGCGGCGTGGGCTGCGCCATTGCGCTGCCCATCGCCCGTGAACTCCACGAGCAGGGCTGCGTTGTCCACAGCGTGGTCGGCTTCCGCAGCAAGGACCTGCTCATCCTCGAGGACGAGTTCAAGGCCTGCAGCGACGAGCTGCGGATCATGACCGACGATGGCAGCTACGGCACCAAGGGCGTCGTTACTGCCGCCCTCGACGAGCTGGTGGCTGCCGGCAACCAGTACGACCTGGTCATCACCATCGGCCCGCTCATCATGATGAAGTTTGTGGTCAAGACCTGCCAGAAGCACGGCCTCAAGAGCATCGTCTCCATGAACCCCATCATGATCGACGGCACCGGCATGT
>OGGV01001206.1_pt1 | contig 13087 bp, 15 predicted proteins | sample 1571301 | NCBI WGS metagenome assembly OGGV01 (sample SAMEA2582072, study PRJEB24529) | metagenome | biome: Human gut stool | place: China | collected 2011
TAATGTCCGCGGTGCCACCTGAATTACCGGAAGTGTCCGGTCGCTCACGCGCTCAAGTAAAAGCGCTGCTCCGTTAACGCTGAGCCTGCGGCGCACCTACTGGCGGCGCATTTTTCTCACTGCGCCCTGTTCAGTTTGCTGCTCCCGGGTGTTCGTTCACGCACCGTCCGCGCACGGCTCCCAGCTCTGCCGCGCTCTCTGTGGCGTTATGATGCGCTACTTTTCCCAATCACTGCATTTACCAGTAAAATATAGCACTTTGCCGCCGTTTCGTCAAGTATCCGGGCTAAGCAACGCCTGCACAAGGCCGTTGGCCGCCAGCTGCCCGGCGTAGAGGGCCTCGTTGAGGTTATTGCCGTGGCCTCCTATCTCGATGAGCAGACTGCCGGTGGTGAGGTCCTGATTATAAAAGCGGTAGCTGAACAGCACAGGCCGGGTGAACCCGGGGTACATCCCCTCCATGCTCCGCTCCCATGCGGCGGCGAAACGGAGGTTCTGCCGCCAGCCGGGCAGCCGGACGCTGCCGCCGTTGTCGCACCCGCAGATGATCATGACCTGCGCGGCCTGCCGCCCGTCCACGGTGCAGACCGGGGCCATCCGGGAACCTCCCTCTGTCTCGATGGCGTCCCGGTGGACGTCCAGCACCACCTTGATGCTCGGATACTGGGCCAGATACCGCTGGACGACGGCCCGGCTGTTCTCGTAGCTGCCGGTGTAGCTGGGGTAGTCGTTCAGGGTCTCGTCGTGGAGAGTGTTCAGCCCGGCGGCGTTGAGGGTGTCGGCCATCACCCGGCCCACGGCACACATATTCAGGTTCGTGTCGGTGGTGCGGGCGCCGTCGCCGGGCGAATACCACAGCCCCGCCGAGAGGCGGTAGTCCTCAGTGGCGTGGGTGTGCATGATGAGGATCTGCGGGTCAGGGCTGTCCTTTTCGACGCTAAAGGGCAGTGGGGCCTGTATCTCTGCCGCGATGTCCGCCGCAGTCTGTCGGGTGTTGTTCTTGATGCTGCCCGCGCCGCAGGCAACGTACTTTTCACCGCTTCCTTGCGGGTAATTTTTTTCAATCACTGCGCCCGCGCCTTCGGGCCGGGCGTCGTCACCCAGAAGCTCCACAAGATAGCTTTCGATGCCGCCTGTCGGGGCGGCGGCTTCGGGCTGAGAGGCGGCAGTCCCGGTGCTTTCAGGGGCGGCTTCGGCCACAGATACGGCCTCCTGTGCCGCGCCGGAGACGGCCTTTCGGCTCAGGGAGAGCGCCGTCTGCGCCGCCGGGACAGGCCCGGCGATGACCGCCGCCAGCCCCAGCACAACACTGTGGGCCATGATGGTCAGAGCCGCAAAAAGGGCCGCTGCGCCCAGAAAGGGCAGCAGATGGCTCTGCCCGGCCTCGCCATAGCGCATAAGCTGCCCCCTCCCCTTTTGTTTTATCCATACAATATGAGCAGCAGCGGGGTTTTATCCCACCAGCCAGCAGAGCTGGGCGATGCTGAGCCTCGGCTGCAAGGCGCGGTTGATGGCCGCGCCCAGCAGGGCGGCCCCGTGGGCGATGACGCTGTCCAGTTCCCGGGGCGTCACCACGAGGTCTTTGCCCTCCTGCGCCATCATCAGGGTGGGGATGCCCGCCGCGATCACCGGCAGACCCAGACGGGCCGCGTCCAGATGCTTGCTGCTGCCGGGCTGGGCCGGACAGAGGCCGGTGTCGGAGAACTGCAGCGTCCGGCCCAGACGCTGGGGTTCCGACGAGCAGAGGCTGTCCACACAGATGAGGGCCGTAGGCCGCACTTCCCGCACCAGCGCACCGGCCAGCTGCTGCAGGCTCAGACCGGTGGACGCCGAGACGCCCGGAGCCACCGCCGCCACCGGGCGGATGCCCTTCACCGGCGGACGGCCTGCGCCCATCGTGACAAAAATTTTCTGGGCGGTGCGGGGGCCGAGGGCGTCGGCGGTGACCCGGCGGTTGCCCACGCCCAGCACCAGCACCGGCCCCTCCGGCGGCAGAAGCGCCCGCAGCTCGTCCGCTGCCTGCTCGATGACCTCGGCGTCCCGCTCGTCCAGCACACTGACGCTGGGGACTTCCAGCGTGACGTACCGCCCCCGGGGCTTCTCGAGGCCCTCCCGGGCGATCTCCACCCGCGTCACCGTCACGCCGCCCCGTTTTGCCGTGGCCGCGCGGACTCCGCCGGGCAGGTCAGTCGCGGCCGTGTAGAGCTCGTCCGCCATATCTGTCAAGCGCATGATTTTCCCTCTTTTCTGCTCTGTTTGCCGCCAAAAAGCCGGTTTTGGGGCCTCGCGGCACAAAAAGTATGGGAAAATCAAAACTTTTTGAAACAAAAATCGAAAAAATGCTTGCGCTGGAACGGCAAATATGGTATCATAAGGTGCGCTGTTATAGGTAGCCAAGGAGGTGGAACGAATGCCTAACATCAAATCTCAGAAGGACCGCGTCGTGCAGGCTGCTGCAGAGCAGGCTCACAACAAGGCCATTAAGACCAACCTGAAAACAGTCGTCAAGAAGGCAGACGCTGCCATCGATGCGAATGCCGCTGACAAGGACGCAACCGTCCTGGCTGCTGTTTCCGCGATCGACAAGGCTCGCGCTAAGGGTGTCATCAAAAAGAACACCGCTAGCCGCAAGATCAGCCGTATGGCAAAGCGTGCTAACAAGAACGCTTGATCGCAGTTTGATTGACGAACAAAACCTCTGTACCGGAGCGCCCGGTACAGGGGTTTTTGTTTTTTACGCCACCGGCTCCGGCAGGTCCAGCAGGGTGGCTGGGTCCAGTGTCCGGGGCGGTTCCAGCAGCTGTTCCGGCGGCAGCGGCAGGGGCGGTTCCGCCCACACGCCCCACACAAACCAGGCCGTGGGCACCGCCGCCGCAAGACCCAGCGCAGGCAGCGCCAGCCCCGGCATCGTGCACACCCGGCTGCCGGGCAGCATTGCCGCCGCCGTGCACAGCAGCTGTGCTGCAAAAAGCTCCCATAAAAGGGTCGTCCAGCGGTGTTTCATCGTTCATCGCCTCCTGTTTTCCACATTCTAGCGCAGAGCTGTTGAAAAACAGGGCGAAGAGTGGCAGCCAGACCGATTTCCCTTGCCCCGGCTGACAATTCAGCCGGGGCGTTTTTTGGTCTCATGGCGCATCGCGCCGGTCAGAAACACCGCCGACAGGGCACCGGCCCCCAGCAGCACCCCTGCCGGACAGGCGGAAAACACATCGAACAGTACCCCGTACACGGCCTGCCCCACCGGCTGGGTCAGGCTGGCCAGCGCCATTGTACAGCCGGTCACCCGGCCCAGCTGTGCCTGCGGCAGCACCGCCTGCAGCCGGGCAAAGAACCACACATTGAACCGCATGGCGGCGGCCATCACCCCAAACCCGCACAGGGCCACCCCGCCGCAGGCAAGCGGTGGTACCCAGAGCACGACGCCCATGGCGGCGCACAGCCCGGCAATGCCCAGCAGAAGCCCCAGGGCCTGCCGGTCGGACAGTGGGTGTCGGCTGCGGCCTGCCAGCGCTCCGCCTGCAAGGCCACCCACGCTCAGCACGGCCTGAACGGCCCCCAGCATGGCATCGCTCTGCCCCAGGTACTGCACGATCACCACCGGGATGCCCACTACCACCGCCGGGATCTCCACAAGGTTCACCAGCGCCATGATGCCCGCCAGCCGCAGCAATTCCGGCCGGCTGTGGTACAGATAAGTAAGGCTCTCCCGCAGGTCTGCCGCAAAATCCGGTTTTCTTTGCGTGCGTGGCTGCGGCCGGTCGCCGGGGATGCGGATCTGCCATTCCAACAGAGCGGAAGCGGCAAAGCAGGCCCCACACAGCACCAGCAGGGGCCCCAGCCCCATCACACCCAACAGCGCACTGCCCAGCAAGGGCCCCAGCAGCTCATCCAGCGTATCGACCAATTGGATCACCGCATTGCCCTGCACAAGGCGGTCTCCCGCCAGCAGCAACGGCAGGCTGGCCCGCACCACCGGCTGATACAGCCCCTGCAGCGCATAAAGCGCACAGAGTGCCGCCGGTGCCCACAGAACTGTCGGCAGGTTGTCGGCGGAGGCTGCAGCACCCAATGCAAGCCCGGCAGCAGCAAGGTCCAGCACCACCATGAGCCGCGCCTTGCGGCAGCGGTCAGCCAGAACGCCTCCGGCCAGTGTCCCGGCCAGCGCTGGAAGCAGTGCCAGCGCAGTCGCCGCACCGTACACCGCTGCCGAACCGGTCTGTCGCAGCAGGATCAGCGGCAGCACGAACCGCAGCGCCGCATTGCCGAACAGCGAAATGATCTGCCCCAGTACCACCTGTACAAATGGTCCCATCGTATCATCCTTTCTTTTTCATTTACAGACCGTCGGTCTGTAAAATCGTCTGAAAAAGGCGGAGCTTTCTCCGCCGACTCTTTTTCTGTTATTTCTCCGGGCACAGTTCTTCCAGCTGAAGGGCCTGTTCCTCCGTGAGCAGGTCCAGCCCCAGCGCCCTTGTCATCTGCTGAAAGACCCGGTTGCGTGCTCGCTGCTGCGTGCGAGTCGTAGGGCGGCTCTGGGGCGGCAGCCACAGATCGGCCAGAAAGAACAGCGCACCGGCCAGTGCATCGGGGTCTCCGGTATGGATGCTGCCATCGGCCACGCCCTGCCGGACAAGGGGCGCAATGCACTCCGGCACCAGACGTTCCTCGATGCTCTGCCACTCCAGTACCAGAAAATACGGGTCATCGGTCAGGTGCGGCAAAGTGCGGCCCATGCGCTGCTGCCGGTCCCCTGCAAAGGACATCGCAAACACTGCCTGCAGCTTCTGCAGGCCGGTCAGACCCGCTGCTTCCCGGATGCGGCGCAGCGGCTCCCACATCTCATCCCCCATGCGGTCACCCACCTTCCGGGCGATCTCCTCCTTGGAGCGGAAATGATGGTACACCGCCCCCTTGGAAAGTCCCGTGGCGTCGATGATGTCCTGCAAAGTGGTGCTCTGGTAGCCCTTTTCCGCAAAGAGTGCAGCGGCGGCATCCAGGATCTTTTCCACCGTCTGTTCCGGATATTTGTTGCGCGGCATCTGCTCGTCCCCCTTTACAGACCGATGGTCTGTATCTTCAGCATACACCCGCCGCGCCGTCCTGTCAAGCCGTTTTTTTCAGTTCTGGTCGTGGCTCTTGCCCACCCAGGAGCACACCACGCCGCACACAAGGCTGGTGGTAATGCCGGCCGCAGCGGCAGTGAGCCCGCCAGTGAGGATGCCCACGGCTCCCTCTTCCTCCAGTGCGGTGCGCACCCCTTTTGCCAGCAGGTGGCCGAAGCCCAGCAGCGGCACTGTGGCCCCGCAGCCTGCAAACTCGGCCAGCGGGGCATACCACCCGATGGCCGACAGCACCACCCCGGCCACCACATAACCCGTGAGGATGCGGGCCGGGGTCAGGCCGGTGAGGTCGATGAGCAGCTGCCCCACCACACAGATGCCGCCGCCCACACAGAACGCCCAGAAATAATTCATGCTCCGCTCTCCTTCTCCGGCGCGCGCAGCTCCACAAGGTGCGCCACCGCCGGGATGCTCTCCTTCTGCAGAAAAGTGGTCTGACTCATCAGGGCACCGGTGGCCACGAACAGCACCCGCTTCTGGCTGCGGCGCAGCAGGCGGGGCAGGATGTGCCCGCACAGCACCGCGGCACAGCAGCCCGGCCCGGAACCGCCGCTTTTCACCTGCTGTTCCGCGGCGTCGAACAGGATGCAGCCGCAATCCACATGGTTCTTCACCAGCAGGCCCTCGGCCGCCAGCAGCTCCCGCAGCAGGCTGCTGCCCACCTGCCCCAGGTCCCCGGTGTAGATGCAGTCGAATTCCTGCGGCTCGGTGTGGGTGTCGGCAAAATAATGCAGCAGGGTGGACGCGGCTGCCGGGGCCATGGCCGCGCCCATGTTGTTGATGTCCCTGACCTGATAATCCTGCACACGGCCGAAGGTGGCCGCCGCTATCGGCACTCCCGGCCCGGCAGGCTGCAGCAGGCAGCAGCCTGCCGCCGTTACGGTCCACTGAGCGGTGGGGGTGCGTACAGCGCCGTAGCTCAGCGGGGTGCGGAACTGCCGCTCGGCGGCACAGAAATGGCTGGACGCCATGGCCAGCAGGTGCTCCGCCGCCCCGGAGGCGCACAGCGCAGCCCCCAGACCCAGTGTTTCCGCCATGGTACTGCAGGCCCCGAACACCCCGGCAAAGGGTACACCCAACTCCCGCATGGCATAACCGGAGGCCGTACACTGGGCCTGCAAGTCCCCTGCCAGCACCAGCCGGACCTTTTCTTCGGGCAGCTGCGCCTTCTGCAGGCAGAGCCGGGCCGCCCGCAGCTGCAGGTATTTTTCCGCCGCCTCCCAGCTGCTCTGGCCGAACCGGTTGTCACTGCTCAGCTCATCAAAGGCTGCAGCCAGCGGGCCTTCCCCCTCCTTTTTGCCGCCCACCGCCGCCTGCGCAGCGATCACGGGCGGCGTGCGGAACAGCAGTGTGTCGCCGCATCGTTGTGTCATGAACAAAATTTCTCCTTTCCGGCAAAAAATCCACCGGGTTGTGCTATACTATAGAGAGCCGCTGTGCAATCTGCGGCCCGGCTGCATCGTATTATACAGGGAGCAGCCCTTTCAGCCACAACACCGCGCCGTACACCACCGCCGCCAGCGTGCCGTATACGATGACCGGCCCGGCGATGGTGAACATCTTGGCTCCGGTGCCCAGCACCCGCCCTTCCGCTTTGAACTCGATGGCCGCACTGACCACCGCATTGGCAAAGCCGGTGATGGGCACCAGCGACCCGGCCCCGGCCCGGGCGGCCAGCTTCTGGTACCAGCCCAGCGTGGTGAGCACCGCCGAAAGTGCGATCAGGCTGCAGCTGGTCAGGGTCCCGGCCAGCTCGGTTTCTATTCCGGCGGCCAGAAACCGCTGCCGCAGCACCTCGCCCAGCAGGCAGATACCGCCGCCCACGCAAAAGGCCCACGCGATGTCGGCCAGCAGGGGCGAATGCGGCCCTGTGCGCCGCACCCGGCGCGCATATTCCTGTGCTGTCATCTTCATTGTGCTCCCCTCCGGGCATAGCTTGCCCCGGCAGGCCGCACGTTATCCGTTTTTGGAAAGAAGGTTTGCTGTTATGCGTTCTTCCGCTTCTTCCCGGCCTTCCCCCAGCGCACATCCCGCACCCCGCCGCAGACGCCGCCATGGCCGCCGCCTGTTCTGCCTGACCGTGCTGGCCTGCTGTGTGGCCGGATGCATCGCCTTTGCGCTCAGTCAGGAGCCGCAGGCCGCCGCATCGTCTGCCGCATCGCAGCCCGCGGCCAGCAGCTCGGACGCAGAAAACGGCCTGCTGACCGCCGCTCAGGCGCAGGCCCTGCTGGATGACCCCCGCATGGTGCTGGTGAACCACACCCACAAGCTGGCGGACGGCTACACCATCACCACCAAGGAGTGCGGCTCTTCCACCGCCATCAACAAGGACCTGCAGACCGAGGCCGCCGATGCCTTTTTTGCCATGCAGGCTGCCGCTGCGAAGGACGGTGTGGACATCCGGATGCAGAGCGGCTACCGCAGTGTGGACTACCAGACCAAGCTTTACAACAACAAGACCCAGTATTACCGCGACCAGGGCTGCAGCGAAGCCGACGCCCGGGCCAAAGCGGCCACCATCGTGAACCCGCCGGGCTACTCCGAGCACGCCACCGGCCTTGCCGCCGACCTGAACACCCCGGAGCACACCAGCCTGGACGAGGGCTTTGAGAATACCGCTGCCTTCCGCTGGCTGTGCCAGCACGCGGTGGAGTACGGCTTTATCCTGCGCTACCCCAAGGAGGCCGAAGCCGTCACCGAGATCACCTACGAGCCGTGGCACTGGCGCTATGTGGGGCCGGAAAACGCCGCCCTTATCAGCCAGAGCGGCCTGTGCTTTGAGGATGCCATTGCCGTTTTGCAGAAGCTGGCCGCCGGGCAGTCCGTCACCGGTTAAGAATGTGTAAAACCCGCCGGCAAAAGGGTGCCTGCGCGTTGCATTTTGCCCCCCGATATGGTAAGATAATACTGTTCTGCCCGGTGTTCGCATACACACCCGCAGCCGAACGAATGATTTCAACAAAAGAAGGAATAATTTATGATAAACCGCACAAAAATCGCATCTCTGGCTGTCTGCGCCATCCTGTCTGCCGCTGTGCTGACCGGCTGCGGCGACTCCTCCGCTTCTTCCTCCACGGCTTCTTCCGCCGCCCCGGCTGCTTCTTCGCAGGCAGCTTCCAGCGTCGTGAGCTCCGCCGCTGCCGAAGAGAACGGTGCATCCGATCTGGACGGCATCTACAACGCCCTGCTGCAGGCAGACCCCATCTCCAACCAGTTTGAGATCGCCGCCATGAACATTGAGTACGACTTCGGTCTGCAGGCCGAGGACGTGGTGAGCTACAAGGGCGTGAAGAGCAACGACAACGGCGACGCCGGCCTGGTGCTGGTGATCGAAGCTGCCGACGGCAAGGCCGAGGACATTGCCAACCAGCTGACCGCCTACCAGCAGGACCAGGTGGCTTTCTACGGCAACTACGCCGAGTTTGCCCAGGCACAGAGCAACGTGGAGAACGCTGTCATCGCCTTCAAGGACAACCGCGTGGTCATGGCCATCGCTTCCAACGAGTGCACTGCCGATCTGGACAGCGCCGTGGACAGCGCACTGAACAGCTGATCTGATCTTATCCGAGCCGGTGCCGCTGCGGCATCGGCTTTTTTTGAGCAAGCACAAAGGAGGCTGACGCTTTGGTTTTCAGCACCATTATTTTCCTGTTCCGCTTTTTGCCCATCACGCTGGCGCTGTACTACCTTGCGCCCGCAAAGCTCAAGAACACCGTGCTGTTCCTCTGCAGCCTTGTGTTTTACTGCTGGGGCGAGGTCCGTTTTTTCCCGGTCATGGTGGCCCTCATCCTCATCAACTATGTCTGCGGCCTTGCCATTGAGCATTTTGACGCAAAGCCCGCCCTGCGCAAAGTCTTTCTGCTCATCGCCCTCATCGGCAGCCTGGGCATGCTGTTCTACTTCAAGTATGCAAACTTCGTGCTGCGCAGCGCCAATGCCCTGCTGGGCACGGCCTTTGCCGAGATCCAGGGCATCGGCACCCTGCCGCTGGGCATCAGCTTCTACACCTTCCAGACCCTGTCCTACTCCATTGATGTCTACCGCCGGGATGTGAAGGCCGAGCGCAACATCATCGACTTTGGTGCCTATGTGGTCATGTTCCCGCAGCTCATTGCGGGCCCCATCGTGAAATACCGCGATGTATCGAATCAGCTGCACGTCTACAAGCACCGCTACAATTTAAAGCAAATTGAAGAGGGCATGACCCTGTTCACCTTCGGTCTGGCCAAGAAGGTGCTGCTGGCGGATGCCATCGGTGCCTTGTGGACCGACATCATCGGCGTGGCCGACAGCCCTTCCACCACCTTCGTGGGGCTGGCCAACGCCTCCACCCCGCTGGTGTGGCTGGGCATCATCGCCTACAGCCTGCAGCTGTACTTCGACTTCTCCGGCTATTCCATGATGGGCATCGGCATGGGCAAAATGCTGGGCTTCGACTTCCCTGCAAACTTCAATTACCCGTATATTTCTGCTTCCATCACCGAGTTCTGGCGTCGCTGGCACATGACCCTGTCCGGCTGGTTCCGGGAGTATGTGTATATCCCGCTGGGCGGCAACCGTAAGGGCCTGAAGCGGCAGATCATGAACCTGTTCATTGTGGAGCTGCTCACCGGCATCTGGCATGGTGCCAACTGGAACTTCATCTGCTGGGGCCTGTACTACTTTGTGCTGCTGGCTATCGAAAAGCTGTTCCTGCTGCCCCACCTCAAAAAGGGCAAAGTGTGGCCCCACATCTACACCCTGTTCCTCGTGGTGGTGGGCTGGGCCATGTTCGTGGGCAACGACACCGGCGTGAGCTTCGGGCTGCTGTTCCAGAAGCTGTTCATCCCGTCCGGCGGCGTATCCCCGCTGTATTTCCTGCGCAACTACGGCGTCCTGCTCATCGTCAGTGTGATCTGCTGCACCCCGCTGATCGAAAAGATCTGGAACGCCCTGCGGCGCAATGTCATCACCCGCTGCGCCACCATCCTGTTGCTGCTGGTGGTCTCCACTGCCTATGTGGTGGGCAGCACCAACAGCCCGTTCCTGTACTTCAACTTCTGAGGGAGGTGTGACCCATGGACAAGCATGCAAAAAGATCTTCTCTGCTGCACTACCCGGTGCTGATCGTGTTCACCCTGTTCTTTGTGGGGCTGTTCGCACTGGATCTGATCACCCCGGGCCGGGCCTACAGTGAGCTGGAGAATACCACCCTCAGCCAGCGCCCGGCCCTCACGCAGCTCTCGGCCAAGGGGCTGAACAGCTACTTTACCGCCTACACCAAGTACGTCAAGGATCAGGTATTCGGCCGCGACCAGTGGATCAGCCTGCAGAGCATGGTGGAGACCACCCTGCTGCAGAAAGAGCAGAACGGCGGCATCCTGCTGGGCAGGGAGCACATGATGTTCCCCCGCACCTTCGGGTTGCTCTCCAGCGAGGAGCGCACCCTGCCCAAGAATACTTCTGCGGTGGAATCCCTCTGCCAGCGGTACCCCGGCAAGGTGAATGTACTGCTGGCCCCGGCTGCATCGGATATCTACCCGGAGAACGTACCTGCCAACGCGCCCCTGCTGAACGAGAACACGTATCTTGATCCGCTCAGCGCCGCCGTGCAGGCCGCCGGAGGCCGCTTTGTGGACGTGCGCGGCACCCTGACCGACCACAAGGGCGAGTATCTCTATTACCGCACCGACCACCACTGGACGAGCCTGGGCGCTTATTACGCCTACCAGCAGCTGTGCACTGCGCTGGGTCTTACGCCCTTTGACACCGCCGCCCACACAGCCCTGACCGCCGATCGCTTCTACGGCACCCACTACTCCAAGGCCCGCACCTGGAACGCCGTGCCGGACACCATCACCTGGTACGACCTGCCCAACCAGCTGACCATCTACAACGTGACGGCCGCCGGGCAGCCCACAGACGGCGAGACCACCGGCCTGTACGATACCGACAAGCTCACCGTCTACGACAAGTACGCCATGTTCCTGCACGGTAACAACGGCCTGAGCCGGGTGCAGGGCGACGGCGCCGGAAAGATCCTTGTCATCAAGGACAGCTACGCCAACTGTTTCGTGCCCTATCTCACCGCCAATTACGCCGACATCGACGTGGTGGACTTCCGCAACTACAACTTTGGTCTGGACCAGCTGATCGCCGACAACGATTATGACCAGATCCTGGTGCTGTACAGCTTTGACAGCTTCAAGAGCGACCCCTATCTCTACCGCGCCGGTGTGACCGGCTGAGCGTTTTCCCGGTTTGTTCTGCCTGTGCCGCGTGCTTTTTGGCCGTGGCACAGGCATTTTTGCATTTTGTCAGATTATTGCAGGCTATTTTCACAATCTTTTCCAGTTTTTTTCATACGCCTTTCCGATTTTTGCACATTCTACCCAGAACCCCCTTGCAAAAAACAAACACCTGTTGTAAAATGAGGGTAGCGAGAGGGTCTCTCTCCATCCGAACCATTGAGGGAAACGAAGCGGCCCGTCAATGCGGACGGTGCGCTTCTTCAAAGGAGTGTGTGATACCATGAAACAAGATCTGCATCTGCCTGCTGATTATGCAGTGCTGTCCGATAACGAAATGACCTATACCCAGGGCGGCGGCGTGATCTCCACCCTGCTGGGCCTGTATAGTACCGGTGCCACCATCGTTGGCACGGGCGTGCTGGCTGCCAGCTACGCCTGGGGCATCCAGCAGACCCGTGACTGGCTCAAGCAGCCGGGCAACAAAGAGGGCAACATCTTCACGGTCTATGGCCGCGCCCTGGATGCGCTGAGCGCCGATATGAAGAAGTCCTCCAGCAACTTCCTGCGCGACGGCGTGTCGGCCGTCACGGTGTGCGCACTGGCTCCCGTGAGCCTGGTGCTGATCCTGCGCAAGTAAGTGCCCTTGCCTCCCGACGATGCAGTGCACAACAGGTGCACTGATGAAATATGTTTTGTGTAAAAGGAGTGTTACTATGGAAAAGACCATGATGCTTCCCGCAATGTACAATGTTCTGTCGCAGGAAGAGATGACCTACACCGAAGGCGGCGCTACCATGACCCAGGCTCTGCTGGCTGCTCTGCTGCCTCCCTACGGCTGGTACAAGGCCAGCACCGAGATCCGTGATTACCGCAAGAAGAACCCCAACACCTGGCTGGACACCGGCCTGGACGCCTTTGTGGCAGGCTGTGAGAAGAGCGTGACCAACGCCATCTACGGCATCGGCTGCGCTTACAACTTTGTGGCCATCAACATTGCCACCAGCGGCATCGGCCTGATCCCGGCAGCTTACATCATCTTCAAGAAGTAATTTGCCCGGAGATACCAAAGATCCACTGTGAGGGGGCTTCCCGATGGGAAGCCCCCTCGCTTTTTGTTTTGCGGCAGCAAAAAAGGCGGCGGCACCGTTCCGATGCCGCCGCCTTTGGCGTAAGTTTATGCGTTGAACATATCCTTCAGCTTTTTGAAGAAGCCCTTGCGCTTTTCGTAGTTCTCTTCTTTCAGGGTGCCCTCAAATTTCTTCAGGGCCTCACGCTGGGTCTTGTTCAGCTTTTTGGGGATCTCCACCTCGCACTTGACGTACATGTCGCCGCGGCCGCGGCCGTTCAGGTACTGGATGCCCTTGCCGCGCAGGCGGAAGGTGGTGCCGCTCTGGGTGCCCTCCGGCACGGTGTACTCCACCTTGCCGTCGATGGACGGCACCTGGATCTCGTCGCCCAGCACCGCCTGGCTGTAGGTGATGGGCACCGTGACCCACACGTCGTAGCCGTCGCGCTGGAACACCTCGCTGGGCCGCACGGTGACCATGACGATCACATCACCGGAGGGGCCGCCGTTGGCACCGGCATCGCCCATGCCGCGCAGTGCAAAGCTCTGGTCGTCGTCGATGCCCATGGGGATGGACACCTCCAGGGTCTTTTTGGTGGCCACCTTGCCGCTGCCATGGCAGACCTTGCAGGGGTTCTTGACCAGCTTGCCCTTGCCGCCGCAGCGGGAGC
>OGGV01001216.1_pt1 | contig 13003 bp, 22 predicted proteins | sample 1571301 | NCBI WGS metagenome assembly OGGV01 (sample SAMEA2582072, study PRJEB24529) | metagenome | biome: Human gut stool | place: China | collected 2011
CTAAATATGACGATAATCGTTTTAATGTATGTTCTAAAGGCATTCATTTCTTTATCAATCGTCAAGAAGTAGTTGATTTTTAGTCGTAGATAACGACAGGAGGTAGTTATTATGGGAAACAAATTAACACAAAAAGAAATAAACAAAATTATAGAAAACCATAAACACTGGTTAAATAAAGATGTTGACGGTTGGGAAAATATGAAAGCCAATTTTTCTAATCAAGACCTTAGTTATGCAGACCTTAGCTGTGCAAGCCTTCATGGTGCAGACTTTAGTGGTGCAAACCTTCGTTATGCATACCTTTGTGGTGCATACCTTCGTAATGCAGACCTTAGTCGTGCAGACCTTAGTGATGCACACCTTTGTGGTGCAAACCTTCGTAATGCAGATCTTCGTGGTGCAGACCTTTGTGATGCAAACCTTAGTGGCGCAGACATTCGTGGTGCAGACATTCGTGGCGCAGACATTCGTGGTGCAAACCTTAGTAATGCAAACCTTTTAGGCATAAAAAACATGATGTACATTCCAATGGCTTGTCCTGAAGAGGGTTCATTTATTGGTTTTAAGAAAGCCGTATATGCAGATAAATACTACATTGTAAAGCTTAAAATTCCAGCAGATGCTCTTAGAAGTTCAGCCACAAGCAGAAAATGTCGGTGCAATAAGGCAAAAGTTTTAGAAATTCAAAACATAGACGGTTCAAAAGCTAATATTGATGTTGTTCATAGTATATACGATCCATCGTTTCAGTATAAAACAGGTCAAATAGTTGAAGAACCTAAATATGACGATAATCGTTTTAATGTATGTTCTAAAGGCATTCATTTCTTTATTAATCGTCAAGAAGCAGTTGATTTTTAGTCGTAGATAACGACAGGAGGTAGTTTTATGAATCAAAATACAAATTTAGGAGGAATTTTATCATGGCAGAACAATTAAATCCTAACAAGAAAAAAGTTGTTATTGTTGAAGCATCATACATTCATGAACCGGTTGTCGGTCAATGTGTTGTATTTTGTAACTCTCAAACTTGTCAGGTTGTTAAAACCTCAAAGGTTGTTGATATTATACGAAACGATAAAGCACATTTTTATGTAATGTTTGAAACTGAAAACTCAATTTATCAGATTTCATATCGTTTGTGTTTATAAAAACAATTTGGAGGTAACTATGACTGAAATTCAAAAAGCACAACAGCTTCTTGAAAAAGAATTCGGACCAAATTGGCGTATAATTGCTGCTCAACTTGGTACAGAAGACTTAACAAGAAGGGTTGGAAAAGAATTAACATCATTTATGGCATTCCCGGAACGAGGAAATGAAGGGTCAAACAAATACCGTGGTAACTGTTCACCAAAGGTTGTAGAAGCTATCTTAAAATATGTTCTTGATACAAAGAAATATTATGGCAAAGATATAAGTAATTTTAAATTACTTGATCCAATGTCAGGTAGCGGTACTTCCGGTGCAGTTGCAGATAAATACGGTATTGAGTCGGTTCTTTATGACCTTAATCCTAACCCAAATAGGGGAAAAGGTAACTGGAATGCACTTAAAGATGATGTTGAAGATTCGGCAGATTTGATTTTTTGGCATCCACCGTATGATGCAATTATCAAATACAGCGGCAATATGTGGGGTAAACCACATCCGGATGATTTATCTCGTTGTGATAGTTATGAAGAATTTTGTGACAAGATGAACCTTGTCGTAAGAAAACTCTTTACTGCACTTCGTAATGATGGTCGTTTGGCTATTCTTGTAGGTGATATACGTGAACGAGACAGAGGTGGTTTTCACTCAATGCAGAAAGATTTGATGCGTATGGGTGAATTTGAGTCCTTTATCGTTAAGGGGCAATTTAACTGTGTTTCTGACACAAGAACATACAAGAAACCTTTTATCCCTGTTGTAACTGAGTATATGTTAGTTTATCACAAAGATAATCCTATCATAGTACCTGTTAGCTGGGTTAAAAACAATGAATTTAGCATATTGGAAAAAGATTATATTGGATTAACTTGGAATCATCTTATACGCTCTGTTATTGAGTATATGGGTGGTCAAGCTAAGTTATCAGATATAGCCGATATGTTAAAGGAACACCCTAAAGCTAAGAAAAATACTCATTACCGTGAGCGTATTCGTGCTACTGTTTATGAACATAGTTCGGATTACATTAACAAGGGTAACGGCGTTTATGCTTTAGTTTATTAACAATCAACATATAAGAAAGGATAACTTCATTATGAGTTATAAAACCGGAAAGAAATCAATAAAAGCTAAGTTAAGTGTACCAAAATTCAAGAATATAAATGAATTGTTTCGGTATTTGGTTGATATTCAACCTTCACACAACGAGGAAACAAACGAATTGGATGTTTTGATTGCTTATGCTAAAAAAGCATACGGTACAATTAAAACTATCGTTTGCCCGGATGATATGAAACATTTCACGTACAATCCAACTACAGATGCTGAATATTGGTACAGCGTTAAGAAAGATACTCTTAAAGGCAATGAACTGTTAAATGAATGTTGCCCAGATATTGTATTTAATATTTTTTGTACAATAGACGGTGTTTCATCAGAAAATGATTTTAATGTTATTAATACAATTTTTGATGAAGCAAACAATTACAATGAATTCCACCATGTATGGTGTGAATTTTTAAATAATTGCAATAAGAAAGGGTAACTTTATGGATATTAAAGATGTAAAACTCTATGATACGGTCCGAATTAAGCCGGATAAGTGCTTATCTGATTATGAGCGAAGATTAATTTATGCAGTAACACAGATTGATGTGGAAAGAAAACTTGTAAGTTTATCAAGCCTTAATCATAAGGACTATTTTGAAAGTTCTATTCCTGATACACCAAGGATAGATATAGCTGACATAGAAAAAGTTGCTAATACATCTAAAGAGCCTTTATATGACTATGTTATGGGGCACGAATACAAACAAGAATAATAAAATTAAGTTATACACAGTATAGCTTAATAAAAAATATTGGAGGAAAAAATATGAAATTCAAAAGTAAATCAGGCACAAGACTTTTAGTCAATGAATTGGATGACCTTCTTGATGATGGCTTGTCAATATGGGAACAAACTTTTAATAATGATGTAAGACTTTTATCAGTAGAATGTGATAAACATTCTAATAAAAAGAAAATTGTTATTGAGAAAGAAAAAGCTAAAAATCTTGGCTACGAAATTGAAATTCATTAATTTAGGAGGATTATAAAATGTCAAAGTTTTATAAAGTAAAAATTGAGGAAAAACTCAGCCGTAATGTTATTGTCAAAGCTGACAATAGTGATGAGGCTGATGAAATAATCAATGACCTTTGTAATAATGGAATCATTGATTTAAACGGTAGTGACTTTGATTCAAGAGAATGGTTCATATCTGATGCAGAAAAAACATTGGATGGAAGTGAACCTGAGTTAAAGTCAGGAGAATTGTATAATCGTCTTGGTTATCTTAACATTGATGATTACAAATTTACAAACGGCATTCGAGTAAATGCTTTACAAAAATACTTACTTCAAAAATATGTTTGCGCTGTATGCTCTCCTTTTGCAGATATGATTTTCAAAGTTATTTCAAAAATTGCTTCAGATGATTTTACTCATACAAAAGATGAAAGGTTTTTTGCTTTATGTGAATTACTTCCTGATGTATCGTATGAGGAAATTTTACCTTTTATGGCTGAAAGTGAAGTAACTGTTGGCACGCTTGAAAAATACGGAGGTTAAATCTATGAGCAAATATAAAATCAAGGCAAAATGTACTTCTTATTACTATGGTTATCCACAGGCAAGAAGCACGATAGTGTTAAAAGGTATCTATTTTACTGCAAAAGTGGAATGGTATGGAAATCAAGGATTTGATTCTATTGTTGTTAAGCCTGTATCTAACAAATGCAATGGCTACTTTTGGGAATTAGATGCATTTATGAAAGCTTTTTATGATTCATCAGAAAAGGTTCAGTGCAAATTAAGAGAACTGAAAGAACAACAAGAAATCACTTTGGAGGTATAAATAACATGTTACTTAAAAAGAATCAGGTAATATCTATTTCAGGCGATAGTAAAGAACTTGGTATTGAAGATTACAATGTACGAGTTAATACACTTGCCACTGTTCTTGAAAATCAAGTCGATAATTATCAAAAGAAAATACTTGTTACCCTTAATAACATTGACGGTGATTCAAATGTTTGCACAAGAGTGTTCATAAAAAAGATTACTCCTTTGGCAAAATGTTTTGATGAACCAATCAATAAATCAATGCAAAAGATTATTGATTCCAAAAGACCGGATAAACATATTGAAGAACTTGCAGGACTATTAGCAATGTTCTTTGGCTTAAATTCAAACAACTATAAGTTGTATGGTCCTTTTGGAATGCTTGCTTATTATTCAATTTCATTAAGATTCAATAACAATAATTTTTTTCATTTAGATTTAATTTGTAAGGGTGACTGGTTTTATTATCGTGATAAGTTCACTAAAAAGATAGTCGGTGATGATACCGGTAATACATTAACTGAGCTTAATCTAATGAATTATACGTGGAAACCATTACCGAAGGATTTTGAAAAAATCATTGATATTGTCAATGAGCAAAACGATGAAATTTAAGGAAAGGTGAACATTATGTTACTTTGTATTGATTTAAAAAACAGACAGTCAGTAATGAATTTACTTTCTTCTTATATTGATAAAGAAGATTTTGTTACTGACGATGTAATTGATATTGGTGATGATACACAAACCGTCAATATCATTGAAAACATTTTAAAACAAAACAAGATTAAATATAGTCTTGAAAAACATTAGTTCAATTTGGAGGATTTTATGAAAAAGTATTTGACTTGGGATGAATTAACCCCAGAACAGAAACAAGTTGCAATAAATCAATATGTTTATATTCGTGAGGAGGAAGAAAATAGAAGTTGGAACGATATTTTGTCTAATCCTGATTACGATGAACCTATTGATTGGAGCGATGTTAAATCTTGCAAATTTGAGCATGATACAGAAAATGATACTATCTTTGTAATAATTTAATTAGGAGGATTGCATTATGGCAATGCAAGAAAAAAAGCAAATTACTCTTCGTGAGTGGATTGCAAAATATAAAAACGGTGAGTTTACTGATAATGTTACTCGCAAAAGTTTAATTGCAGCAGGTTGGTTGGACTGGACGTCCGACCTTTCTGAAATGGCTGAATACAATATTCAAATCGGTGAATTTCTTGAAAGCATAACTGATGATTATTTTCTTGATAATTTTTATGTTTATTTCAAAGAGGTCCTACCAGCAGATAATTTTAAACCGCCTTATATAATTATTCACTTTAAACCGTTCATCAAAAGTATTGATTTTGACGAAATTATGGTTGTTATGAATAATGTGGATGAAGGCGTTGATTATGTTGTTTATACATCACAAAATGATGTTGATACAACAGAATTTTGTACAAATGAATTGTCAGAATTGATTGCTTATTTTGAGGATGTTCCTCTTATAACATTGAGAAAAATTCAATCAAAAACACTTCCTGAAGGTTGGATATGGTGCAAATATGACGATAACAGTGGCTATTTAGAAAGTCCTAATGGCAAAGATTATTTCAGCTATGATATGAATACCGGTGAATATAAGATAACACCGGAAAGCAGTTACGATTTCTTCCTTGAAGAAAACTATGATATTCCCGGCGGATATTCAATTGGCGGATTTCAAGACTTTATTGATTTTGCTGAAAAGTATATCAAGGAAAATATTCTAAAAAGCCAAGAAAGGAAAAAATTATGATTGATTGTATCATTTCAAAAATCCAAGGCGGTTATAGAATCACTACTGAAAATGACCAAGAAGGTTTATTAAGTAGAATGTCTATGAGCTATTTGGGGTACAATAAAGAGGAAGCTTTAAGTGAGCACCGAAGAATTTTTAATTTAAAAGGTAAACACTTAAACATTATTGAAATTTAATAATATTAAAACAAAGAGTCAATTGTTAATGACATTTGGCTCTTTGATTTTTAGGAGGAATTTATTTTGAAAAAATATTGTCCGAAAGATTACAATATTGAGGAAATCAGAAGAAACAATGTTAATTCTGAGGTCCAAGATTGGTATGACCTTATTAATCAACTGGGTATTAAAACACCTGTTGATTCAATGTTATATGCAATTGAACTTCAGTATCGTAATCATAATAGATATGGGGCAAGCAAGTTACCAAATCTAAAAGGTAACAAATATGCAGGTATGTTATATTATTTTCTTTTAGACCCTTTTAGATACGATAGGGGAGAAGAAAGTAAACAAGCTGCTAAAGAAATGCTTACATATCTTGTTGAAAAAAGTATAAAAGTTGACACTGTATTAAAGTGGCAAAAACAAAATTAAGGAGATTCTTTATTATGAAAACTAAAACTTTAAATGTTACTTGTAGTTGCATGGCTACATATAATAGTTCTATCGAAGTACCGGCTGATATGTCTCTGGAAGATGCAATTGAGTATGCAAAAGAACATATTGATAGAATCAGTGTAGCTGAATTGGAATATGTAAACGATTCTGACTCTATCAATGAAGAAAGTTGCTCTTTTGATGAGGATGAGGTTCTTGACTATAAGGATAAAGAAATTAAGCCTATTGCTACCGTTGATGAGCTGATTGATGCAATTGAGAGTAACAATGATTTGGAATGGTATGTATCTAAATATACAGACTATTCAAATTTAAAAGAAAACTGTCTTGAATTTACTGGAAGTTCACCTGCAGGTGAAGATATAAGTTTTTCTATTGATTTTGATGCAAGCAAATTACCGTGTGAACAAATTCAAGAAATCATTGATGACCTTGGTTCATATTATGAATGCTTTGATACAGAAGAACATGTTACAATGCTTCTTGAAGCCAAAAATAGCGGTCTTTCAGGCGTTCCTGATGTAGAAACACTTGTTGAGGATGCAAAAGAAATTGATGATATGATTAGGCAATTGTCCGACTTTGTTGATAAATTACCTAAACAAGATGTTATCTTTAAAGCGGTTGACATTGATTATGACGTTGACGAAGATGATGAATGTGACTTGCCTGACAAAGTTGAGATTGAACCAATTAAATTTGATTATGCTGAACAATATTGTGAAAACAATTATGAAGGTATAGTTGATTTTGTTTCAAGCAAAACAGGCTGGTGTGTAAAATCTTGCAGAGTAACTCAAGTAATCAATGGTAATACGACAACGGAGGTATAAATATGTTAAGTGCAGGAACATTAAAATTTGGACCAAATATCAAAGTAACTGATCCTTGCTATGATAATAGTAAAGATTATTGCTATGAAAATTTAACAATTAAGCCGGGGAAGTATATATGTGTATATAATGCTACCGAAAGATTTGGCGTTTCTATGTGTGGAATCTACAATGCTGAGATTTTCAAAAATCTTGAAGATATTGAAAATTTACACAGCCAAATTTATACCGGCTTTGATTGTATTGGTACAATTTGTGTAGATGCAGGTTTAGCAGGTTTCTTTGAAAACAAGCCTGATTTCACAGATGATGAATGGTCACATTTTTGTGACTTGACTTTTGGTAATGAAACCGATAATGATTTTAAAGTTATTGATAATTGTGCTTATGTTAAAAACGGCAGGAATTACAAAGGCTTCTACACCTCATCCGGTGAAGGCGATGGCGATTATCATGTTTATGTAAAAAAAGATGATAATGGCAAAACAATTGCTGCTTACATTGATTTTTATTACTAATTTTAATTAATTCTTACTAAAAAGAGCATCATTTTTGTGGTGCTCTTTTTTTAATTTGCAACCTGCTGCAAACCCTTGACATTAAATTCTAATTGCGTTACTATGTGTATAGTAATCAATATTATTTAATTATATATTTTATTAAGTCAGTAAGTGTTTGCACATTTATTGGCTTTTTTTAAATTCAATATTGTTTATTTTAAGCACTTTAATTCTTTATGAGTTGAAGTGCCTTTTTTTATGCCTAAAAAAGCAAAAAAATAAAATTTAAAAGGAGGTATTTGCTTATGAGTGGTATTAAAAAAGGTTTAAGAAAAAAGATAGTCTTGGGTATTGATTTGGATGGAACGGTTGCAAAATGGCAGCTCGGAACTCCCTTCGATGCGTTGTTTGAAAAAGACTATTATGCAAATCTTGAACCGGAAGAAGGTCTTATCAGTAATATTAAGTATTCGTTTGACGAAGGTTTAATTGAACCGGTAGTTATATCAGCTTATTTTACCGAAGTTCCTTATCCAAAAGAAGATAAGATTAAGTGGTGTAAAAAACATCTTCCGTTTGTTGAGAAGATAATTCTTGTTCCCTATGGTCAAAACAAAATGGAATATGCAAAGAAAAACGGTCTTAAAATCAATAACAATTTTGTTATGATTGAAGATTTCACCCAATCACTAAATGATGTTGTTAATGCTGGCGGTATTGGCGTTAAGTTTATGAACGGTATCAATGGTACTAATGGTACTTGGAACGGATATAAACTCTATAAAGCCGGTTTGGACCATTATGATTGGTTACTTTCATCTTATCTTGAACAAATTGTAAGGCTTAAACCTAAAAATTTCTGAAATTAATGAGATTTTTTTAAAAATTTCACGATATATAAATAGGAGGTTTTTATGGAAGAGCAAATTACATTAGACAGTTGGCTTAATTTGGTTAATAAACCTAAGCCAAGATATGCAAAAGGAGATATTGTTTATTACGTTAAGGTAGACCGTGTTCACAAATGCTCTGTTGAGCAAACATTTGAAGTTAAGAAACATTTTTCTGATGACTTTGATGATTACAGACACAACTTACTTGAACTTGATACTAACAATAACTTTCAAACCGGAGAAAAAGATTTTGGTGCAACTTTATTTGATGATTATGAAAGTGCAAAGAAAATGGCTGATTATAATTCCAAATTATATCCTCATATTCAATTTTCTTTAAATGATGTCGTCTACTCATTTAGAGAAATGCAAAAGGCAATAAATTGGAAAAATGGTCATTTTGACAGATATATCCTGTTATTAAACGATAACACTGTAATTTATAAAAATTATATGTGCTATACGTTTGCTTATACTTTCGAGTCAAAATCAGAAGCAGAGAAATTTATAAAGAAAATAAAAAAAATTTTTCAAAAACAAAATATTACAGAAAGTCAAATTGTTGATATTTCAACAATTCCCACGTCTGAACTTCTTTTGTATTTCTGCACTGATAATAAAAATCAAGATGAACCAAATTACGCAACATTAGATTATTTTTATAATCACTATTTTAAAAACAATTATGCTATTAATTAGGAGGTAGATTAAAATGGCAGAATTCAAAAAATTATTAAAACTTGACACAAAGGGCAAGACAGTACCTTATGGTAATGAAGGATTAATAACATTACCTTGGGCTACGGCTTGGCAAATGGCCATGGAAAACTCTGAGCAGTGTTCCTTCGAAGTAATCCATGACGAAAACGGTTATCTGTATCATTGTGATGATATGGGTAACTGTTGGGTTGAAACAGAAGTTGAGCTTGATGGCACGAAAAGGCGTATGCACCGTCCTATTCTTAATGAATATGGTGTGGATATTCCTAAAGGAAACCTTACATCAATGGATGTAAACACTGCCATTATGCGCTGTCTCGTCAAGAATTTGGCACTTTTTGGTATCGGATTATCACTTTACCAAACTCGTCAAAAAGATGACAACAGCGATGAAGCAGAGCCTGAGAATAATAGTTCAAAGCAAGAAAAACCTGCTGCACCTGTTGAAGAAAAAACAACAAAGACAACAGCAAAGAGGGGAAGACCTGCAAAGAAGAAGGAAACGATTCCGTTTTCAATTGAAAATGCTACTGATGAACAAATCAAGGCTTTTTTCAATATTCCTTTTCCTATTAAATGGCAAAATAATAAAGGAAGAATGACCGCAGAAATCATTAATATGATTCTTCCTACAAAAGAGGATAAAGAGCAAAAGATGAAGAACAAGGATGAATTAATGTCAAGTCTTAAATGGTGTATTGATAATGACAGAATGCCAAAAATTGATGCGCCGTTTGATATTTCATTTAAGGAATATTGTTCAGCAATTAAGTTTTTTGCTCACGATCCAAAATTCTTTGTTGAAAAAATTAAAATGCTATAAGGAGCAAAGATATGTCAAAAAAGAAATACAAGGATGACCTTCAGATTCTTAAAAGAATTCCAATTCTTGATTACGGCGAAACAGTATATGGACTTACTCCATATAAGGCTCGTTCAAGATATTGGTCCTTTAGAGAACATGACAGTATTATGGTGAGTGTTGAAGAAAACAAATATTTCCGTAATTCTTGTGATGAACAAGGTGACATTATTGACTTCGTATGTAACTTTGAACATATTAGCTTTAAAGAAGCTTGTGATGTTCTAAGGAAGTATTTAGGCAATACACCTATATCTTCTCTTCCGGTACGAAGAAAAGTTGAAAAAAAGCCGTTTAAAGCACCATACAAAGAAAACCGTTTCAAGACTTTTGAAGAAAACAATAGGTACATAATAAAGTATTTATGTGGCAAAAGAAAAATTTCAATTAATGTTCTCAAATGGCTTGCATTTAAAGGTAATGTTTATCAAGAACGATATAAGAGAAATGCAATTTTTGCTTCTTATGTTAAGGGAAAAATGATTTACGCTCAGAGATGCAGAACAGACAATAATGTTGAAAGCCATAAAAGAAGATTTGAAATTGAAGGTTCTGATTGCACATATTGCTGGAAAGTAAACAATAATTCAAAAACACTTATTGTAGGTGAAGCAGTTATTGATTTACTTTCATTTATGACTCTATTGGAAATGCAGAATAAAGATTACAAGCATTTTGATTATTTGTCTACAAACGGAGTAAACAAGACCAAAAGCGTTCTCAGAGCAATTGAAGAAGGTAATTATACCGGTATTGTTCTTTGCTTTGACAATGATAAAGCAGGGGATAAGGCAAAAGAGTTTGTTTGTGACCATCTTGCAGAAATGAATTTCAAAGGAAAAATCTTTGATAAAACACCTGAAGGTGAAGGATCAGACGTAAATGACTTTTTAATGCACATTATCAGTGAAATTAAAGGAACAACTGATATTCATAACAAAAATTGTGAAGTTAACGTTGATACCCTTAACAAAGAAAATGATCAAACTCACATTGTTTTCCAAAATGACAAGTATGTTATTTACGGTAACAATGTAAATAATCATTTACTTATTGCCGATAAAGAGACAGGAAAAGTCATTTCACATGTTAATGCAAATAAACAAAATGTGAACGGTAAACAACTTCTTCTTATGGTAATTTAATAATTAATAATGCAGGGTGACTTTTAGCCACCTTGCATAGAAAGGATTTTTATGGATTATAAAACTAAGCAAATCCAAATTAATACACATATTTGGAATGAGTATTCTAAATATGAAAAATATTCACCAAATTCTTTGATTGCTATAAAAATCGGCGATTTCTATGAATTCTGGGGAAGAGCTGCGCATATTGTTTCTGAACAATGTGATTTAACTATTGTTTACAAAGAAATAGGTGCAAAAGTACCTTATAACAATGTGGCAATGGTAGGAATCCCTGCTTTTGTTTTACAAAAATGTTGTGCTGAACTAAAAAAGTTAGGACTATCGGTTGATGTTCACACTCTTACAACTCATTCAGAATCATTTAATGCTAATGTGGATGACAAGACTGAACTTCAAGAAGGTCTATGCAAAATTATTTTTGGTAACAAATGTGTTGATGCAACACAATCAGATACACCATTAACGCTGAATGATTGTTATGATTTGGCAGTTAAAAACGGATATAACGGCAACGGTATAATCTTTGTTTTTGCTGAATCAGCATTATCCGGTGAAATATTTAGTTATGGTTTAAATAATTCTCATTGGGAATTTATAGGTACAACATTAGGCTATGCCTAAACAGAAAGGAAATTGTTATGGAAAACAATAAATTTATGTGTATAAATAATTGCACGGAAATGCAAGATGAAAAAGGTAATCAAGGTCATTGTTTTTTCAAAAACCGTGAAACTGTCGATAATGCAGTTTCAGAATGTGGCGGATGTTATTACTGCGGTAATAAACCAAAATTGGTAGAGATATATAATCTACCAACTAACACACCACAAGAGCCAGAGATATATTACTTTGATGAAATCTATTTCCATCATGCAGAATGTCCGGTATGTCAAAAATGCCTTTATGATGTAGATGTTAATTTAACTCATTGTCCTCAATGTGGTCAATCTCTTGATTTAGAAAAAATGAGAGAAATTGCAGAATTTACTAAAGGAGAAGAAAAACAATGCAACTTGAAAATTTATTAAAAAGAATGTCTCTTGAAGAGGCATCAGAAATCGTCACCAATATTATTCAGAAAGATGGTACTAAACTTACTGAAAAACAAGATATTGCTTGTGCAATAGTACAAAGTGCTTTTGAAAGATTAACACCGACAGATGTTATAAATCTTTATTCTGAAGAAACCGGCGGCTCGGAAAATACTGCATGTTTTGGCAGTTGCCCTGAATGCGGATTTGAAGTCCAAATAGGCGAAAATTACTGCTCAAAGTGTGGTAAAGGTTTAAAATTCAATTTGAATGAAAGGAAGAATTTTTATTATGGAAAATAAAGCAGTAATGATTTCAGTTAAGCCTAAGTGGTGCAATTTTATTGCAAATGAAGAAAAAAAGATTGAAATGAGAAAAACTAAACCTAATCTTAAAGTTCCGTTTAAGTGTCTCATATATTGCACAAAGGCAAGCAAAAAACATCAGACGATTTGTGGATGTCATGTGCTTAATGATGACGAATTGTATAGATTGCCAGATGGTAAAATCAAATATGGCAATAGCATAATTCGTCATCATTAAGCACATGACAT
>OGGV01001217.1_pt1 | contig 13001 bp, 12 predicted proteins | sample 1571301 | NCBI WGS metagenome assembly OGGV01 (sample SAMEA2582072, study PRJEB24529) | metagenome | biome: Human gut stool | place: China | collected 2011
TTTCCCTACACGACGCTCTTCCGATCTGTAAGGAAAGAATAGAAAGACTTTCTGAACATAAAAAATCCTTAAAAGAAACTAAAGAACAGATTGGTAAACCATTCTATAAGGAAACTGAATATCAATCTAAAACTACAAAACTTGCTGAACTCAATGCAGAGCTTGATGTTGACGGCAGAAAAGACAATATAGACGATATTGAGGATACAAAAGAAGCAAGTCAGAATATCATACAAAAGCGATAAGTGGGACTTGAAGTCCCACTTATTAAATTTAAGGAGGTAATTTTAATGGCTGAAACAATCGAAAAGGTAGAACAGGCAGAAAATACTAAGGTAGAATCCACTGACAATCCCATTGATGATAAGCATGAGCAAACAGAATCCGTATCTATTGCTGATAAAAATGAATTTCTTCAAAACTTTATAAAAGATAACGATGATAACGATACTCAAAGTATCGAAGAAGCTAAAATCAAGGATAAAATCAGTATGCTTGAGGCTAAAATAAAAGATATTAAAGCTACAAAATCAAGTCAGAATGATACAATCCAGGCTTGTAAGACGGTTATAGACAGCAATACATATCCAAAGCTTAACCCCATTATTTCTTCTTTTTCTGCACATCTTGAAAAGCTTGATAAGAAAAAAGACAAGAAAATCGAAAAAAAAGAAAATCAGCTCAGAAAAGAAATAGCACCAAAAAATAAGTCACCTATTGGTGGCTTTTTCTTTTTACAAAAAATGGCTATTATTAAAGAAATATTTACCATTTCAGCATTGACACTGAATAGTAGGTGTGGTATAATTATAGTGTAAAAAGGAGATATAAAAAATGGATACTCAAACTATTGTAAAAGTAATCCAAGTCGTAATAATTATATATGTAATAGGTAATGTAATATTATTTGTACGTAATGCTAAATACATGTCAAGCAAAAGTGCTTTAGGTAAAATGTTATACCATTGTATTTGGTGTGCAGTAACATATTTCGGATTTGCTTATTTAGAAAATCATTTTGTAAAATTTGCAAATCTGTTAAGTTACAGCAATACTGTTAGTGTTATCGTAAAAACTATTCCTTTGTATGCTCTTACGCTTACAGTTTTCTATGCAGTTTTAGCTGTTGTAAAGATTATTAAAGGCGGCAAATACAAGAAACGTGTAAAAGCACACAACAATCAATATTCTTGCAAAGACAATTTCCCCGGCAACAATAACGTTAATAATGATGATTCTGTTGTGCAGGACCATCAGGATGTATATTAAGGAGGATTTTTTAATGAAAGTATTTGAAAGAATTGACGAAATGTTACAATATTCAAAGAACGACATAAAACTACTTGAATATCTATTGCCAAAGGCAGTAATAGATAACGAACTTGTAGTACCTCGTAAAAACAAGTTTTTCTTTGATGAATGTAAAGATCATTATTTTGTTACATTTAAGCAGAAAGAAATTATCGACAAATTTTCTGTATCTCAATCAAAAGTAAGTGAGCGTTTACGTGAACTTTGTAAATTTAGAGCATTACAAAAAATGAATCAAAGTACATACTTGGTAAATTGGGATTATCTCATGCAAGAATATATTCCGGGTTCAAAAAGTTATTAAAGATATAGGAGTGTTAATATCAGAATTAAGTTCACAAAAAAGGACAACAATGATACTGTTCTCAAACAATATCGTAAATATTTACCTCAGATGCTTACAAGAGAGCAACTGAATTTTCTAATGAGTAGTATCGAAAGTAAAAATATCTAAGCTCGGCTTATGCCGGGCTTTTGTTTTGCAAAAAGACATAAAAGCTACAATGGCAGCATGATAATCTCTGGCATTACGAACATCAATCGTAGCTGATATAATTCCTCCAAATGTTAATTTTAAAAATTTGGAGATGAAATTTTTAGTTCTTTTACAAAAAGAAAAAATCCCCTAAAAGCACTATTTTTAGAGGAAATAATTCGCAAAAAGTTCACAGCTTTTCTGTTGACACTTACTATTCAGTGTGTTACAATTTAGTTAGAAAAGCAAAGGAGTGAACTTCACATTATTAACTAACCAGTGAATGTTCTGTATTAAAGCTGTTTTTTCGATTTTTTGTAAGCATAAAATAAATAAGAAATTCCAAACTTTGCCATTTATTTTTATCAGCCATAAAATCGACTACTTTTTTAACAATAGGAATCAAACAGGCTTCACCAGCTTTTGTTTCTTCTCTTTTGCTTTTTCTTATCAAACAAAAATTAAAGACTATACCTCCTCTTTGGTTTTATATAATTTTAAAGCACCGGTTTTCCGGTGCTTTTTACTTTAATCATAATGGAGTAAATGTTCGCAAAAAATTCACAGCTTTCCTATTGACACCTACTATTCAGTGTAGTATAATTAAGACAGAAAGACAGGGAGATACTTGTCACCTCTTTTATCACAGCTTCCCATTGTGTTTTTTTGTTCTTTAAGTAATCATTTCTGTCTTTCTCTTAAAATATTATCATCACCTTTTAGGTGTTTGATATATATGGATGCGAAATTTAGCTATATTTACTACAACTGCTAATTGTGTTGCTAAGATGGTTTTGCCACACTTCGGTGCACCTGACAGTAAGTATGTACCCGGTTCAAGCAAATCCTTGACAATATAATCAATTTCTTTGTAATCAGTTCTAAGCATTTCAACTAAATTTTTCATCCATTTGTGCAAAAGTGGAATATCTTTTTATTAATTTCATAGTTGTTTTTAAAATTTCCTGCATATATATTTGCAATAAGTGAATCAAACAAACTGCAATTATTACAATTTTTAAAACAGCCATTGACTTTTTACCAAATTTACGAGATGGTCTATTAATAATAAACATTCCGGCTTAACGGTTTTAAATCCCGGATGTGATAATTTCCACTTTTGCTTTGATTATATTGCAAAGTCCTTAAACTTGTGATATAATCAAGACAAAAGAAAGATTGTGTGTCAATTCACTCTGTTTTCAGGACTAATATAATATTTTAAAATTTCAATTTACAAAACGGTATAGATACTCAATCTTTCTTAAAGTCAACTGAACCCAAGGACGGTCTACCTCCTTCTTGGTTTCATATAAAAGCACCGGATTAGTTCGGTGCTTATTTTTTTGTCAAAAATCAATATGTACAATTATAAAAAGAGACAAGTGCAAACCTGCTGCACTTGTCTTTTTTGTTTTAGTTCACTGATTACTTTTGTCATTGTTGCATTTTTTACAGAGCATCTGTAGATTACTGTCAATTAGTTCCTTTCTGATATATTACTTAGGTAAATTGCAGCTACATATTCACAATATAACTCTCTATCTGAAACCGTTGTATCCACAGGGATATATTGTTCAATATAAGGAATCAGCTTCTTAAACTGTTGAACACCCCAAAGAGCATTAGAACGAGTTGCATTCGAGATGTCTTCTTCAGTAAAAGAAGTAGTATTGCTTTCATATAAATATATCATCTTTTCTTTTGCATAGGATTCATTCTTTGCAAAATCAGGATTGTGGCATAACGAAAAATATGATTTTTCACTTGAATCATATGTCATTGCTTGTAAATCGTTTTCAATACGCTTTAATTCTGACATAATATAATCAAGAAAAATATTATATTTTTCTTGTGTTTTACTTAAAAAAGATACTTTAATATATTTCAGACGATCATAGACAATAGAATAATGCTTTACAGAGCCATCATCATATTCTGTATCTGTAACACAACTCGGATACCTTCTCTTTAATTCATTATCCAATGTCATTATATATTTTTCCATATCTGAATTATCGATAATTAAAGGTTCGTTTTGTAGTTTTTCTTCATATTCAGAAATAATCTTTTGCAACTTTCCTGTAAGCAATTTTATTCCATTCACAGTTTCATTGATTACGGGAATTATATCCGTATCAATTTTTAATGGCTTAAAATGAGAAAATTCTGTATCTGGACGGCACATTCTTAATGTATAATCACGTTTTCCCAATTTTATCAGTTTATTTGCAGGCAGAATGTCTTCTAAATACACAGTTTCCCTCTGACCCTCATCATTTATATAATTTGTATCAATGGGATGTGCTAAAATCAAACTTCGCAAAGTACGAAAACCGTGTATGATTTCAGGTTGATTAAAACACTTTTTAATGGCTTTATCTTGTTTACTAAGACCAACACCTAATAAGTCATGGTTCAAATCAAGGATAGATGTAATTATTACATCTATATTTCTAATCAGAAAACATAATTCAGCAGAAGTCTGATTATTGTTTTTAAAATAACCGTCTATATCCAGCATTGAAAAATTCATAACAGCAGTTGCAGACGCACATCTGTTAATATCATATTTTGAATCTAATTCACAAATACGCCTAACTACGTCTACGCATTTATTATGCTTTTCAGTCCAATCTCTATAATCATAATCCATATCAAATACCCACTTTCTTACAAATCAAAATTCTTGCATAAGGTACTATCGGATGGTGATTTTCATCAACCATATACAAATCACCATCCGCCTGTCCTTTATGCTGAACCTCTTTTCTATATTTCTTATGATGCGGTTTATAAGGTTTCACTCCACATTCTAAATATTCTTTATAAAAGTAAATAAAACAAAAAAAACAAGTATAATAGGTTCTTGTTTTTTTATCACAATTTGTATATGGCAGAACAGATTTAGTTTGCCTTGAAGTTGTATACTGGTTTCAAAATCTCAATCACTTCAACAGTAGGCTCGATAAGTTTTACAATTTCATTTTTTGATTTGTAAGCCTGTGGTGACTCATCAATTGTTTCTTGGCACACAGAGGTCGTGTAGATACCCTGCATTGAGTTTTTGTATTCATCAAGAGAAATAGTATCTTTTGCCATACTTCTGCTCATAAGCCGTCCTGCGCCGTGCGGAGCTGAACAATTCCAGTCCTCATTTCCCTTTCCTATTCCCAAAATACATCCGTCACGCATATTCATAGGGATTAATACATATTCACCTTTCTTGGCAGAAATCGCACCTTTTCGGACCATATTGGTATCGTGGTTGGATGTGAAGTCAATATAATTGTGTACGGTTTCAAATAAATTTGGCACATCGTGAGTTACAGCAACATTTGAAGCAACTTCCCATCCCATTGCTCTTGCAATAATAAGAAAAATACGAAGCCTATTTAATGATGCAAACTGCTGACAAATCGTCATATCGTGAAGGTAATCAAGTCTGCTTTGACCTGTTAAGTAGCAAAGTTCTTTTGGAACATTTAATTTTTTGTTTTGCCACTTCCGTCTGAGTTCACTTAAGGCTTTTTCAATTTCCTTTTGTCTGCCATCGGCTTTGTATTGCTTTATGAGATTCTGGCACTGCTGTTCAAGTTCATCCTTGCCTGACATCTCTTCAATGGCTCTGTTCTGGTAATACTCTGCAACTTGTTTACCAAGATTACGACTACCTGTATGTATAATCAAGTATTTTGTGCCATCTTTAGATTCATCAACTTCTATAAAATGATTTCCGCCTCCAAGTGTACCAAGACTGCATCTAATTCTATCAATATTTTTTAAATGTTTGTAACACTTGAGGTTATCAATATCACTATCCAAATTACTTTCTATTGCATCATCTCTTACATTTCTTCCATAAGGAATATAATCTCTAATCACTCTATCGAGTTCTGCATAATCTATATCTATCTTACCTAACTTTGCTGTAAGCATACCACAGCCAATATCAACTCCTACAATATTAGGGATTACCTTTTCTCCTAAATCTGCTGTAAATCCGATTACACAACCTGTACCGGCATGTACATCCGGCATTATTCTTACCTTACAATCAGAAAATGCAGGTTGCTTTACTAATTCGTATATTTGGTTTAAAGCCGCAGGTTCAATGTTTTCTGTAAATATCTTTAGATTATAATTACTCATAATATCATCATCCTTTCTCAACAAAGTATTTACATATAATATATCGCAAATATTTGATGATTTTTGATGATTTTTAAAAACTTTTACAAAAAATTCGCAAAAAAAGGAGCAACATTCCTGTTGCTCCCAGAATATATTATATTTTCCTATATTTTTACTCTACCGGTGCAACATAAGTAGCATTAATTGTGCTCTCAATATTACCGTAGGCATCTTCCTCAACTTCTTCCAAAGTTAAGTAATCGAATACCACTTTATCATCATCGGTATATTTAGATGAACATTCCACCTTACATTCTTCAAACATTTCCTCAGCTCCAGCTTGGTCATCAAATGCGCCGCAATCAATTTCCATATCTTCGGTCAATTGCATTGTTAAATCATCCAACTCATCAGCAGTCCAGTCTTTGCCTTTTCTGTCGGTAGTATATGTTCTCTGATATACATGATATTGCATAAGTTTTTCTCCTTTCTAATATCTTAACGATATTATCATTTTTTCTCATAATATCGCCAATCCTATATTTTGTCAACTAAAATTAATGATACACTATATATAGTTTTCCTCTTGCAGCAGGTTAATCCTTTTCTGTGCCTTTTAGGTACTCATCAATCCAAATGACTTTCCCACTCTTCTTATATTTTCTAAAATGTCCTCTTACACTAAATATACCTTCCGGTGAACGGTGTGTATGTGAACTTACAGCGTAAAGCTTGTTATCGTATTCTTTGATGAAATAATGTTTATCATCTTCATCACTTTTGGCTCTTACCGTTGTAGAAGTGCCGTCTACCAAATTACCGTACAATAGCAATGCATTAACAGCTATATAACTTGTAACAATAACTTGAATTATGTGTTCTGCATCATCACGAGTCATTTCCTGTGCTGTTTCGTCTGAAACAAAATAATAGATACCGTAATCATTGTCACCTTCAGGAGTTGCTATGAATTTCTCTTTTGTTATCTGCTTTTTATCATATTTTATCCTAAATTTCACATAATTATTTTTCTTTTCAAAATAGGCAATTAATGGTTTGTCTACTTCTCCATCAGGATACTTTCCAAAATCCAATACCACTTTGTCAAAATAGCACCTATTATACGGTGCAACGCTCTTAACCAAGAGGTCATTCTCAGTTTCCCAATCAACTAATAGTTCGTAACTTTTTGGATCTATATGTATTATATCCATAGCTTTCCCCCTAAAAATCTCAATAAGGTGCAAAATACAGCTAATGAAAATCTCAATTTGGTGCAATTTACCCGAACAGGAATTAGCATTAGGCTGTTTTTACATAATCTACTACCTAAAAGTATATATTATCTCATCTCGATATGCAAGAGATATGCAAGAATTTTACAAGCCTGCTGCACAGAATGATTTCATATTACTACAATACGCAATAACAACCAAGCAAATTTTTACTATTTTACGCAGTTTAGTGAATTTTTAGTGAAAATTTAGTGAAAAAGATGAAGTCTTTTATTGCTTTTTTTGCAAACAACGCTTAGCAATTTTTATTAAACATTCTTTGTGGCTTTCTACGCCGTTTTATTTCAATATTTTATATTTCAGACAATTACGATAACATTGAGCAGTTTAAAACGTCATTTTCAGCCTTGTGAAGTCTTTTTTTATTTACCTACTGCTAATTATTTTCCACGGTTTTTTCCTATTCTCAAATATTACAATGAGTAATAGTATGAAAGGCTTTTTCTATATAGAAAATTGTACTAAATGTATAATTTAAACACTTTTTGTCAGCTAATGTGCACTCTGAGCAACGATTTTAGGCGCAGCAGGTATATACACAAATAGAAGTAAATTATATATCTCTACTATAAGTACACAAATGTTCGATTACTGATTTTACAATCTTCATATTACCGTCTTGCCAAGTGCTAAAAGTATACAATCAACTACGAGTCAACTAAATAATCGTTAATAAAGGTCTTGATTTAGCCCTTTTTAGCTGTGAAATCATTGTTTAGTCAAGTACCGGTCAACTATTTCTTGCCCTTCTTCTTGCATTTCATCACAACCTTAATTTTATTTTTTAAAGTTTTTTAAATTTGTTTAATACTTTTAGAAATTGTTTAAAAGTTTGTGGAATTTTTTAGAAACATTTTGATAATTTTACAAATTCAACAGAAACGTTCTACTGTATTAATGTTATATCCAATTATTTTTTACTTGACATGTTCACCTACAGGTTTGTGGCTTTTACTATGTGAACTATTACTGCTAAAATGGTGTTGTTGTATTCCTGCTGCTATTTCTGTTCGGGCTTTCAATTGTGGTTTTATGATAATCGTATACTGTACTTTACTTTTATCGTCAATATAATCATTGAGGAATAAGGAATAAGGAATAATAAATAATATTTAACCCCATCGAAATCGATTGGTTTAAAATCAAACAATATATAACAGCATTATATTAATACTAACTTAGTCTATTGATAAAAAGCATAGTATGAATTTTAACCCGGTCGAAATCGACCAGTTTAAAATTAAACAAGATACATAGAGTAACATATTTGCAGTAGTCATCAACTATACTCCTACAGAAGTATATTCATTTAGTTATGAAGAAAGCAATGAAGAAAATAATTAAGAAATAGTAAAAGACTATCCTTCCGTTTATTCAGAAAGATAGTCTTTTTCACTATTGAATTATTTGAATCAATGATATAAGCAAGAGAACTGAAAGAAAGATAATTGGCTATATCAAGCGGACTATATTCAGAATATCTCAGCATATTTTCAGCCGCCTGTATCCTTTTTGACATAATGAAATCAGAGATCTTTACGCCAACTTCCTCCCTGAAAAGCTTTGAAAGATACTGAGGCGTTATGTTCAGTTCATCAGCTATCTGATTCACGGTCACGCCCTTGTAAATATTATCGAAAATGCAGTCAAAGCACATAAGGATATGCTTCGAGTAAACGTTCTGTGACGCAGCCTTTTTCATTTGCTTTGTATAATAAACGATGACTTCCTTGTGTACAGCCATAACGCTTTCTTCATTGCGGCACTCATCACATTTATTAATGTATATATCGCTTATGGTATACGCAGTTTCCGGGTCAAGTCCACCCTCGATGCAAAACCTGCACAGCATAGCTATGGTTATGACAAGATGATACTTGACGTTTCTAAGGTCGTCCTTGCTGAGCCTGCCCTTTCCGTTTGTATCCAGCGGCGTATACAAACGTTTGACCGTTTCAAGATCGCCCGCCCGCACAGCAGAGTAAAATTCCAGTTCCGTTTCATATGGTGAATGATGATAGTCATTTTCCTTTTGCATAAACTGCCGCTTAGACAATTCTCTGTTTATTTCCATAGCTTTCACCCCCTGCTTTTTAGATTATTATATCACATTTACAGACACAAGTAAAGCTTCATATTTATAGAAAAAGGACGGCAAATCACCCTGCCGCCCTTTTTTCTGATAATTAGATATTATTTAGCCTCTTTCATTGAAGTCATAGCCTCGTCGATAAGATAATTTATAGCCTTTTCATTTTCCTGAACGACCTGTGACCAGCTCTTTGACTCCTGCGGATTCATTGTTCCTCTTATTGCAGTATCGCAAATAGAGTTAAGGTCGGCAGATACGCCCTGTTCAAAGTCAAATACAGGGTTCTGTGCGGAAAGATCATATATAGTATCTCTCATTTCAAGCATTTCATCAGACCAGCCGTAATCGTCCTTATACTGGTCGAGGGTTATCTGATGTGCAGCCTCGTCAAGCTCTGCATAACGGCAGCATTCAAGGAAAGCTGCCACGCCCTCAGGATTTTGAGCGTTTTTTACAATGCTAAAGCCGTGTACTCTTGAAGGGATATACTGTTTATCGCTATCAGCTGAGCAAGGAACAGGAACGAACATTACCTCTCCCTTTGATACATCGCCATAGTTTACAGTTGTTGACGGAGCATTCTCAAGTGCCCAAAGTCCGATAGGATAGAAAAGCGTCAGACCTGTTGCCATTCCGCTGCCCTCTGCGTCGCCTCTGAGTTTCCAGTTATTCTCGTGCTTTGGATAAACAACATTGTTCTTCTGCAGCTCATACATCATATTCTGAGCCTTTGCTATCATAGGGTCAGAAATATTATTTACAAGCTTGCCGTCTGTGATACCGATGAGCGGCACACCTGAAGACTGCTGCAAAGCCTTTTCATAATACCAGCCGTCGAGTGCGTATTTATCGCTTTCAGCGTCAGTAAAATCAAGACACATTTCTGTGAATGTATCCCAGTTCCACTTGCCTTCTTTGAAAAGCTCAGCAGGATCATCATAGCCGTTATCTTCCATTGTCTGCTTGTTATATACAAAAACATATGCAGGGTCTGTTCTGATAACGCTCACATAATGCTTGTCGCCAAGCATAAACTGATCTGTCGCACCCTTTATGTCTGTCCAAAGAGGCTTTGAAAGATCGATATAATCGTCGATAGGCTCTATCATTGACTTTATAGCACCCTTAGGGAAAACGTCCATATCATCAGCACCGATGAAATCAGGTGAATCATTTGACATTACAAGTGCCGCAAGATCGTCAAACTTAGTTTCCCAAGTGGTCTGCACCCAGTTTATCTTACCATTATACTTTGTCTTGAACAAAGCAAGGTCAGCGCCTATCTCCTTGTCCTCTGCCTCAGTAGGGTTGATATCCCAATGTGAAAACCACTTTATTTCGTTGCTCTTGAGATCTCTCACATCTTTCATATCATCAGCAAGTCTTTGAACTATCTGCTGCTGATCTTCCTTAAGCTTTTTGTCAACTACCTTGCTTGATGAATCACTTGAACTTCCGCAAGATGCAAATGCTGAAAGCGAGCAAACTGCAAGGGCAAATGTCAAAACTCTTTTTGCATTATTCATAGCCATACCTCCGAATATTACTTTCTTCTCTTTGCAACGATCACTGCTGTGCCGGCAAGAGCGATAACAGCAAGTGCTCCGCCAACAGCCGCACCTGTTTCTGCTGCCTTAGATGTATCGTCAGATGCTTTTGAAGATGTAGCCGCTGCTGCAGAAGTCTTGCCTGCATCTGCCTTAGATGAAGAAACGTCTTTCTTTGACGTATCAGCCTTTGAGCTTGAAGTATCAGACTTTGAATCTGCCTTTGAAACATCTGTTTTTGACTCTCCGCCCTCAGCAGATGCAACACCGAAATCAAGCGTCATTGAAAGTGTGCCGCCGTTGAAAGCGCCTTCCTTCTCCCAGCCTGCGACCTCAGGACAAGCTTTCTTTGTTACCTCGCCTGTTTCCTCATTGACCTCGTCAGTTGGTCTGATATGTATTCTTATTCCACCCTCTGCGTCCTCGTCCATTGAAGTGATAGAATTAAGCGAATCAAAAACTGTTGTTGTGCCGTCCTCGGCAACGAACTTTGCGTCAGATATCTTAACGTCCACTGGATAAACACCATCAGGAAGATTAGCCACCATAACGCCCATATCTCCAAGAGTTCCCTTTCCTGACATTGTCTTATCAGCGATAACTTTGCTTATCTTATATTCAACAGTTATCTTGCCAGCATCATCAATGCCTACCCAGTCGCCCTGATTCCAGGTCCAGTCCTGACCCATATAAAAGCCCATTGCTCCGATAGAGTAATATGAGTCATTCATTTTTGAGTCCTCCTCTGACGGGTGAACAACATCGCCAAGCTTTGCTGCCGAAACAGAAACTGACATCATTGTTGCTGCGAGAACCGCTGCTGAAAGACCTGCTACAAATTTTTTGATCATCATAACCTTTTCCTCCTATTTTTCAATAAAATTTTTCGCTAAAAGCAATTTATTTTGTTGTTTCTGTATATATTATAACTATGTAAACGTTTTGTTTATATCAAAAACGTAACATAAATATCATAAAAGTGTTTAATATCAAATTTATGAAAGATTATAAATATATGAAAACAGACCCACTTGATATTCAAGCAGGTCTGTTTATTCGGAAGTTATTATAAGAAAGTGACTATGAATTATTATGTTTATATTATACGCTTTGTTTTAAAACTATTATATCAATATTCAATTATTTATATCAAATAATTATCGTAAATAGAATTTTATGAGCAAACATCAATTTATGAAACTAAGCATAAAAAAAACAAGCTCGGCAAACGTGACCGAGCTTGTCCAAAAATGGAGTTATATTAAGAAATGAACTATAAAAGATACTTTACCAGTTCATCAAGAACGCTGTCAAGATGTCCGTCAATAAAGCCATAGTCAACACCCTTGTATGACCAAGCCGCTCTTCCGATAGAACATTTCTCAAAGGCACTGCTTATATCCTTGTACCAGTTAAGAGTATTTTCAGCAGATGCAAGATTTATAACACCGTATTCGCCGCAATACATAGGAACATTTCTTTCCTCTGCGACCCTTACAGCCTCAGCAACTCTTCCCATCAAATAATCAGGCGTAAACTTCTCTGTCTTGACCTCATATGTCTGCATATATTCAAGACCAAGACGCTTTATCTCACTTCTGTATTTTGGGACGCTTCCCGGATAATCGATCCTGAAATCTCTTGGCATCTCATCTACCCAATAGGCAGCCTGATGAGTGAAAAGAAATGGGTCATAGCAATGGAAAGTATAAACTATATGCTCGTCATAAGGTTTATCAAGATCTTTCATTGAATCAATAGAGTTGTTCCAGTAGCTGCCCACAATAATATTTATGTCAGAGCTGTATTTTCTAATAAGCTTTATGGCATTTTCAACGATAGCATTCCACTTTTTGCTGAACTTAGGATCAGTTACCTCATTGAGAAGTTCAAAAGAGACCCTGTCAGAATATTGGCTGAAACGCTTTGCAAACTCTTCCCAAAGGTCATAGAATTTCTGCTGAAGCTCAGCGTTATCAAAGAACCCGCTTTCAGCCTGAGACTTGTCAAAGAAAAAGCCCATTGTCTTATGGAGATCAAGTATCATATTGATACCGTTATTTCCGCACCAATCTATACATTTCTGAACATAGTCGAAACCGCTCTCTATAAAGCCGTTTTCGTCCTGAAAGATATTATAATCCACA
>OGGV01001227.1_pt1 | contig 12912 bp, 9 predicted proteins | sample 1571301 | NCBI WGS metagenome assembly OGGV01 (sample SAMEA2582072, study PRJEB24529) | metagenome | biome: Human gut stool | place: China | collected 2011
TGAAACAAAGAGTATTTCTCCTAGCACAACAGGTGTAAGTGAATGGGCAAAGGAAAATGTAATTAAAGCAGGTAAGGCAGGTATTATTACAAAGCAGAATACAAATGGCTATGATTATACTTCTCCAGCTACAAGAGGTGATGTTGCCTCTATGATTAATAACTTTATGGCTTATTACGGAAAGTAAGAAAGGGGAATACATAGTGAAGTTAAAAGCAATAGCTTTAATATTGTGTTTTGTATTGATTTTAGGCTGTTTTACAGGTTGTGGTAAAAAATCTACAGAAGAAGAACAGGTTACAGAGGTAACAGAGGAAACAAGTACAGAAACTACAACCTTGACAACTACTCAGACTACAACTGTAGCCACAACTGAAACAACTACTGTAAAGGCAAATGCTACAAATTCATCAACTAAAACAACAGCAAAGTCTACAGGTGGAAGTACAGGCAAAGTTAATTCTGCTGTAATTGCAGAAGCCAGTTCCGGTAAAAAACAGCCGGTAAGTAAGGCTGTACTTAATGCCTCAAAGCCTAAGGAAACTACAACTCCAACAGGTGCTAGAATAGTAGCAACTTCTGCTGCTGTTTGTGATATTATGGATAGACTTGGCATTGGACTTGTAGGTGTACCACAGACTACAGTTACAGCCATAGCATCAAGATACAATGGAGTAAAGACTGTTGGTTCGCCAATGTCTCCGGATATGGAAATTATAAAGAGTTTAAATCCAACTGATGTTATAGGTCCTGATACTTTAAAAGGCGATTTAGAAATAAAGTATAAAAATATTGGTGTTAATTCTACATTCTTAAATTTAAGAAGTGTAAAGGGTCTTTATGACAGTGTTAAATTAATAGGTGACAAGTATGGCAAAAGTGCTGAAGCAGATGCTATTGTAAAGGAATATAATGAATTTATTTCCAGCTACAAAAATAAGCATAGTGGCAAAAGTCCAAAGGTTCTTGTGCTTACAGGTCTTCCCGGTAGTTATCTTGTAGCAACACAAAATTCCTATGCAGGTTCACTTGTTGAGCTTGCCGGAGGTACAAATATATTCCACGATGACACAAAGGATTTTCTTACTGTAAATCCGGAGGAAATGCTTGCTCGTGACCCTGATATTATTATAAGAACAGCTCATGGTGTTCCAAAAGAAGCCCTTGAAATGTTTGATAAGGAGTTTTCGACTAATGATATTTGGAAACATTTTAGAGCAGTTCAAAATGGCAAGGTTTACGATATGGACTATATGCTTTTTGGTATGAGTGCAACATTTGACTATCCACAGGCATTAGCTGACCTTGAACCAATACTTTATGGTGATTGATATGAAGTGTAAAAAAATATTGAGTTTTGTAATTATATTAATATTGTTGGCTGTACTTTTTGTTGTGGCTGTAAATTCCGGTAGTGTAAAGGTTTCCTATGGGGAACTTTTAAGAGGAATTTTCATTGAACACAATGACAATGTAAATATTATTTTGGATTTAAGATTTCCTCGAATACTAATAGCAATGTTGTCAGGTGCAGCCTTGGCTGTAAGTGGTGTGCTTTTTCAGGCTGTTTTGAAAAATCCTCTTGCTGACCCTGGAATTATAGGTATTTCCTCTGGTGCAGGTTTCGTAAGTGCAATTATTATAGCCTTTTTTCCAACTTGGTTTTTGTTTACTCCTATATTTTCATTTTTAGGAGGTATGGTGGCTTGTGTCCTTGTATATAGCCTTTCCTACAAAAATGGCTTTTCACCTCTTAGAATTATACTTGTGGGTATAGCAATTAATGCAGTATTTTCAGGCTTATCCAGTGGTTTTGGCTCTATGAGTAGTCAAAACTATCAAAGTGCATCAGAACTTATTAATGCAAATATTTCAATGAAAACTTGGGATGATGTGAAACTTTTGGGTGTTTATGTTGTAATTGGTCTTGTACTTGCCTTTGTGATTTCCGGCAAGTGTAATCTCCTTGCTCTTGAGGATAAAACAGTGCGAGGTTTAGGTGTAAATGTAAATGGACTTAGAGTTGTAATATCCGTTGTAGCTGTGTTACTTGCGTCAATTACAACTGCTGTTGTCGGAGCAATAAGTTTTGTTGGGCTTATTGTGCCACATATGGGCAGATTGCTTGTAGGTAGCGAACATAAATTGCTTGTGCCATTTTCAGCTTTGTTAGGTGCTTTTGTAATGCTCCTTGCTGATACAGTAGGCAGACTTATTGCCTATCCTTATGAAATTTCTCCGGCAATTATAATGTCAGTTGTAGGAGGACCATTCTTTATTTTTCTTCTTAAAAGGAGTGATAAAACATATGGAAATTAAAAACGTTGAATTTTCTTATGGCAATCATAAGGTTTTAAATGATATTTCATTTAAAGTACAAGAGGGAAAAATAACTACTATTATAGGGGCAAATGGCTGTGGTAAGTCTACACTTTTTAATGTCATAACAAAGAACTTAAAACCTCAAAAAGGTAGTGTGTTACTAAATGGAGAGGATATAAAACATATTTCTCTCAAAAACTTTGCAAGACAGGTTGCCATTGTGCATCAGTATAATACAGCACCTAGTGATATTACAGTTGAAAAACTTGTAAGCTATGGCAGAATTGCACACATAGATAAGGGCAGAAGAAATTATGCTGATGATGAAAAATACATAAATTTTGCAATGGAAGTAACAGGTGTTTCTGAATTTGCTAAAAAGCAGATTTCTAATCTTTCCGGTGGTCAACGCCAAAGAGTGTGGATAGCTATGGCTTTGGCACAAAACACAAAAATTCTTCTTTTAGACGAACCCACAACTTACCTTGATGTCAGATACCAAATTGAAATATTGAGATTGGTAAAAAAATTAAATACAGAGTATGGAATTACTATTATTATGGTTCTTCACGACATAAATCAGTCAATAGCCTATAGCGATTGCATTATTGCTATGAAAGACGGCAAAATTCTGGCAGAGGGCAATCCTAATGATGTTATAAACGAGGAACTTATTAAAAATGTCTATGGCATAGAGTTAAGTGTAAAGGAAATAGAAGAAAATAAAATTGTGTTGACGGTGTAGTAATATTTAAAAGCAATCTCATTTGAGGTTGCTTTTTTGTGTGAAAATATTATTAATATGTTTTAATATTAGTTTTATTTTGTATTATTTTATGGTATACTAAAAACAATATTTATATAAAGAGGTGGTAAAAATGAGAATATTTCATTTATCGGATTTACACATTGGAATTAAGCTATATGGTTATGATTTGAGGGAAGAACAGGAATATATTTTTAATGAAATTATAGAGAAGATGAAGGAATATAAGCCTGATGTAATTGTTATTGCCGGTGATATTTATGACAGAGCTATGCCATCAGGTGATGCTATTGAAATGTTTGACATATTTATTAGCAAAATCAGAAATGCTGATAGCAGTATTAAAATAATGATGATTAGTGGTAATCACGATAGCAGACAGCGTATAGGCTGTTTTAGTGAAATATTAGAAAAACAAGGAATATATATGGTAGGTATACCACCTAGAACACAGGAGGATTACATAAAAAAGGTTACATTACAGGACGAATTTGGTGATATAAACTTTTATCTTTTGCCATATGTAAATACAGCTGATATTAAGAGTGTACTAGGTTACGATATGGAACTGAAAATACTATATAATGAAGCATTTCATAAATTTTTCGAAAGAGAAAATATAGACGAAAGTCAAAGAAATATTATTGTGAGCCATCAATTTTATCTTCCTAAAGCTGAAAATATAGAACGTACTGAATCGGAAGTAAAAACAGTTGGCAATACAGATTGTATAGACGCTGATGTACTTGAAAAATTTGACTATTCAGCTTTAGGACACATTCACAAGCCTATGAAAGTAGGTAGTGAAACTATAAGATATTGTGGCACACCTATGGCATATTCAGTAAGTGAAGCTGGACAGGAAAAAGGTATATTAATGGTAGATATAGGGGAAAAGGGTACAGGAGTTAAAGTTACAAACTTGCCTTTAAAGCCGATGAGAAATGTAAGAATAGAGGAAGGAAAGTTTGAAGAATTAATAAAAAAATATTCTAAAGATTTTGTGACTGTAGTATTGACAGATACTGAAGAAATTGAAGTTTTAGATATGAGGGAAAGATTAAAACTGGCTTTTCCTAAATTACTTGAAATCAAAAGAGATAATGTAAGGCGAATAGACGATGAAATTGAAATAGAAACGGAAGATACACTAAAAAGTCCTTATGAATTGATTTGCAAGTTTATACCTAATCTTAAAGATGATGAAAAAGAACTTATAAAAGATGTTATAAATGAAGTAATGTTAGAGGAGGGAGAATAATGCGTCCTATATCTTTAAAACTAGATGCTTTTGGCTCTTATGGAAAAGAAACTTTAATAGATTTTACCAAACCTACACAGAATTTATTCCTTATAACAGGGGATACAGGTTCAGGTAAATCTACTATTTTTGATGCTATAGTTTATGCTCTCTATGGTGTTGGTAAGGAAAATGAATTAGAATACCAAAGTAACTTTTCATATAACAATAAACGCCCAACTGTAACATTTACTTTTGCTGAATCTTCAGAAGAAAATGCAAAGCAATATACAATAATTAGAACTCCTAGATATTACAGATATAAGGAAAATAGCAAAAAGAAAATTCTTTTAAAAAATCCGGAAAACTCAACAGTCACATTAATTGAAAACAATAGTGACAATAAATGGGATAAGAAAAATGGTGCAAACAAAAAGATTGAAGAACTTGTGGGACTGGACAGGGACCAGTTTATGCAGGTTGCAATGATAGCCCAAGGGGAGTTTATGAATGTTATCAGAGAAAGTTCTGAAAACAAAAAGAAGATTTTTAGAAAAATTTTCAACACTGGAATATATGACAAAATATCTGATGCTCTCGGAAACAGAAGAAAATCATTGGAAAAAAGCATAAGTACAATAACAACAGAATGTCAAACAGAAATATTGCACATAGTTTTAGATGAAAATTATGACAAATATCCTCAATTAAATGAATATTTGAAAATACTTAAAGATGGAAATATGTCTATTATAAATGAATTTAATACATTACTTGAAGACTATTGTAGCTATCTTAAAAAGCAGTGTGAAAACATATGTAATGACAATGAAGAAATTAATAATAAATATGAAAAGGCAAGTGCAGATTTAACAGAGGCAAATCAGCTTTTAACAGTTTTCGTTGAGTATGAAAAGGCAGAAAAGGCTTTAGAACAGTGTAACGAGCAAAGAACTGAAATGGCTGAAAAAGAAAGTTTATTAAATAAAATCAATAATGCCTATGTTATAAAACCCTACTATAACTATTATACTAATGCACAGAATTCTAAAAAGGATTTGGAAAATAAAATTATTTTTCAGGAAAATTCTTTGCCTGAATTAAAAAATGCTTTTACTAATGCAGAAAACAAGTTAAAGGAAATAGAGCCTTTTTTTGAAAATGCTAAAAATGAATTTATAGAAATAAATAGCAGTGTAAATTCGGCACTTAAAATATTTGACCAAAAGGAAAAAATTGAAAAAGAAATAGAGGACTTAAAAGTTCAATATAACAAGGCTGTTGAGTCAAAAACAGCAAAAGAAAAAGAAATTGAAGGTATAAATACTTTAATAAAAGAAAATACTGAAATAAGGGAAAAGTATAAAAATGCCAATGTTGAAAAGGTTCAGATATACAATGAAATAAAAGAGTGTAAAGGCATAGTAGATAAAAATGAAAATATAGAAAATATTCAAAAACAAATTAGAGAATTACAGGGGAAATGTACTGTAAAACAAAAAGAATTTACAGATTGTAAACAGCTTTATAATGATGTAAATGGGGAATATGAACGAATTAACAACCTGTTTTTAAGTGAGCAGGCTGGGGTGTTGGCTAAGGAATTGAAAGACGGAGAACCTTGTAAGGTATGTGGGTCAACAGTTCACCCTAAACCCTACGTAATTGACGGCAATATAAAAATACCAACACAGGAAGAAGTAAACAATGCTAAGGAGAAAAGGGATTTAATTGACAAAGAACTTCAGGAAAAGTCTATGGAGTGTGGCAATATTGTAAAAGATATTGCAAATTTGGAAGATAATTATAATAAAGAATGTAATGAAGTTTGTAAATTACTTGATATATCTTCAAAGGAGTTAATTACAGATGTATTAAATGAAAGAAAAGCTGATTTGAATAAAAAATATGCAGAAAATAAGGCAAATTGCAAGGCTTTAACAGGTGCTGAAAATAGTATATCCCAATTAAATGAAAGATTAGAGAATGAAACAAAGTTGCTAAATGCCTATGACGAAAAGGTAAAAGAGTATAAGGAAAAACTTATAAAGACGGAAACTGCTCTAGGTGAAATGACAAACAACACAGATTTTAATTCAAGGGAAAATGCAGAAAAGGCAAGAAATAAAGCAGAAATAAATAAAAATGACTTTGAAAGTAAGTATTCTGTTGCCGAAAAAGAAAAATCAAATGCAAAAACTAAATTGGAAAACGCAGAAACACTTTTAAAAGACTACAAAAATAATTTGCCAAATGTTGTTGAGGAAGTTGCAAAAACTGAAAAAGAATACAATAGTGTTTTAAAGGATAAAAAGTTTGATGATAATAGTTGGCTTGAATATATAGAAAAGTATAGTCAAAGTCAGAGAGATGACATAGCAACAGAAATTGAAGAATACAAAGAAAAATTAAAATCAGCAGAAACTAAAAGGGAAACTGCTTTAAAGATTATTAATGAAAAGGAAAAGCCGGATATAGAAATTTTAAGTGGCAAAGTAGAAGAATTAAGGGAAAGTAAGAAAAAATCTGATGAACTAAAGAATATTACATTTAATGCCATTGAGAAAAATAGTGAAGTTTTAAATAATATAGTAAAGAAAGTTGAAGACCAGACAGAAATTTTAAAAGAGTACAACAAAGTAAATGTTATATCTGATTTAATATCAGGGTCAGTAAATAAACAGGCTAAAATTGACCTAGAAACCTTTGTTCAAAGATATTATTTGCAAAATATTCTTCGTTCTGCAAATAAGAGATTTGAAAGTATGACAGGTAGTCAATACCAGTTAATATTAAAAGACCTTAATAAAACAGGGAAAAGGACAAATGAAGGTCTTGATTTAATGGTCTATTCTTTAGTAACCGGCAAGGTGAGAGAAATAAAAACTCTTTCCGGAGGTGAGTCATTTATGGCTGCACTGTCTTTGGCACTTGGGATGGCAGACCAAATAAAGAATAAAAAAGGCTCTATTAACTTAGATATGATGTTTATTGATGAAGGCTTTGGCTCATTAGATGATAGGTCAAGGGCACAGGCTGTTAATGTACTTACAGAAATGGCAGGCAGTGATAAACTTATAGGAATTATTTCCCACGTTTCTGAATTAAAGCAAAATATAGGCAACCAGCTTATAGTATCAAAAGATGAAAGTGGTAGTACTGTAAAATGGAAAATTGATTAAAAAATGGAATAAAAAAATAAATATGGGCAATAATATAAGTATAAAAATACTGTAAAATAAGCAATATTATATTAAATAAGTTAAATAATACATTATTTTTGTGTAAAATGCCGTTGACTTTTAAATAAAATAGTAATATAATTTACCATAAGGCAAAAATAAAAAATATAGAACGCTATGCCTTTGAGAAAGTATTTTTTTATATTCTAAATATATGGGAATTTTTGTTTGTATATGGGGAGATTTCACGAAAATAAACAGAATATAAGCTACTTAATATTAATTATATTATAGTAAATGAAATGTCTTATTAGTAAATTCATTGTGTATTAAAAAATACCATATGGTTGAATAATAGGCGTTAGGTAGTTGACTGCTTATTTTATTACATAAAATAGGAGGAAAAAGGATTATGAATGCTTTTTTAACAAATTATCTTGCAAATATTATACCCGTATCATTTGAAGTTGAAAGTAAAGGCGAGGTTACGAAAGTCGGTAAGGATAAACCTCAATTCAGAGTGTTTATCAATAACGACATCAGTAAAACAGAATTAATGACAAGTACATCACTTGCTTTAGGCGAGGCCTATATGCGTAAGGATATTGATGTAGACAAGGATTTATTCGAAGTTTTAGATGCTTTTCTGGGACAAATGGGAAAGTTTACAACAGATAAGAAGAAACTTAAAAATCTTATTTTTACATCAATGACAAAGAAACATCAAAAAGAAGAAGTAAGTTCACATTATGATATAGGTAATGATTTTTACAAACTTTGGCTTGATGAAACAATGAGCTATTCTTGTGGATATTTTAAAAATCCTACAGACACTCTTTATGATGCACAGGTAAACAAAGTACACCATATTTTGGACAAGTTACAGCTTAAGGAAGGTATGACACTTTTGGATATAGGTTGTGGCTGGGGCTTTTTGCTTAAAGAGGCTGTTAAAAAATACGGTGTAAAGGGCTACGGCATTACCTTAAGCAGTGAGCAGAAAAAGAAGTTTGAAGAAGACATAAAGAAAGAACATTTAGAAGGCAAGTTAGAGGTTCATTTAATGGACTATAGAGAACTTGAAAAATCCGGTTTACAGTTTGACAGAGTTGTAAGTGTAGGTATGCTTGAACACGTTGGCAGAGGGCATTATGACTTGTTCTTAAAGAATGTAAATGCCGTTTTAAAGCAGGGTGGATTATTCTTACTTCACTATATAAGTGCCTTAAAGGAACATGAGGGCGACCCATTTATAAAGAAATATATTTTCCCAGGTGGGGTAATACCTAGCTTGAGAGAAATAGAAGATATAATGCCGGAATACAATTTCTATACTCTTGATATTGAAAGTTTAAGAAGACACTATTCAAAGACTTTGCTTTGTTGGAGAGAAAATTTCCTTAAACATTGGGACGAAATTGTGGCAACTAAAGGCGAAGAATTTGCCAGAATGTGGGATTTGTATTTAGCCGGTTGTGCTGCTACATTCCACAATGGCATAATAGATTTACACCAGATTTTGATGTCAAAAGGTATAAACAATGATTTACCTATGACAAGAATTGTATAATAAATTTTTATATCCCAGCTGTAATAAATGCAGTTGGGATATTTTTTAAAAAAATTTGTGCTATTTTTGTAATATTAAAAAAGTTTGAATAATGTCGTTTTTTGTTGACTTATAAGTTTTTTTGTTCTATGATATATAATTGTCAGAAATTATTTAAGATTGGGATGCTTATAATGAAATTAAAAAAAATGACGGAAAAACTGAAACAAATTTTTGCTAAACCTCTGAAGTTTTTCAAAGGCAGTTCATCTGAGAATGATGTTTTTGAAAAATGGTCAGAAGCTAGTGGAAAAGAAAAAATCAAAATCATAGGCAGATTTATCAAACAAAAAAAATCTTATGTTATAGTTTGTGTATTTGCTATTGTTGTGATTGTAGTAAGTGGCGTTGTCAATTTAAAAAACGGTGTTTTGACAAAGGAAGAAGAAATGGTAAATGCCGAAGAAATATTGACAGAGTCTTCTTCTAGCACTTCTACAACATCAGCAGAATTAAATACAGAAACTACTTCTAATGGTCCTGTGGCTTGTCATTACAATGCTGACGGTAAATTGTATGGTAAAAAGGGTACATTCAGTGGCTTGTGGCCTCAGCTTGAAAAGGTGGCAAAGGCTAGTAATGAACAGTATATAAAGGACTTGATGGTCTATGTTGGAGATAACACAGAGCTTGAAAAATGCAAGTATGAAGAAGATAAGTTTACAAAAATAAACGGTTATGGTACAGTTCATTGGCATCAGGTAGGGCATAAATGGCCTAATAAATATTCTTGTGCCTATGGTGGAAGTAGTTCAACTAGCTCCAATAGTCTTTTTAAGGATATTAAGAAAGAAGAAAAGGTTGAGGCTGTCAGTGAGGCTGTAACTGAAAACGTAGGTCAGGACGAAAAAAGTGTAGAAGTTATGCCTGAAATTGTTTTATCTGACTCAGCTGTAGACGTAGAAGAAGCAACTACTAAGGTTGTAGAAAAGGCTACAGAGCATACAACAAAGGCAAAAACAGCATCAAAGACTAAGACAGAACCAGCTACAGAATTGCAGACAGCAAATACTATAATAGAGGTTTCAGGTCTTGCTCCGGGCAAGGTTTGGGCAGGTAATTCTTGTGGGGTTTGTTCTCTTGCTATGGCACTTTCAACACTTTCAGGTGTTACAGTTTCTCCTCCGGAAGTTGCTCTTGCAGCAAATCTTCTTATAGGTAGTAGTGCTTGGTATCAAGTAATAATCTATTCTAAGTCACAGGCTAAGTTGGCACAGCTTGCAGGTTTCCCAGTGTATATGGAACCTTGGAATGAAGCTAAAAAAGCTACAATGGACGCTTGTCTTGATGCAAATGGTGTTGCACTTTTTGTTTCAAAGGGCAGTGACTGGGTAGATTTTGGTGGCAGACATTATATTATGGTTCGAAATAGAGTAGGCGATAAGTATTATACAGCAGACTCAGGCAAAAATCCTACACATGGATTTACTTATGAACAGCTTTCAGCCGGTTATTGTCAGCAGTATGTAGTATATATTTATCCAAAATCTGTAGCTAAGAATAATAACAAAACAAATACTACAACTAGCACAGCAAAATTAAATAAATAATGTATAAGCCTTTGCAAAGTAAAAATGCAAAGGCTTTTTTATATTGAATCGGAAAGATAAATCCGATGGCTTGTTTATCAAGCCACAAATTAACAAAGTTAATTTGTTCTGAATAACAAAAGTTAATTCGTTTTAAGGGTTGAAATATCCAAATAGTCCATTATATTGTATGCCAGCATAAGATTGAAAATATATTGAGGGTCATCTAGGTCCTTGCCTAAAATTTCTCTTATTTTTCTCATTCTGTAGTTTATAGTATTTCTGTGAGTGTTCATAATAAGGGCAGTTTCAAGTATACTTGAGCCGTGGTTTAAATACACTTTTAAGGTTTCAAAATATTCACTGTTGTGAATACTGTCATAGGCAATAATTGAGCTTAATGTAGTTTTTGCTATACTTTCCAATATAGATTTGTCCTGTGTTTCATAAAAAATACGGAATAAACCCAGAGCTGAAAAGTATTGTATTTTTGCATTTGAAGAAGTAGCTACCTTGTGGGCAAATACAGATTCTCTGTAGCTTTTGTGTAGGTCAATTAAATCATTTATGGTAGAACCGACCCCAATGTACTCTACATAGTCAGTCAATTCTCTTTTGTTGTTGTCTATAAGGTTGTTAAATTGTGTAATTTGCTCGTTGTATAGTACAAGTATTGTATAATTACTGTGGCTTATAATATTACATTTAGGAAAAAGATTGGAAATATGTTTTTTAGTCATTTCAGCCGAGTTTTTAGATGAAATGGTTACAACACAATAATTTCCGTTTTTATCATATCCACCCTGTGTAATAGTTGGAATATAACTTTCGCTATATTCCGGAGATATAAGAGCATTTTCGAAAGATAGTGCAAGGGTGTTGTCTATTAATGCCTGTTGAGATAACATCATACAAAAATCCTGCATTATTTCTGCAATATGGACTTTCCATGGCATTGATAGGAGAGGAAAGTTCAGTTTATCGGCATATTCGCACACTTCATCTGTTATATGTGCATCAAGAACATATCGCCCAGTATTTAGTATAAGTCCACAACATTTTCTCTTTGCTAAAATATCAATCAAGTGAATCATATCTTCTTGATTATGTATTTGCATACCGGTGGTTATTACCAGTTCATTGGCGCTTAAAAAGTCGTTGTTTTCAATATCTTCCAGAAGATAAACCCAAGCAACAGATATATCTAACAGGTTTTGACGGCAGTGAAGTTTTATGGAATATTTGTTATTATCTTTCTGACAAAGTTCTTTTAAAGTAACAGACATAGAAACACTCCTTTCTTTTTACTATAATATAACATATTTCGATTTGTGCTACAAGCATAAATTACAGCACAATAGTTTAGGCTAAAACACAATTGACTTGTGCCACAATGATGACTATAATTAGGGCATAGCAAAGAACAAAGGCGTTCATGGTAATGAAAATTACCGTGGACGTCTTTTTCGTTATATAAATATTTTTTGATATATGATTAAGAGTTTGGAGGATGAATATTATGTTAAGAGACGAATTACCTAAGATTAAGACAGCACAGTTACCTGGACCAAAGGCAGCAGAAATTATTGAAAGAAGAAAGAATATTGTTCCTAATGCAATCCGTTGCGTATACCCATGTGTTATGGCAAAGGCAGAAGGTGCTATTATTGAAGACGTTGACGGCAACTACTTCCTTGACTGGATTGGTGGCGTTGGTGTTTTAAATGTAGGTCATACAAACCCAGCCCTTGTAGAAGCAGTTAAGAAGCAGGCTGAAAAGTACTTCTTTGACAGAGATGCGGTGACGGTTGATCCAGGGTTCCAGAAAAGCCGTGAAAAAACTGACCAGTGAAAAGCAGACTACACCGATGGAGATGTTGGAAGCTTTGATACTCCCATAAAAGAATACCCAATGCAGTCCTAATAATATCCCGATGCCACCGATCTTGAAAACTTCTTTCCAGCCTATCCGGGGAAAGCGTCTCCGGACTGCCGATAGTAGGGCGAACAGCAGACCTGCCAGCAACATCCGGTACCAGACCAATAAACCTTCATTGAGCGAAATCAGCCGCCCGAAAATGCCCGTAGCCCCCGCGAGCAGAACGGATAGATGGAGTTTAAAAAAAGCTTCTTTCATGTTTGTCATTTCACCTGAACTGAACCGGGCACAAATGTACAAGGAAAATACGATTTTTCAATGATTAAAAACGGTGACAAGAGGTAAAACGGTTGAAACGGCTGGCCAGAATTGGCGGTTATCGGTG
>OGGV01001245.1_pt1 | contig 12789 bp, 8 predicted proteins | sample 1571301 | NCBI WGS metagenome assembly OGGV01 (sample SAMEA2582072, study PRJEB24529) | metagenome | biome: Human gut stool | place: China | collected 2011
CAGACCGTTGGGGCCGCTTAATTCGTTTTTTGTCTAACTTTTGGGGTTCATATCACACCGGCTTCGTCTGCGGCTGCCTGGCCGGCATGGCAGGTCTGGCCAGCCGTTCCATGGTGTCGCCCAGCGTGCTCACCGGCGTGCAGTTCATCGACCCGGCCAACCCCGGCGTGAGCATCGCCTGGATCGCCGGCATCTCGGTGCTGTCCATCGTGCTGTCCTTTGTGCTGACGCTGGTGATCGGCTTTGAGGATCTCCCGGAAGAGGAGTGATCCCCATGTCTGATTACAAACTGTCCGAAAATTTCCTCTGGGGTGCTGCCATTGCGGCCAATCAGGCCGAAGGCGCTTACAACGAGGGCGGCCGCGGCCTGAGCAATATCGACATGATGCCCCACGGTGTCCACCGCATGGAGGTCAAGCTGGGCGGCACGCCCCACCCGACGCTGCAGGCAGGGGAGTATTACCCCAGCCACACCGGCGTGGACTTCTACCACCATTACAAAGAGGACATCGCCCTGATGGCAGAGCTGGGGCTGAAGGTGTTCCGCACCTCCATCTCCTGGTCCCGCCTGTACCCCCGCGGCGATGAACGGACCCCCAACCCGGAGGGCGTGGCCTTTTACCGCAATGTGTTCCAGGAGTGCCGGAAGTACGGCATTGAGCCGCTGGTCACCCTGTGCCACTTTGATATCCCCATGGGTCTGGTGGAGCAGTACGGCTCCTGGCGCAGCCGCAAAACGCTGGAATGCTTTGCCCGCTACGCCGAGACCTGCTTCAAAGAATACTCCGGCCTTGTGCACTACTGGCTTACCTTCAACGAGATCAACATCCTGCTGCACAGCCCCTTCTCCGGGGCAGGCATCGCCTTCCAGGAGGGCGAGAACCGCAGTCAGGTGATCTATCAGGCGGCCCACCATGTGCTGCTGGCCAGCGCCACGGCCACCCGCCTGGCCCACCAGTACGACCCCGCCAATCAGGTGGGCTGCATGCTGGCCGGCGGCAGCTTCTACCCCTACTCCTGCAACCCGGAGGACGTCTGGGAGTCGGTGCAGAAGGAGCAGGAAAACCTGCTCTTCATCGACGTGCAGGTGCGGGGCCGCTACCCCGGCTACGCCCGCAAGCTGTTTGCGGAAAAGCAGGTGCAGCTGCACACCGAGCCCGGCGATGACGCCCTGCTGCGGGAGAACACCGTGGACTTCATCTCCTTCAGCTACTACGCCAGCCGCTGCGTGGCGGCCAGCCTGGAGGGCAAGGCCGTGAACGACGGCAACGTGGTGCGCTCGGTGAAGAACCCCTATCTGCAGACCAGCCAGTGGGGCTGGGCCATCGACCCGCTGGGCCTGCGCATCACCATGAACCAGCTGTATGACCGCTACCAGAAACCGCTGTTCCTGGTGGAAAACGGTCTGGGTGCCCACGACACGGTGGAGCCTGACGGCAGTGTCCACGATGATTACCGCATCGACTACCTGCGCCGTCACATCGAGGCGGTCAAGCAGGCCGTGTCCGACGGCGTGGACCTGATGGGGTACATCGCCTGGAGCGGCATCGACCTGGTGTCTGCCTCCACCGGCGAGATGAGCAAGCGGTACGGCTTCGTCTATGTGGACAAGCAGGACGACGGCACCGGTACGCTGGCCCGCAGCAAAAAAGATTCTTTCGATTGGTATCAGAAGGTCATCCGCTCCAACGGCGCAGACCTCTGAGCGTTTTCCTCCGTTTCATAAATGCAAAAAGCCGCCCCGCAGGCACCGGAAGTTCCGGCCTGCGGGGCGGCTTTTGCTGTGTGCGGTGCGCCGTGCGGCCGGTCAGCATGGCCGCAACAAGCCGTTTTATGAGGATTACTCCTTCCGCAAGGAGTACATGAGCGTGGGGAATCTGGTGCACAAGCACTCGTACCTGGATGCGGAAGCGTAAGCCGAACACAACACGAAAGGGCCTCCCCGGAATGGGGAGGCCCTTTCTATGCGTTTACGACTTGACGTGGATCACGTTGGAAGGGGAAAGCATCAGTGCTTTTCCTTGTACTTGAGGCTGGCGAATGCGCCTGCGATGGTCAGCAGCATGCCGCTGAATGCCATGCCCAGAGCGGCCATCCAGTTCACGCCGGTCTGCGGCAGTGCATCCTGCACAGCGGGCAGGACCACGTCAGACGGCAGGTCCGGAGTTTCCGGAGCAGCATCATCCGGGGTGACGTCCTGCACGGGCGGCAGCTCGGGGGTCTCCGGGGTCACGACTTCGTCCGGGGTCTCGTCCTCCACGGGCGTTTCCGGCGGGGTGACGGGCGGGACGATGACCGTCTCTTCGCCGTTCACGGTGACCGTGCGGGTCTCGATGGAGGTATAGTTGTAGCCCACATGGGCGTCGGTGGTGGTCACGGTCTCCTTGGACACTGGCGTGGTGTTCACCTGGTCCGTGGTGCGGTGGGTGTAGGAAACTTTGCCCTCGTCGTGCTCCTTGCTGCCGGAGCCGGAGAAGATCTTCTTCAGCACTTCGGTAAAGGTGGTGTAGTGGCCGGAGCCGGTACCGGATCCTTCGACCGTTTCGCTCTTCTTCTGCGTATAGGCACCGTCGAAGTCGCCGGAAGTATTTTCGCCGTAAGCCGTAGCACCCTCACCGGTTTTATGGGTGGTGGTGGTCTGCTTGTTCAGCTCCAGAAGGCGCTTGGCGAAGTCCTGAGAGCTGCGGATGCTCAGCGGGGCGGTGATGGTCTTGATGGTGGATTCGGTCTGGCCGACGACCTTGCCCTCACGCACCTGGGTCAGCTCGGAGATCATCAGGTCATAGCCGCCGACGTAACCCCAGGTGCCGTCCTGGCGCTTGTAGGTGCTGTTGATGCATGTGTTGGCATCGCGGGACATATAGCCGTAGGCGGTCAGCTCAGAGGACTTGAGATAGACCTGATAGCCGCTCTCACCGGTGCTGTTGGTGCCGGTGGTTCCGATCTTCACAACGTAGGTGCCGACGATGGCATTGCGCTCTTTCGTGGTCAAGTCCCTATAGGTCTTGCTGCTGCCGGTTGCCTTCAGGTAAGCGTTAATGGCCTCATCCTCTGCGCTGATGCCGGGGTTCCAATAGTCGCCCCACTGACCCTGATACAGCTTGATGCTGCCGTTCTCCTTGATGGGGTCGTAGGCAACGGTGCCGGTCAGCTTGTAGTAGGCGCTCTTGTCGGGGTTGTTGTTCCTATTGCCGCGGTCATACTCGTAATGGCCGCTGCCCTCGCCGCCTTCATCATCCCAGCTGATCTTGCTGTCCAGGCCGACCGTCTGGTTGTCCTTACCGTTGACCAGTTTTCCGGCATCGTAGTTCCACTCCAGCTTCAGATTCTTGCTCACCAGCACGCAGTCGGTCTGGTTGACCTTGCCGTCCTCATCCGGCAGCAGATCCAGCTTGGAGCCGGAAGCGAGGTCGAGGTGGCCGATGTCGTCGCGCTGCTCTTCGGAGTGCACAGTGTTACTATGAACACGAACTTCCTGGCCGTTAGCGTCTGTATAGTAATAATAGCCGCCCCACCAAGTCCATTTCCAATAGACCTCAATTTTGGAATCATCCGGTGCCTTGCTGAAGTATTTGAATTCATCCGTCTTTTCACCGGAGTAATAGTTCTTCTTGGTCTCTTCGTAATCAGAACCCTTGTTGGCAACGTAAGTGGAGCTCTTGGCGATCCGCTCCTGCTCCTGCAGAGCCTTGATCAGCTCATCCTTGCTCATGTCATCGGGCGAGATGGCCTTGGTGAAATACTTGATGATATCTTCCTTCTTGGTGGTGGAATCGATCTTCGTTTCACCGATCCGGAGTTCCTCGCCGGGCTGAAGTTTGCTCTGGATCTCCTGGATCTGCTTCCACAGCTCGTCGTATGCCTTCTCAAGATCCTTATCGTCCTTGATGATGCCGGTGACACTGGAGGAGGTGTGCACATCCTTCCGGACGGTGAGGGTCTCGCTCAGGGTGCTGTAATCCACGGTGATGGTTTCGTCACCCTTCGTGAAGGTCGCGGTCTTGCCGTCGGCGTTCAGTCGGATGCTGTCAGCGGAGACACTGTATTGGCCTGCCAGTGCGGTCTGAATCTCTTCAGGGGTCAGCGGAGCACCGGCCTGTTTGGTGAAGGTGTAGGTGGTCTTTACGCCGTTTTTGTCCTCGACCGTGCAGGTGTAGCCGTCATCGGTTTTGGTCACATTGCGGTAGATGTTTCCGTCCACCGTAATGGTGCCGGCGTTTTCGTCGATCGACCAGTTCTTGCCGCCGGGGATCACCAGCTTGTCGTTAAGATCCTTGGTGTCCGTCTTTGTGGATTCAGAAAGTGTGTCGATCGTCCATTCCACGCGCTTGATGCCGGAGAAGTCCATGCTGCCGATATCAATGCTGTAACCTTCCTGAAGCAGGGTGGCTTTGTCCTTGCCGGTCTTGTTCTGCAGCTCTTTCCAGGCGATCTCTTCCTTCTCCGCATCGCTGAGGGAAGCGGACGATTCCGTGATCGTGCAGGTACGGGTGATCTTGGTGCTGGTGCCGTCGGGCGAGGTCACGGTTTCTTCTTTTTTGTAGGTCGTGGTGCCCTTCTCCGGGTCTTTGCTGGCGATCGTCCAACCATCGAGAGAGGGAAGTTTACCGCTGCCGGGCTTGACGTAGGTGCCGTTGAGGGAACCGCTCTCAGTCCACGTATTCGAGCCGGTCACATAAGCGGTACCGGTGACGGTGTAGTCCTTGACGTCCTCGCGGGTCTCGGTGTCCTTGCTCGAATCGGGAGTGCCCAGATCGGTGGAAACCGTTGCCCCATTATAGCGGAGGGTGACAGTATGAACATTGCCGTCTGCATCGGTATAGCTGAGATTGAGCTGGCCTTTGCCGGTGGGATCGATCGTATTCAGCTGGTTCTTGAAATCCTCGCTGTCCACATTGATGCCGGTTTTCTTGGCGGCATCCGTCAGAGCGGCCTTGATGGCTTCCAGCTTGGCAGTTTCCTCGGCACTCTTGATGCTTTCCTGACCGCCTTCGACCTGGCCGGGGGTCTTGGTGACCTCGGTGACCTCCACGGTGTAACTCAAAGTCTTGCGGACGGCTTCCATCTGGTCAAGGTTCAGCTTTTCGCCCTTGTAGTAAACGCCGTTGTCATCGCCGGTGAAGCCCTCGCCCAGACGGTCGGCCAACTGCTTGTTGGTGAGCGGCTTGGTGTCTTCCGTTTTCTTGACTTTATAGGTATATTCCTTGCCGTTTGCATCGGTTTCCGTATAGACATACTCGCCGGTATCGTTGTTATAGTACTCGTCCTTGAGCATTTCGCCCAGCTTCTCCGAAGAAATCTCGATGACATCCGTCTTGGTCTCGTCGGTGTTCTTGGCAGTGATGCTTGGCAGTTCGACCTTGGTGGTCAGATCCTTATCATCAACATCAACAGTGCCCTTTTCCACCTTGAGCACCAGCGTGGTCTCGGTGCGGGTCTTGACCGAGTTGCCGGTGATCTCGTAGTAGGTAACGCGGGTGACGGTGTTGCCGTTCTCGTCGGTAGAGGTCTCTTCCTTTTTCAGGGTATAGGTGGTGTTGCCCTCGTCGTCGGTCTTTTTCTCCACGCCGTCCTCGGGGACATCCAGCAGCTTGGCAACGTCCTCAGCGGACATTTCCTTCGTTTCGGGCTCGCTGGTCTTTTTCAGGGTCAGGGTCTTGGAGTTGCCGTCCTTGGCGGGCTCGACCTTGTCCACGGTGTAACCGCCCAGCTTGGCATCCTTATCGGTTTTCCAGTCCGGACGCACGTCCTTGCCAAGCTCGTCGTCGAGGTTGATCTCTTCGCCCTTCTTGGTGTCGGTGATGGTGGTGGAGGAATCGGCCTTGCCGGTGCCGGTGGTGGTCGTAGTCTCGGTGCCGGTGGTCTCAGTGGGGGTGGTGATGGTGGTGTTGCCGTCCTCGTCCTTGCCCACCACGGGGTCGCCCTTCTTCACCTCGGCGTCGGGGTCCACGACGGTGGTGCTGGAAGAGCTGTCGGGGGTCTCTTCCTTGGTGGCGGTGCCGATCTTGCCGTCCTTGCCGGTGGCTTCGTCCTTCTTGCTGTTGTCGATCACGTCACCCTTCACATAGGTGCCGTCGGGGTTCTCAGTCTCGTCCGTCTCGCCGGAGCCCTCAGAGCCGTCGGCTTCACCGTCCTCACCGGATTTGCCGGGCTGTTCCGGCTTCTCAGCAGGTTTATAGTCAATGGTGATGTCATCGGTCTTGGTGCCGGGGCCGAACGCAGGGGCCTGCTCTTCGCTCTTGGCCTCTTCGTTCACCGGGGGGGGTAAACTCCTCCTGCTTGCCCTCTTCGCCCTCGACCTCGCCTTCTGCGGTCTCACCTTCCACAGGGGCGGGTTCGGCCTGCGGGGCAGCGTTATCCTCGGCAGGGTCGGGGCCTTCCACAGCATGGGCAGCCATGGGCTGTGCAGCAACACAGGCGGTCAGGGCTACGGACATGGCAGCGAGTTTCAGCTTTTTGTTCGTCATGATTGATGGCTCCTTTCAAATGGTGTCAAGTCTTTTACGCATTATAACTGTCCCATATAATGGACATATTTCGAGGCTTGCTATCCTGCTTCTTTTATACCATTTTCTGGTGCGGGTTGTCAAGAAAAAATATGTAGAAACGCATGATTTGTGAAAATATTCCAAAGTCTGAATTGGATATTTTGCACAAATCACAAGAATTTGTTGCAGAAAAAAGAGAAACTGTTGCGGATGTGAAATGATGCGGTTGCGGTACTGGTGCAGAGTGTGCGGATTGTTGCGGAAAACCACTTTTTGAGGGACGGAATTTCTGGCAAAGAACCGGCTGGAATTTCTCCTGCCGCCCTGCTGCAGACGAAAAAGGCCCCCGGAAACCTGCGTCTCCGGGGGCCTTGCCCTCTACCTTATATAGGGCAGTCGGCGATCACTGCTTCTGCTTCAGCCGGGCCATGTAGCTGTCGGCGGCCACGGCGGCAGCGGTGAAGCTGTTGTTCTTCCACCAGTTGATCAATGCGGCCACGGTGGTGATGCCGGCGGTGACCAGCTGCTCCACGGTGGTGCTCTCGATGGGCAGCACGGGCTTGCCCATTGCGCTCAGCACCTGATTGGTCAGGGCCAGCAGGAGCACAGCGGTGCGGGCCAGGGTAGCGGCGGAGATCTTGTTGCTCAGTTCCATAAATCAGTTCCTCTCTTTCATTCGTTCGTGGTTCTCAAGGTCGGCGATGCGGTGGTTGGCCACCTTCATCTGCTCTTCCAGAATGGGCACGCGGCGGGCGAAATTGTTGTGCTCGCGCACCTCGCGGGTCAGTTCTTCCAGTTTGGTGTCGGTCACGGCCTGACTGCGGCTGTTGGCGATCAGCACCCCGATCAGGGTCACGGCACCGGCGATCAGGGCGGACAGGATGCTTTCCATTGGATTCACCTCCTTCTTAACCTGTCCAGCGGCTTTTGGCGGGGCGGGTGTCCACATGGACCCAGCCCACAGCCCGTCCGGCCCGGGGCGGGTACCGGCCGATGCCGCCGGTGCCGGGCAGGCAGGTCTCTGCATAGGCGGCCAGCTGCTCCACCGGGATGCCCTGCACCCGGATGTCGGCAGCGCGCCCATACAGATGCTGGCTGTAGGCGGCCCCGCCCACGGATCTGTTGTGGGCGGCGGTGCGGTAGCCGCTGGTGATGACTACGGGGCGGCCGAAGTGGTCGCGGATCTTCTGCAGCAGGGCGGCAAGGCTGCTGTCCACGAACACAGGGTCCGAGCCATCTTTGCAGGCAAACTCGGCCACGGTGAAGTTTGCGCTCAGCTTCCGGGTGCCGTCCCGCGTGCGGGACCAGGCTTCAAGCATCGGCTTCCACCTCCGCCAGCAGGGCTTCCACGGTGCTGCGCAGACGGGCGGGCACCTCGTCCAGCGTCTTGATACCCTTGCGGATCAGGGCTGCATAAATTTTCGCCATCAATTTTCCTCCTTTTCTTCGTACAGCTCGCACAGGGCCACCTGAAGATCGGTGACACTGCTCTCCACGGCGGTCACCTGCGTCAGCAGGTCGGCAAGGGTGGGGTAGTGGTAGCCGGAGAGCCAGATCTCGATGGCATAGCTGTAGCTCATGTTGCTGTAAGGGCCTTGCACATGCAGCGTACCGTCTGCCTGGAAGGTCATGGTGCATACAACCTCCGCCGGCGTAGTATCAAAGACATGGCTGGTGTTGCTGCCCCGTACCAAGTCAAATTCGGTCCCGGTATAAGTGTCGCATTTTGTCTTGATGTGGACATAGTCCACCCCGCCGGGGATGGAGACATCATAGGTCTTCCACTTGGTGGGGCTTTTTGTGTGGTAGTTCCACACCAGCCGGGGCTCCGACTTTACCGCCACGGCGGCAGCGATCTTGTCATTGAGCGTTTTGGCGCTGAGGGTGCCGTCCGGGGCGATGTCCAGCGCTTCGCCCACTTTCACGCCGCCCAGCTGGTCCGCCGTAGCGGGCGGCAGGCTGTAAGGCGTGCCGAACTTGGCGTCGGCCTCCAGCCGGGTATAGTAGGCGGTCAGGTCGGCACCCAGCGTGCGCAGGGCGGCCGTCTTTTCCGCACCGGTCCACCCGGCGGCAGTGCTGGCGGTGGTGAGCGCTTTTTTCACGCCGTAGGGCAGCAGGGCCGGGGTGAGCGGCGCAAAGCCGTCGGTCATGCTGTCCAGCTGCTCGGCGGAGGCAGGCACAAGGGTCAGGGTGGCGTCCTCCCGCACAGCCACGCCGTATTGCGGGTCGATGCGCACCGGGCCGGGGGTCTTTGCGTCCGGCAGGGTGCTGCTGCGCACATAGGGCGTCAGGTCGGGCGGGGGCGTAGTGTCGGTGAGCAGGGCACCGGTGTCGGGGTTCACGCTCAGAACCCGCAGCAGGGAGCCGGCTGCCGGCTGCGCAGGCCGGGGCAGGGCACCCACGTCCTGCGCACGCAGGACCACTACACCGCTTTTGCCGTTCACGCTCAGTACCTGACCGTCTGCCGGGGCCAGCTCTTCGGCGCGGGCGGCAGCAGCCTCGGCCCGGGATGCACACCCGGCCGCCGCGGTGCTGCTGGTGCTGGCCTGCCGGGCAGCAGTCTGTGCCTGTGCGGCACTGGAAGTGCAGCGTTCGGCGCTGGCCGAGGCGCTCTGGGCCGCCGTGGCGGCTGTGCTGGCACTTTCCAGCACGCGGGCCACGAACTGCTCGTACAGGGTGGGCGGCAGGTCCTCGGAGCCGCCGTCGGTGGGCAGGGTGGCATAGGTGTCGTACCGGCCGGGGCGGGTGTAGGCGGTGTAGCCGGAGCCGCTCACGGCGGCCAGCATCCACTGCCCACCGGTGCAGCCGGTGAGGCGGCGGTCCACCGTCACGCAGGCATCGCCGTCCAGCGGCACCGGGGCCAGCTGGGTGCCGTCGCTGCGGCGCAGGTACAGGGCAATGGCGCAGTCGGCCCAGCTTTCGGGCAGCTGGAACTGCAGCCGGTCCACGCCTTCCGCGTTCTGTGCGCCCAGGTGCAGGCGGCTGGGCTGCGGCAGGAATTCGGTGCCGCCGCAGGCTCGATGAATGATTTGGATCTTCATGGTTTTGACCTTCCTTTCCGGTTTTTTTATTTGATTGTACGCCGGGGCGCGCGGCAGCAGAAGTGTGTTCTTTTTCTCCGCAGATTTCTGGGATTCGGCATTTTGCCGGAGGGGTGTTTTTGGGGGTAATTCGGGGGCAATTCCGGGTGCGGAAAATGCCCGGCGGCGGGCCTGGTTTTGTGCAGAAAACTGCGGTATTTGGCCGCTTGTTTCCGTGCGGGAGGGCCGGAAACGGGTCGTTCCGGGGCGTCCGGGACGGATGCAAATGTTAAAAATTCATGAACAGAACAAAGACGAAAAAAGGCGAAAAATCCGGAGGAAATAACTTAAAAAACAATATTTTGCAGGAAACACTGTTAAAATTGCACAAAAAAGAATGTCAAGCATCTAACAAAGTGGAGACGCCCGATTTGACAAATCGGCTCCGGTCTGGTAAGATAATACCGCGCAACGGAGCAACGGACGTTGCAGCGTTTAAATTTTATCTGGATGAAGTGAAATGCCGTCTGAGCGGACGGTACGGTGCAGGCAATGGGGGCCTGTGCCGGGGGACGGAGCAATGTCCCGTTGGAACGGATTCCGACGCAATACGATGCTTGGCTTCCACAGCCGGAAAAGCATCGTATTTGATTGTGGAGCCCCTGGTGCTCCGCAGTCCCGGCGGCCGGGGTGCAATGCAGCATCCGCGGCCGCACCAAAAACAAGAAGAGAGGAGTTGTCTCGTATCGCTTCCGTAAACTTGAAAAAAGCATCCTCGGGCTGCAGATCTGCAGTCTCTTCCCGCGTGCTGGCGTTTTGTGTCATGGTCGTGTGCCTTGTGGCTACCCTTGGTGTGACCGCTGCGAATCTGCGGCTGACCTACGTCACCGACTCCAATGGGGCCAAGCAGGTGATCCTCACCTCTGCCACCGACCCCGCTAAGGTCATGAGCCTCTCCGGCATCCAGTCCGAAGAGGGCGACCAGGTCTATTACACGGCGTTCAGCGGCAACCTTGCCACCCTGAACATTGAGCGCGCATTCTCGGTGAACATCCAGGCCGACGGCCAGACCTACCCGGTGAAGATGGTGTACGGCACTGTGGCCGATGCCTTGCAGCGCGCCGGCATCACCCTGGAGGGCGATGACTACACCGAGCCTGCCCTGGACCGCCTGGTGACCGCAGGCACCCCGATCGTGGTGCACCGCGTGGACTATCAGGACCGCGTGGAAACGCAGGCCATCCCCTATGATACCGAGTATGTCTATACCAGCCTGTACTTCCGCAACACCGGGCGCACCACCACCGTGCAGCACGGTGCCGAGGGCCAGCAGACCGTGACCACCCGCGACCGCTATGTGGACGGTGAGCTGGAGAACAGCATCGTGGTGGATTCCACCACCACCGTGCAGCCCACGAACCATGTCATCAAGACCTACGGCGCAGGCGCACCCGTCTCGCCCCTGACCGGCCCGGACGGCACCACCAATGCCCCTGCTTCCTACAGCAAGGTGCTCACCGGCAAGGCCACCGGTTATTATTCTAAAACCGGCAAGGGCTCTTCCGGCCTGGGCCTTGGCTACGGCACCGTGGCCGTGGACCCGGATGTGATCCCCTACGGCACCAAGCTGTACATCACTTCTACGGACGGAAAGTTCGTGTACGGCTACGCGGTGGCCACCGACACCGGCATCGCGGTGCAGAAGGGTCAGATCCTGGTGGACCTGTTCTATGAGACCTACGCCGAGAGCGTGATCAACGGTGCCATTCAGGTGAATGTGTATGTGGTGGGCTGACCGGTCCGCCGCATGACCCCATAACAGAAAAGGACCCCGCAGAGCGGAGCATTTGTACGTTTCTCCCAAAAGAGAGAGGTGCAGAGGCTCCGCTTTTTTCATTGCATTGGTAAGATTCACGATAAATTTTGTAAAAAATTGGCGGGTGTGTATATAAGGGAGAAATATTGAAGAAAAGATTATGGGTATTTTTCCAGAAAAGGCCTTGAAAAACCGGTCGGAATTCTTTAATATAAAAGAGTAAAAAGCTACAGGTGCGCGTATGCGGATCTGTACGGGGAGGAGCAGTCTATGAAACCGACCGAAGAAAAGATTCAGGGCAATGCATCGGATCTGCCGGTGTATCTGTTCAAGCAGGGCAACAACTGCGAGGCCTATCGTTACTTCGGCGCACATCTGGAAACACGCGCAGGCGAGCCCGGCGTCGTGTTCCGCGTATGGGCACCGCACGCTGTGGCCATCAGCGTGGTAGGCGACTTCAACAGCTGGAAGCCCGGCAGCCACCCCATGCACAAGGTGGATGGGGATTCTGTGTGGGAATTGTTTATTCCTGGCATGAAGGAATTCGACGTTTACAAATACTGCGTGACTACGCGTGCAGGCGACCTTGTCTACAAGGCTGACCCCTATGCGTTCCACGCCGAGACCCGGCCGTCCAACGGCAGCAAGGTCTATGATATCTCCGGCTTTGCCTGGCACGATGAGGCTTGGCAGGCCGCCCAGAAGAAGGCCGATGTGATCAACGGCCCCATGAACATCTACGAGATGCACGTCGGCAGCTGGAAGATGAAGGAGGGCAACAAGCCCTACAACTACGCAGAGCTGGCCGACCAGCTGATCCCCTACATCACCGAGATGGGTTATACCCATGTGGAGCTGCTGCCCGTGATGGAATATCCCTTCGACGGCAGCTGGGGTTATCAGGTCACCGGCTATTTTGCCCCCACCAGCCGCTACGGCACCCCCAAGGACTTCATGACCTTTGTGGATAAGCTGCACGCAGCCGGCATTGGCGTGATCATGGACTGGGTGCCTGCCCACTTCCCCAAGGACCAGTTCGGCCTGTACAACTTTGACGGTGAGCCCTGTTATGAGGACCCCAATCCCAAGCGCGGTGAGCACAAGGAGTGGGGCACCATGGTGTTCGACTTCGGCCGCAACGAGGTGCAGAGCTTCCTGATCTCCAGTGCCCTGTACTGGCTGGAGCAGTACCACATCGACGGCCTGCGGGTGGACGCTGTGGCCTCCATGCTGTATCTGGATTACAACCGCAAGCAGGGCGAGTGGGAGCCCAACAAGGACGGCGGCAAGGAGAACCTGGAGGCCGTGGCCTTCCTGCGCAAGCTCAACAACACCGTGCTGGGCCGTCACCCCCACAAATACATGATCGCGGAGGAGTCCACCGCATGGCCTATGGTCACAAAGCCCGCTTCGGACGGCGGCCTGGGCTTCAACTTCAAGTGGAACATGGGCTGGATGAACGACA
>OGGV01001246.1_pt1 | contig 12778 bp, 14 predicted proteins | sample 1571301 | NCBI WGS metagenome assembly OGGV01 (sample SAMEA2582072, study PRJEB24529) | metagenome | biome: Human gut stool | place: China | collected 2011
GCCTATACCCCTGTCAGTGCAGAGGTGGAAGCCTATGAGCCTTTCATACAGAAATATGCCAAACAGTATGGTATTCCTGAATATGTGGAGCTTATCAAGGCGGTAATGATGCAGGAATCTGGCGGGCGTGGACTTGACCCCATGCAGGCGGCGGAAGGCAGCTTTAACACAAGGTATCCCCACGAGCCAAATGGGATTAAAGACCCAGAATATTCGATTGAGTGCGGGGTGCAGGAATTAAAGGCTGCCCTTATCTCTGCCGAGGTAGAAAATCCGATTGATATGGAGCATATTAAATTTGCCTTGCAAGGTTACGATTTCGGTAATGGCTATATCTCGTGGGCTAAGACCAACTATGGCGGCTATTCCTATGCCAATGCGGTAGAGTTCTCCACCATGCAGGCGGCACGGTTAGGTTGGGACAGCTATGGCGACACGCAATATCCCGCCCATGTGCTGCGGTATTATCCATACGGGAGGGCGTTCACAAGCGGCGGTAACCAGGTGATTGTGGAGGTCGCTTTGACACAGCTCGGAAATGAGGGCGGTCAGCCTTATTGGAGTTGGTATGGCTTTGATGGGCGTGTGGAATGGTGTGCCTGCTTCGTATCGTGGTGTGCCGACCAGTGTAGTTATATCGAAAGCGGGATTATCCCCAAATTCGCAGGCTGCGTGGACGGTGCAAATTGGTTTAAGGGTAACGGACAATGGAAAGACCGAAGCTATGAGCCGTCGGCAGGCGATATTATCTTTTTTGATTGGGAAGGCGACGGAGAAACCGACCATGTAGGCATTGTGGAGAAATGCGAAAACGGTGTCGTTTACACCGTGGAGGGTAACTCTGGCGACGCTTGCAGGCAAAAGCAATATACGGTTGGAAGCAGCTCCATCTATGGCTACGGCGTTCCTGCCTATTAAGAATGGGCAAAAGAAAAACCAGAGGTTTATTCCTCTGGCTCTTTTGCCTTACATAGCCCGTTTACCGTTGCTTCGATTACCGATAGCTCTCTATCATCTAAAATGTCGAGCTGTGCGTCTAAGCGTCTGCGGACGGAACTTTTCTTGACCTCATTATCTGGGAATATGTACTCGTCAACCGACACATCGAACATCGTAATAAGTTGGATAAATAGCTCGATACTTGGATACTGCCCCTCGTTTTCGATAGACTGAATATGTCTGGGAGCATAGCCGATTATTCCAGATAGTTGCTCCCTTGTCATCCCTCTGGCTTCACGGGCTTTTTTGATAGCCTGTCCTATCGGAGTAAAATCGAAGTCAAAATTATTGTTCCTTTCGTCCATTAGCTCACCACCTATTCTCTGAAAATTTTACTCTTATATTTTACAGAGATGCAGCTTCCAGTTAAACGATGTGAAATCTCTTGGTATAGGAAGTTTAATCTCTTGTAACAAGAGATTAAAGCACGCTTGACATGCTTGAAACTAATTTTTTATTCGGATAAACTATAGATAAGTTTACAAAAGCGGACATGAAAAGCGAGGAAAATATGCTCGTATTCTTGTATGCTTATATATGAGGAGGTAAGTAAATGGAATGGTTGAAAAGACTTGGAGCAGCCATTGATTACATAGAGGAAAACTTAGATAGGGAAATATCCTATGATGAAGTAGCTCGTATAGCTTGTTGTTCAACATATTATTTTCAACGGATTTTTTCTTATGTATCAGGAGTGTCACTATCAGAGTACATACGCCGCCGTAAAATGACACAGGCTGCATTTGAGTTACAAAGAACAGACAATAAGGTTATTGATGTTGCTCATAAATATGGGTATTCATCCCCAACATCCTTTAACCGTGCTTTTCAAAGCGTACACGGGATAGCACCTATAGCGGCAAAAAGTATGGGATGTACCTTGTGTGCATATCCATCAATCCAATTTTCTATAATAGTTTTGGGAGGCAGTGCAATGGCATATCACATTGAAGAAAAGAAAAATATTCGCATTATAGGAATTAGAATACCTCTTGTTGAAGATGCAGAGGAAAATATGCGGAATGTTCCTGCGTTCTGGAAAAAGGCAGTATTGGATGGCAGTATTTCCAAATTAGCAGAGCTATCAAACAAAAATCCAGACGGCATTTTAGGAGTCAGCGTTTATAATAATCCAGAGGATATATATTATTATATCGCTGTTTCGAGCAACATTCCCGTGCCAGAGGGAATGGTAGAATACATGATACCAGAGGGTATGTGGGTTGTTTTTGAAAACGACGGAGTATTTAAGGAAGATGTGCAGAGTGTTTTTCGCAGATTTTTGACAGAATTTCTACCGTTTTCTGGTTATGAATATGCAGGACTTCCAGATGTTGAAATATATCCAGTCTGCAAAGGACAGCCATCCAAAGGACATTCCGAGGTGTGGATTGCAATCAAAAAAGCAAAGGAGATTTAAGTATGTATCATTTAAGATTAAAAGGCGACCATTATCAGATGGGCGTAAAAAGAGGAAACATATTTCAAAAAGCTCATATTTCCTTTCCACTCCAGTTGGATAATTTTCAATTGGAACACGGGAAACAAAGCGAAGAAATTTTAAGAAAGTTTTTCCCAGAGATATGTGAGGAAGTAAGAGGCGTAAGTGACGCCATTGGCACAGATTATCTACACTTCATTTCTTGGATGTTGTGTATGGGCTGCTGTATGTATAACTTGGAGAACAACATCCCCGTTGAGGTTAGGGGCTGTACTGCTTTTGCATATTCAAGCAATGGCAGAACAATATACGGTAGAAATAATGACTTACCACCTTATCTGCGTGAAGGAAGCAAAAGTGAAATCTATGCACCGAAAAATGGAAACAGGTTCAATATCACTACTTCCTCTTTCATTAACGGCGAAGAAGGAGTGAATGAACACGGATTTGCTGTAGCAATGACTTTTGTAATGACCGACCTTGAAAAGATAAAAGCAAGTTTCAATTCTTGCTTTATTGTAAGATATTTGCTTGAAAAGGCAGATAATACCGAACAGGCGGTTTCCCTTCTTATGGGCTTGCCAGTATCTTCTAACTGCAATATTTTACTTGCAGATAAAAAAGGCAATATGGTAGTGGTTGAATGTACGCCAATTCTCAAAAAAGTTCGGGCGGCAGAAACTTTTGAAAATGGCAGTATTGTTTGTACTGTTAATAGTTTTACATCTGATGAGATGAAACCATATGACGATGCAAAAGGAAATGATTATGACTCGCACAGGCGTTACAGGACAGTATTAGACAGCTTTTCTTCGGAACGCATAAAAGATGAATACATTGAAACTACCGAACATCTCTTAAAAGGTGATTATGGGTTTATGTGCCAATATGATGATGAGCCAGATTTTGAAACAGTTTGGAGTTCAATATTTGATTTAGACAGCTTAGTAATCTATCGTGCAGAGGGCGATCCCAGAAAAAATAAATTTGTTACAGATAGTCGGTTGTATAACCTTATAAGGCGAGGATAATATGCTGAGTATAAATTCCCAATGGATTTTATGTCCTCTTTGTGGGAACAAAACCCGAAACAAAATCAGAGAAGACACAGTTTTGAAAAACTATCCTTTTTACTGCCCGAAATGTAGACAGGAAACTTTAATTGAAGTCGAGAATTTACAAGTAACCGTCATCAAAGAGCCAGACGCACAGACGCAGAGCCGATGAACTTGTGAGAGATAAACTCACAGTTCATCGGCTCTGCCTATTTGGAAAAGTATCTTATGGGGGATTGTAATTATTCGTATTTTAGTTTTAATTCATCAATCCATGTTTCAATGGATTGTGCAAGAATGAATTGTTGTTGCAAGACTGCTAATCCTGTTTGTGGGATTTCGGGTACATTTTCTTTCGCTTTCAAATTTTTTTCCAGATATGATTTTAGTGTTTTTATATTGGCTTCAATATCTGTTAGGCATTTCATTTGATTTTCTGGCAAAAGGGCATCCAAGTTGACAATGACTGCATTAAAATCCAAGAAGATTTGAATGGGTTTTGCGGATATTTCAAACATAAGATTTTCAAGCTGTTTTTCACCCGCTTCTGTTAAGGAGTAGATTGCCTTTTCTGGCATTTTTCCCTCTTTGACTATGTTGCTTGAAATGTATCCCTTTTCCTCTAACTGGATAACTTTTTTATAGATTGACGGAGTGCTGATTTTTACCCATTTTGATATGTTGCGGTATTCAACCAATTTTTGGATGTCGTAAGCACTTAGGGCTTCCTTTTTCAGCATTCCTAATACGATTAAATCTATTGTTGCCATGATATTCTCCTTTCTCTATTGACAACTACTATAATTTATAGTAGTATATACAACACAGCTTTAATTGCTGTAATTTATACTACTATATTTTATACTTAAAGTCAAGAAAAGGAGTGTTAATTATGAGTCAACAAAACAAGAAAATGCAGCTATTAGGTAACGCACCTATCCCTCAAGCCCTATTAGCAATGGGTATCCCGACAATGATTGGAATGTTGGTAAACGCATTATACAATCTGGTGGATGCCTATTTTGTTGGAGGATTGGGAGAGAGCCAGATGGGAGCAATTTCAGTTGTGTACCCATTAGGACAGGTTGTGGTTGGTTTAGGGTTGCTATTTGGAAATGGGGCAGCATCCTACATTTCCAGATTGTTAGGACGCAATGATAAGGAAAAGGCAAACCAAGTTGTCAGCACAGCCTTATACAGCAGCGTTTTTGTCGGGGCAGTTATGATTATCCTGTCTGTCATTTTTCTAAAGCCGATACTAAGTATTTTGGGAGCGACAGAGAGTATTTTGCCCTATGCGGTCACATATGGAAGTATTTATATTATTTCCTGCATCTTCAATGTCTTTAATGTCACAATGAATAATATCGTGACAAGCGAGGGAGCAGCAAAGACGACCATGTGCGCTCTGCTGATTGGAGCCGTACTGAATATTGCATTAGACCCTATATTTATTTATGTACTGGATTTGGGAGTGGCAGGAGCCGCCATTGCTACTGCAATTTCACAGGTAGTATCTACTCTGGTGTATCTATTTTATATTTTTGGAAAGAAGAGTGTATTTGATTTTAAAATAAAGAATTACTGCCTTTCAAAAGAGGTTGCATCGGAAATTTTTAAGATTGGTATTCCAACGCTTGTGTTCCAGATATTAACAAGCCTTTCCATTTCTCTCATCAACAATGCGGCGGCTGATTATGGAGATGCTGCAATCGCAGGAATGGGAGTTGTGACACGCCTTGTTTCAATGGGAAGTCTAACAATATTTGGTTTTATTAAAGGCTTTCAGCCAATCGCAGGGTACAGCTATGGAGCGAAAAAATTCAACCGCCTGCATGAAGCAATTAAAACCTCTATTATCTGGTCAACCATATTTTGTGTTGTTTATGGATTGATACTGGCTTTATTTTCAACGTCCATCGTGTCACAATTCGCAAGTGGCAATCTGGAGATGATTAAAGTAGGGGCAAACTCATTAAGGGTAAATGGAATTTCTCTCATGCTGTTTGGCTTCTATACCGTATATTCCTCATTATTCCTTGCTTTAGGAAAAGGGAAAGAAGGCTTTATTCTCGGAGCTTGCAGGCAGGGAATTTGCTTTGTGCCAGTTATTCTCGTTCTGCCTATGATATGGGGATTGAATGGTATTCTGTATGCTCAGCCAGTTGCAGATGTGCTTTCTGCTATTATTACGGTATTTATGGCTATCCATCTTCACAGAGAATTAAATGAAGCGGAAAAGCAAGCGGCTATTGCAGGAACTAATGAAGTACATTAAGGGAGATGTTTTATGCAAAATGAAAAATGGGTGCTTTGCCCCGTTTGTGGAAACAAAACACGGATAAAAATAAGAGAAAATACGGTACTTCTTAATTTTCCGCTTTTTTGTCCTAAGTGTAGGCAGGAACAGCTTATAAATGTTCAACAATTAAAAGTAACTATCATCAAAGAGCCAGACGCACAGACGCAGAGCCGATGAATTTGCGAGGTAACTTGCAGTTCATTGGCTCTTTCTTTATGCAGAATAGGTTGGATAAGCCCGCCAAATAAAAAAAACGGTGCTTTGGTGGGCGGCTTTGTCACGCCCAGACTAAATTTTACTGCCCTCTAAACCCGTTTTCGAGTTTGGAGGGATTTTTATGTGTTGGTCAAGCACGACCATCACGCTGCTTATCAGAAGCAGCAGTTATTTACATAGTGTCACGTAGAAGTGAGGATAACTTATTAAAAAAAGCCTTGCTTGCTCGTGGCACTTTTCTACTTTTCGAGTAGAAGTCACATATCTATATCATAGAGATAATTATGCGTATTGCCGTAGAGGTCTTAGTACCTTTGCGGCTTTTTGTTTGTCGTTTTTTGTCGCAACACAGGATAAACCTGCTTCTGGCATTGGGTGCCGTAGCCCACCTCAATCTGAATTTCTCAAAAAAATTCAGATTGGAGGTACACATTATGGCATACAACAAAGCCAAAGAAGAAAAGAAATGGCGGCTCTGGAAAGAAGCCGAGGAAAAGCAGTTGCGGAACTTAGGCGTTACTGAGGACGATATAGAACAGCTCCGTATTCACGATTGGGCGATTTTTAATTCAGACAGACGGTATTATCAGCGAGTGCAGGAAACAGGTACATATCTTGACGAACTTGTTGAAGATACTACACAGCCCGAAGTCAAAACGGTTGAGGATTTTCTGGACAGCATCGAAAATCAGCACCTCTATCAAGTTTTGATTAAGGTGGACAGGCTTACATTGCAGATTGCTTTGATGAAGATACAAGGATATTCAACCCGTGAAATTGCGGTGTATCTGGATATTACTGAAAAAGCTGTTTACAGAAGAATGGATAGGCTCAAAGAAAAATTAAAAAAGTTTTTTGAGTAGAGGGGAAAATTGAATATTCCCACGGGCTACAGGGTGAGAGGACAAAAAACCTCTTACCCTGTTTTCCTTTGTGTGGCGAAAACGGGATTGCTCCTTGACAAATGAATACCCATTCGCCAAATACTTTCTCTTTGTGATTGTGATGAGCATAAGCGTGTGCAGCGGTACGCCACGACCTGCCAAGCGGCAGCGAGCGATTGAAAGGTGGTGAGCCTAACTAACCGACTCAAAATATCGGGCAGCTCCCGATTTCGCCATAACCCACAAAGAGGATAATGATACTCCCGTCCAGTCACAGTCCGAGCGTGAAAAAACCGTCGCAGGCAATGAGGGCGGCTCTGTCAGAACGACAGTTGGGGTGGAACTCCCGTGGCGTCAGTTCGCTGCTGACCATTTGGCGACTTCCCATAGCATTTCGGGGTGTCGAGGACAAGTTGAAATGCTTCTATCATATCAGCCAAACGAAAGGCGGTTATAAGAACAGAGATATTGATAATATTCTTCCGACCTTAAATACTTCCTTTTGTTTGGCTGCCTACATAGGCAGAACTAATCTGCCTAAATCCAGATGGGAGGTCAAACACAATGGAAAGAATTATTAAGCGTGGCGATATTTACTACGCAGAGCTTAACCCCGTTATCGGCTCAGAACAAGGTGGCACAAGACCTGTACTTATCATTTCCAATGATATAGGAAATAAGCACAGTCCGACGGTAATCATTGCAGCAATTACGAGCCGAGTACACACAAAAGCAAAGTTGCCCACACATACCGCAGTAACTAATTATGAAGGGCTTGACAAGGACTCTGTTATCCTGCTTGAGCAGATACGGACGATTGATAAGCAGAGGTTAAAACAGTATATGGGAATGATGCCCAATAACATAATGGCAAGAGTTGACAAGGCTCTTGCCATTAGTGTTGCACTTAAAAAAATATGAAAAAAGTGTAAAGCAGGTATGAGGGATAGATTTGCACATTGGTAAAATGGTGGCTGTATTTCTATAATTTAGAGGTACAGCCGTTTTAACTTTAGCGGAGGTATTCGTTTATGGGAAATGAAAATTTAATTCAAAATACAGAACTACAAAACGAACAGTTGAAAGATGAAACCGAAACATTCAATTCTTTTATCAATGTTATGGTGCAGATAGTTGAAAAATACGGAAAGACCGTTTTGCAGGAATTGGATTGTGCTGCGTAGGTTACGCAGCCTTACATATCACATTTCCCTATAAATTTATGGAGGTGGTACGATGAACAGAGAAGGAAAGAAATGTGTCCTATATCCGAGAGTAAGTACTGAAATGCAGGTGGACGGATATAGCCTTGAAGGGCAGAAGAATAGCCTGAAACGATTTGCTGACAGAGAGGAAATGGAGATTGTTGGTATATATGAAGATGCAGGTAAATCGGGAAAATCTATTGAGGGGAGACCTGCTTTTAAGAAGATGCTTTCTGATATAAAGAACGGATTGGAGATAGATTATATTCTGGTTTATAAACTTTCGCGATTTGGAAGAAATGCGGCAGATATTCTAAATTCATTGGAGTTTGTGCAGTCGTATGGAATAAATCTCATTTGTATTGAGGAAGGTATTGACTCATCACAGACAAGCGGAAAGCTTTTAATTTCTGTATTATCTGCGGTTGCAGAAATTGAAAGAGAAAATATCATTGAACAGACAATGAACGGACGCAGAGAAAAAGCAAGACAGGGAGGTTGGAATGGCGGTTTTGCTCCGTATGGATATTATCTGAAAGACAATCAGCTCTTAATAGAAGAAACCGAAGCTGAAGCAATCCGAATTATATTTGATAAGTTTGCCAATTCAGACATAGGGCTTGGCGGAGTCGCAAAATATCTTAATTTGCAAGGAATAAAAAAGATACCCCGTCAGAATGGAACATTAGAAACTTGGAGCAGCCATTTCATACGGTTGATATTAGATAATCCTGTCTATTGTGGCAAGATTGCTTATGGCAGGAGAACACGAGAAAAAGTAAAAGGCACAAAAAATGAATATAAGCAGATTCATACAGATGATTATATTCTGGAAGATGGACAGCACGAAGGAATAGTCAGCGAAGAATTATGGCAAAAAGTTCACGCAAAACGTATGGCAACAGGAATTAAGCAGCCGTCCAAAATTGGTAGGGACAGGGCGCATCTTTTAACGGGAATATTAAAGTGTCCTCTTTGTGGAAGCTCAATGTATACGAATAAACATGCTTGGACAAATAAAGATGGCACATACAAAGAAGTTTACTATTATATCTGCGGTAGGAATAAACAGGAACGAGGGCATCATTGTGATTACAAGGCATCTCTTAGAAAAACAGACATTGAACCACTTGTAATTGAAGCTGTTAAAGAATTGGTAAGTGATAAATATTTTGCAAAAGAGATAGAAAAGCGTATTGGCGTACAGACTGATACCACTGCTATTGATAAGGAACTTGCCAATTATGAGAGCAGGCTGAAAGAAGTAGATTTGAATAAAGCCCGTCTGGAGCGAGAGATTGATAATCTGCCTATTGATGCTCGTTTCAGAGAAAGAAAAATCCACGACATGACATTAAGGCTTGATGGATTGTATGATACGATTGTCGAGTTGGAAGAACGGATTGAAGATGCAAAGCTGAGAAGAAGTTCTATCGAAATGGAAGCAATCACTCTGGACAATATTTACAAGCTTATGCTGAATTTCGGAAAGCTCTATGATATAATAAGTGACGAGGAAAAGAAAAGCCTTATAACTTATCTAATAAAGGAAATTCAGATATATCCTAATGGAGAGTCAGATATGCCTTTGAAGTCGATAGAGTTTAATTTTCCGATATATCGTGATGGACAAGAGGTAAGGCGGCTCTTGTGGGAAAAAGGTAATACCGTTGAGAGTGTAGTTCTGTTGACTAAGGTACAGAAGTAAAAGTGTGAAAAAGGCTTGAAATAAAGAGCTTTTCGGTATTTTAAGATTTGAAAGTAAGACAATTAAAAATGGCTGAAAAATCCCATAAAACCTTGATATTTTTATAGTTGGATAGACAGAGATATTGAGAATAGGTCGATTATACAGAAGTGTTTATTTATGATTTGTAAAAAAGCGATGGCGAAAATAGGCTAATGAACATTCAAAAATACATTGAATAATGATTAGGCTATTTTAGAAATGAGAGGTATTTATGCCCAGCAAAGTGAGAGTAATTCTGGCTAATACAAATGAGCCAATGAAACACGTTGTTATCTATGCTTGTGTTAGTTCCAATACTATGGAACAACTTGATAGCTTAAAAGCACAGATTTCTGGGTTGACAAAATTTGTATTTGGGCATAAAAATTGAAAACTGGTTGATATTCATATAGATATTGCATCTGCTAAAAAAGATTCTGTTCGTCCTGCATTTCATAATATGATAGAAGAATGTAAAGCAGGACTTACGGATATAGTTGTGGTAAAGAGTATCGTAGGTAAGAAAAAGCGAGTAAATCAATATGCACTAGTAAAGCTTCATTTTATGAAACGTGACGATTTAAACGATGGATTGGAAATTGAAGCCAATTCTTCTAAATTATTAATCGATGCAAAAATCTTAAGACAGTATTTTGGTATTGAGTATCAAAATAACTTAGGAGATATTTTAAAACAATTTACTGAAACTTTCGGAAAAGCAATTCCAATGAATATTCCTAAAAATATTTCAGATGAGGAAAAAGGTGCAATGGTGAAGTCACTTAGTATAAGTGATTCAGAAAATCCAAATAAGATTTATTGTTATAAAATAAGAAGAAACCCTAGTGGCGGAAAAAGAAGTGATTTCAATTCGGATAAAACAAAACTATTAAGGTCTGGTTTATTTAGAAAATTTGAGAATTAACCTGGCGTTAGCTTTTGCTATTCTGATGATTCGCTTAAAGAAAATGATGATTCAACTATTTTATACAATTTCTCAAAATAGCCTATTTTTAAATGCCGAGCAGACAGGCTTTAATATACATATGAACTATCACAAAAACACCAATAAATAAAGGCTTTTTGAGATTTCTAAACAATTCTAAAAATAGCCTAATAATTTCACCCTGTATGGTGCAGCATTTATGCTCCACCGTCCAAAACTCTCTCGCCACCAAAACATTACATATTCCCCATTGCCAATTAACATATATCACAAGTTCACTTCATAAAATCATCATTTTAACCTCTGAAAACGTACATATTAACCTAAATAGCACCTTTTTTGCAAATGAACATTGAAATTTTTTTAATTTAATGATATAATCACCGCATAAATAAAAAGGAGGGGATTTTATGAGGCTACAAAAATTTATGTCATTACTGCTTTCTTGTATAATGCTTTGCTTGTCTTTTCAGGCAAATTGTTTAAGCATTTATGCGGAAGCACTCAGTGCCGCAGAGCCGACAACCGACAGTGACGGCACACAGGCTTGGAATAAGAGCTTAGGAACAGATGCATATCCTCAGTTCAGCGGCAAGGCGGTTTCTTATATCTCTGAGCATGGCGAAGAGGTATATTCAAACACAAATATATCTTGCAATAACCATTCATATGTAAACGGTATTTGCAAGACTTGTGGTGAATATGAAGTGCCTACTTTGGAAAACGGAGCATATCAGCTGTCAAACTATGGTGAGCTTGTATGGTTTCAGCAGTATGTAGATGCCGACAATACAGGTGCAAATGCTGTACTTACGGCGGATATAACAGCAAATAAAAATTTGCTCAAAGAGGACGGAAGCGTATCTGATGTCCCTGTTTATAAATGGACCCCTATAGGCAGAGATTTGAAACTGTATTATACAGGTACATTTGACGGAAACGGTCATATAATCAGCGGATTGTGTTGCAATGATACAAGAAGTTATTGCGGCTTGTTTGCAAAGATGAAGGGTACAATTAAAAACCTTGGTATAGTAGACAGCTATTTTGGCAGTGAGAAATGTTATCATGCAGCAAGCTTTGCCGGTTATGCTGTAGAAGGGTCTGTTATAGAAAATTGCTTTTCGGATTCGTCTGTAGTCGGCTCTATGTATTGCGGAGGCATTGTGGGACAAACTACTGGCAAAATAAGCAATTGCTACTATATAGGTAAAATTACTGCAAATTCAACATATTCAAATGCAATATCAAGCGATAAATATAATAGGGGTACATTGGAAAATTGCTATTATTTAGAAAGCTGTGGATTATCAACCACACGAGCTGTAGGAAAAACAGCAGAGCAGTTTGCAAGCGGTGATGTGTGTTATATTCTCAAAAGCAGCGAGAATAATCTTGTTTGGGGACAGAATTTAAGCAGTGAAGGCTCTATGCCTGTTTTGACATCTGATGAGGAACTTAGGGTTTATAGGGTAACGACTGTAAAGGATGATGCATCTTCATCTTATTATTCTAACAGCAGCTGTACACTTCCTGCAGATGACACCGGTTACTGGATTGATGAAAACGGTAAGGTTTTGTATTCTCCTGCAAAGATTACAAAGGATACAACTATTACATTTAAGCAGTTTGTATCCGTACTTGGAGATGTCAATCAGAACGGTAAGGTTGAAAAGGCAGATGCTGCGGCTGTTCTTAGGCATGTATCGGGTATTTCTTTAATTTCCGATGAGGCTGAGCTGCTTCTTGCAGATGTAAATAGGGACGGAAATGTTGATGTCAGAGATGCTGTGGAAATAATTAAAAAGGCAGCTGCTTAGTCGGCTTAATTCTGATATTACAAAATCAATAAGTTAAGGGTGCATAGCTTTTGCTTTTGCACCCTTTAATATTTTTGTTAATATGTTTTCGACCACTTTCCAAAATACCCACGCCACGTTGAGAGCGTAGTTCTGTTGACTAAGGTACAGAAGTAAAAGTGTGAAAAAGGCTTGAAATAAA
>OGGV01001247.1_pt1 | contig 12776 bp, 8 predicted proteins | sample 1571301 | NCBI WGS metagenome assembly OGGV01 (sample SAMEA2582072, study PRJEB24529) | metagenome | biome: Human gut stool | place: China | collected 2011
ACTGGTCCACGTAGATGCTGTGCAGGTTGTCCAGCTCCTCGTCGCGGCGGACGGCGTTCATATCGGTCACAATGCCCTGACCGGGGCGGAAGCCGTACTTGTACAGGGCGTAGCGCTTCCACTTAGCCAGACTGTGGACGACCTCTGCCTGCTCGTTCAGGCTGGGCACATCGAACGAAACAGGGCGCTCGACGCCGTTCAGATCATCGTTCAGGCCGCTGCCCTGCATGACAAACAGGGGAGCCGTGACGCGCTTGAGGTGCAGCGCCATGCAGAGCTTCTCCTGAAAGATCGTCTTGATGAGACCGATGGCCTTCTGGGTGTCATACAAACCCAGAAGGCTTTGGTATCCTTCCGGAATGGTAATGTGACTCATAATACATCCTCCTATTTCTTTCCCGGTGTATGGCTTTATGCCTTGGCGAACTGGCTCTCGTACAGCTGCTTGTAGAAGCCGCCCTGCGCCAGCAGTTCTTCGTGGGTTCCGCGCTCAATGATGTTGCCGGCCTTCATGACCAGGATCTGGTCAGCGTTCCTGATAGTAGACAGGCGATGGGCCACGATAAAGCTCGTGCGGCCCTTCATCAGCTCCTCAAAGGCATCCTGCACCAGCACCTCGGTACGGGTGTCGATGCTGGACGTTGCCTCATCCAGAATCAAAATTGGCGGGCGTCGCAGCATGACACGGGCAATGCAGAGCAGCTGCCGCTGGCCCTGGCTGATGTTGCCGCCGTCCTCGGCGATGACGGTGTCGTAGCCCTCGGGCAGGCGGCGGATGAAGCTGTCGGCATGGGCAGCTTTGGCCGCTGCCACCACCTCGTCGAGGGAGGCGTCCGGCTTGCCGTAGGCGATGTTCTCCCGCACCGTACCGGCCCGCAGCCAGGTATCCTGCAGCACCATGCCGTAGCTGCCGCGCAGCGAAGCGCGGGTCACGCTGCGGATGTCGGTGCCGGACACCTTGATGGCACCGCCGTTCACGTCATAGAAGCGCATGAGCAGGTTGATGAGGGTGGTCTTGCCGCAGCCGGTGGGGCCCACGATGGCGATGCGCTGGCCGGGCTTCACGTCCAGGCTCAGGCCCTCGATCAGCGGGCGGTCGGGCAGGTAGCGGAAGGACACATCCTCCAGCTGCACATGGCCGTCCGGCTGCAGCACAGCGGCGTTCTCGGCTTCCGGGATCTGGTCGTCGGCGTCCAGCAGCTCAAACACGCGGGCCGCACAGGCCAGCGCGTTCTGCAGCTCGGTGACCACGCCGGAGATCTCGTTGAAGGGCTTGGTGTACTGGTTGGCGTAGTTCAGGAACACGCTCAGCTGACCGATGGTGATGCCGCCGCGCACGGCGTACAGGGCACCCACCAGGCCCACACCGGCGTACACGATGTTATTCACAAAGCGGGTGGCGGGGTTGGTCATGCTGGAGAAGAAGATGGCTTTCAGGCTCACGTCCTGCAGCCGGCCGTTCACCTCGTCAAAGGCGTCCAGGCTCTCGGCCTCGTGGCCGAAGGCCTGCACCACCTTCTGGCCCTCGATCATCTCGTTGACCAGCGCAGTCTGCTCGCCGCGCACGCTGCTCTGACCCTGAAAATACTTGTAACTGCGCTTGGCAAGGAAGCTGGCCACCAGCAGACTCAGCGGGGTGATGCACACCACCACCAGCGTGATGGCCACGTTCTCGCTCAGCATGAACAGCAGGGTGCCCAGAATGGTCAGCACGCCGCTGAACAGCTGGGTGAAGCCCATCAGCAGGCCGTCGGCAAAGGTGTCCACATCGGCCACCATGCGGCTCACGATGTCGCCGGAGGGGTGGCTGTCGAGGTAGGACAGCGGCAGGGTCTGGATCTTGCGCAGGGCCTCGTTGCGCAGGTCCCGGCTCACCGAAAAGGTGATGCGGTTGTTGCACACGCTCAGCAGCCACTGGGCAAAGGCGGCCGCCACGGCCACCACCAGCACCTCCACGATGATGCGGCCTACACCGGCAAAGGCCACATTGCCTTTGCCCAGCATCAGGTCGATGGCGTCACCGCACAGGATGGGGATATACAGCTGTGCGGCCACACTCACGGCGGCCACGATCAGGCTGCAGACCACGAACAGGGAATAGGGGCGGATCTTGTGCAGCACACGGGTCAGTGTGGCCTTGCGCTGTTCCGGGGTCAGTTTTGCTTTGGCTTTCGCGCTCATTTCTGCACATCCCCTTTCTTGAACTGGCTCTCATAGATCTCTTCGTACACCGGGCAGCTCTGGCGCAGCTGGTCATGGGTGCCAAGGCCCACCAGCCTGCCGTCATCCAGCACAAGGATCTGGTCGGCGTGCTGCAGGCTGGCAGCGCGCTGGCTCACGATGAACACGGTCAGGCTGCCGGGCAGAGCGGCCAGTGCCTTGCGCAGGGCCGCGTCGGTGGCGTAGTCCAGGGCGCTGGCGCTGTCGTCCAGGATCAGAATGTCCGGCTTGCCCACCAATGCACGGGCAATGGTCAGGCGCTGCTTCTGGCCGCCGGAAAGGTTCCGGCCGCCCTGTTCCACGGGCTCGTTCAGCCCAAGGGGCTTTGCCTGGACGAATTCTGCCGCCTGTGCGGTCTCCAGGGCCGCCCACAGCTCGGCGTCGGTGGCATTCTTGTTGCCCCACAGCAGGTTGGAGCGGATGGTGCCGCCGAACAGCTGGGCCTTTTGCATGACCACATTCACCTTGCCGCGCAGGGCCTCGCGGGGGTAGTCCGCGGCCGGGCGGCCCAGGATCTCCACGGTGCCCTCGGTGGCGTCGTAAAAGCGGGGGATCAGGTTGACCAGGCTGGACTTGCCGCTGCCAGTGCCGCCGATGACGCCGATGGTCTGGCCGCGCTTGGCAGTAAAGCTGATGTCGGACAGGCTGGGTGCGCCGGCCCCGGCATAGGTCAGGCTCACATGGTCAAAGCGCACGGCGTCACCGGCCTTGTCGGCGGGCACCTCGCTGCGCAGCTCGGCGGGGAAGTCCATGCCGGGCTTGGTGTCCAGCACAGCCTGCACACGGCCGGCGCAGGCCAGCGCTTTGCTTACCTGCACGATCAGGTTGGCCAACTTGACCAGTTCGATCAGGATCTGGTTCATATAGTTCACCAGCGCGATCACGTCGCCGGAGGCCATGCCGCCCACGTTGATCTCAATGCTGCCCACATACAGCAGTGCCACGATGGCAATGTTGATGATCACATAGGTCAGCGGGCTCATCAGGGCCGAAAGATGGCCCACATGGAGCTGCATTCTGGTCAGCAGGTCGTTGGCGTTCTCGAAGCGGTCGATCTCGTCCTGCTCCTTGTCAAAGGCACGCACCACGCGCACACCGGTCAGGTTCTCGCGGGTCAGGCCCAGCACACGGTCCAGCCGCACCTGTGCGGTCTTGTACAGCGGGCGGGTGATCACCATCACGCCGAACACCACCACGCTCAGCAGCGGGATGGCCACCACAAAGATCAGGGCGGCCCGCGCGTTGACCGTGAAGGCCATGACCATGGCACCGATCACCACAAAGGGGCTGCGCAGGAACAGGCGCAAAAACAGGTTCAGGCCGCTCTGCACCTGGTTGATGTCGCTGGTCATGCGGGTGATGAGGGTGCTGGTGCCCAGGGTGTCCATCTCCGAAAAGCTCAGGCTCTGGATGTGGGCAAACAGGGCATGCCGCAGGGAAGTGGAGTAGCCCACCGCCGCCTTGGCGGAAAAATACTGCGCCGTGAGGCTGCAGGTCAGGCCGATGACGGCCAGCAGAAGCAGGATGCCGCACCGCACCAGGATGTAGTGCAGGTCGTGGGCGGCGATGCCCACGTTGACGATATCGGCCATGACCAGCGGCACGAACAGGTCAAATGTGGCTTCCAGCATCTTGAACAGGGGGGCAAGCACGCTCTCGCGCTTGTAGTCCCTCAGATAGCCAAGCATGTTGTTCAAGGCTATTTCCTCCTTTTCTGATCCCGGTATTCTGGGATTTTACCTATTATAGCGCACACAGCTGAAAAAAACCATACGTTTGCCGGGATAGATGCAGAGCCAAAGCGCAGGTTTTCCGTTGAGAAAGATGGAAAATCCTGCTATACTAGGAAGTGACACTGAAGGAAAGCAGGGAACATACAATGGCAAGAAGAACAGACGGCGGGGTGCGCTTCCGCCCGGTGGGCAGCAGCCGGCACCCGCGCACGCCGGTGCGCTACAGCCCCGGCGGCACCGGCTGCCCAGCGATCGAGCAGGCCATCGAGCAGCTGTATCACGGGCAGAACGAGGAGAGCTTCTGGGCCCTGATGGGGGCCCTGAACTACGCGCTGGAGCTGGAGACCCATGTTCTGGTGCCGCTGCAGACGGCCCCGGGCACACCGCCCACCCCGGCCCCCTGGGCCGAGAACCCCGTCCCGCAGCAAAAGGCCAGAGGGCTTGCGCTCTGGACCCTGAAAAATAAGGACCGTACCTGGCTGCCGCTGTTCACCTCCAGCGCAGCTGCCTGCGTGGACCGCAGCACGGCGGCCCGCCCCATGGCGGACTACACCCTGCAGGACGCCATGGAACTGGTACTGGATGCGCCGGACATCGACGGCGTGGTCATCGACCCGTGGGGCCACTCGGCCACACTGGATGAGGCCCTGCTCAACGGCCTGCTCCACGCGGGCCACAACCCGGAGGAGCCGGGAGACGAAGAAGTAGAAGCCGGGCGGGAAGCGGCCCGCGCCGGGGACTGGCGGATGGCGGCCGACCACTACGACGAAGCCGCCCAGCAGGGCAATGCCATGGGTCTCTCGCTGCTGGCAGACTGCCTGTACCGGGGCCGGGGCGAGATGCAGAACAAGACCGAGGCCCGCCGGATGTGGCGCACCGCCGCCGACCACGGCGAGGTGCTGGCCATGCTGTCGCTGGGCGAGGACTGTGCTGCCCGGGGCGAAGCGGGCAAGGCCCTGCTGTACTACCGCAAAGCCCGGCAGACGGCGCAGGGCATGCCGGACATCGAGTATACCCCGCGCATCTGTCTGCGCCTTGCCCAGGCCGAGACCCGCTACGTCTCGGCCAAAAAGGCCATGGCACTGGCGGCAGAGGCCGCCCAGGGCTTTGCCATCCTGGCCCGGGAGAAGGAACCGGATGCGGCCGAATTGCAGGCAGAAGCGGAACAGCTGCTGCGGGAACTGGCCGATCCGAAGCCCCGGAATACGGCCTACAACATAGATTCTTTACAATTGGACTAAAAAATGGTCACAGGCATCGGGTAAGATGAACAGGTGAATAAAATGCTTTGGCGGACGGGATGCGCCGCAAAGAGAGGAAAACGATATGAGCAAAGTGATCGGCATTGACCTTGGCACAACAAATTCCTGTGTGGCGGTGGTGGAAGGCGGCAAGCCTGTGGTCATCACCAACGCAGAGGGCGAGCGCACCACCCCCAGCGTGGTGGCCTTTACCAAAGACGGCGAGCGTCTGGTGGGCGGCGCGGCCAAGCGGCAGATCGCCACCAACTCCGGCCGCACCGTGACCAGCATCAAGCGCCACATGGGCAGCGATTACCGGGTGCACATCGACGGCAAGGACCTGACCCCGCAGGAGATCAGCGCCATGATCCTGGCCAAGATCCGCCGCGACGCCGAGAGCTATCTGGGCGAGCCGGTGACCGAGGCCGTTATCACGGTGCCCGCCTACTTCGACGACAGCCAGCGCAAGGCCACCCAGGACGCCGGACGCATCGCGGGCCTGAACGTGCTGCGCATCATCAACGAGCCGACGGCTGCCGCTGTGGCCTACGGCCTGGACAACGAAGCACCCCAGAAGATCCTGGTGTACGATCTGGGCGGCGGCACCTTTGACGTGTCCATCATCGAGATCGAGGACGGTACTTTTACAGTGCTGGCCACCGGCGGCGACACCCATCTGGGCGGCGATGACTTCGACGAGCGCATCGTGGAGTACGCTGTGGCCGAGTTCAAGAAGTCCGACCGCATCGACCTCTCCCGCGATCCGGCTGCGATGGGCCGCCTGAAGGAGGAAGCTGAAAAGGCCAAGAAGGAGCTGTCCAGTGCACCCTCCGCGCAGCTGAACCTGCCCTTCATCGCGGTGGGCAAGGACGGCCCCCACCATCTGGATCTGTCGCTGTCCCGCCCGCAGTTCGAGATGATGACCGGTGACCTGCTGGCCCGTACCGTGACCCCGGTGCAGAACGCCCTGCGGGATGCCGGGATCTCCGCCAGCCAGCTGGGCAAGGTGCTGCTGGTGGGCGGCAGCACCCGCATGCCCGCCGTGGAGCGCCAGGTGCGGGAGCTGCTGGGCTGCGAGCCCAGCCACAGCCTGAACCCGGACGAGTGCGTGGCCATGGGTGCCGCCGTGCAGGGCGGTCTGCTGCAGGGCGGCGGCAAGCTGGCTGGTGCTACCGGTGCCGCCGCACAGGGTCTGGTGCTGATGGATGTCACCCCGCTGACCCTGTCCATTGAGACGCTGGGCGGCGTGGCCACCCCGCTGATCACCCGCAACAGCATGATCCCCACCCGCAAGAGCCAGATCTTTACCACGGCACGCCCCATGCAGACCAGCGTGGAGATCAACGTGCTGCAGGGCGAGCGCCACTTTGCCCGCGACAACAAGAGCCTGGGCAAGTTCAAGCTCAACGGCATCCGGGGCGGTTTCTCCTCCAAGCCGCAGATCGAGGTCACCTTTGACATCGACGTCAACGGCGTGGTCAAGGTGTCGGCCAAGGATCTGGGCACCGGCCGGGAGCAGAACATCACCATCACCGGCAGCACGAACCTGTCGGAAAACGAGATCCAGCGCGCTATGGCGGATGCCGCGGCCTACGAGGCCGAGGACAGCCGCCGCAAGGAGCGGCTGGAGCTGCACAACCAGGCCGAGGTGCTGGCCTACAAGGTGGACGAGGCCCTCTCCAAGTGCAAGAAGGAGCTGGATAAAGAGGAGAAGAACCGCATCAAGGCCGATGTGGCGAATCTCCGCCGCTACCTGCGGAAGGATAAGCCCGAGAAGATGAACGAGACGGAAGAAGCGAACCTCCGTCAGGCCAAGAGCCAGCTGGAAGCATCCGCAAACCACCTGATGGTGCTCTATGCATCGGAGCAGAGCGAGAACGGCTCGGATGGAACCATTTGATAAACAGTAAGCCCCCCGCTGTGTTTGCAGCGGGGGGCTTTTGCGTCTGAGAGAAAAAGTATCTATGGAAAACAAAGAGGAGAGAGGGAAAGCTTATCGGCCAACGATGAGGTCGCGGCGGCCGCGGAAGCCCACGGTGAGGTGAGCGCTGCTGCCGAGGTGGCGCAGAGTGACCCGGGTGCCGGGCTTCTGGCCCTGGCACAGCAGAGTCAGGTTCAGGGTGGTGGAAGTCTTGTCGGTCTTGAGCACCAGAGTGCTTACGCCCTGATTCATCAGGGTCTGCATGTCGAGGATGGTGGTGCGGAAGGTGGCGTTGTCATCGGGGGCGTCCAGCGTCAGCACGCGGCCTTCCTGACGGGCGGTGTAGAGCACCTGCTTGCCCAGCAGGCCCTTGACGGTGTAGCGGGCTTCGCTCTTCTCCACCGGCGTGTCAGAGGGCAGGGGGGTCTCGTCGGAGATCATCATCACGTTGCCCTGAATGGGGTTCTCCACCGGGGAAGCGTAGCCGCCGTAGTTGGGGTCTACCTCCCCCACCGGAACGTCAGAGTGGAGGGCGATGTCGCCCTGAACCATGACCTCGGACGACTGAGGGGGCAGATAACCGGCAACGGTCGTGTCCTCGGCGTCGGCAGCAAAGGCACCCACGCTCATGGCGGCGGTCATGGTCAGCAGCGCGGCAGCAGCGGCGACGCGGCGGGCAGTGTTCTTGTTCAGCAGTCTCATAGTAGTATCCTCCTGTAGTTGTAGGGAGTCAACCTCTCCGTCAGCGCTGATGCGCTGACGGAGAGGTTTATCCTAAATGCTTTTATCAGCGGTACGGCGTATCAGAAAACCGCCGTATCTGTAATGAATACGGATACGGCGGCCGGATTATTGCAGCACTTTCATTTTATTTTTCATCCGATGCTTTTTCTTCGAGGATGGCCATGAACTCGTCGCCGGTGATGGTCTCCTTTTCATAAAGGTACTTCGCCAGCTCGTCGAGCTTTGCACGATTGTCGGTGAGGATCTTGACGGCCTTTTCGTGCTGGGCCTTTACCAGCTCCACGACCCGCTGGTCGATCTCCCGCTGGGTCTGGGCCGAGCAGGCCAGCGAGGTGTCGCCGCCCAGATACTGGTTATTCACCGTCTCCAGGGCCACCATGTCGAACTCTTTGCTCATGCCGTAACGGGTGAGCATGGCGCGGGCAAGCTTGGTGGCCTGCTCAATGTCGTTGGACGCGCCGGTGGTGATGGAGCCGAACACCACTTCCTCGGCAGCACGTCCGCCGGTGAGGGTGGCGATCTTATTTTCCAGCTCTTCCTTGGTCATCAGGTAGTGGTTGCCCTCTTCGACCTGCATGGTGTAGCCCAGTGCGCCCGAGGTGCGGGGGATGATGGTGATCTTCTGCACGGGTGCGGAGTGATTCTGAAGCGCCGCCACCAGTGCGTGGCCGATCTCATGGTAGGCCACGATGCACTTTTCCTTGTCGGTGAGGATGGAGTTCTTCTTCTGGTAGCCGGCAATGACCACCTCGATGCTTTCCTCAAGGTCTGCTTCCGTGACCGACTTGCGGCCGGCGCGCACGGCCCGCAGGGCGGCTTCGTTGACGATGTTGGCCAGCTCTGCGCCGGAGGCACCGGAGGCCATCCGGGCCACGGTGTTGAAGTCGATGCCGGGGGCAAGAGCAACTTTCCTGGCGTGGACCTTCAAAATCTCTTCGCGGCCCTTGAGGTCGGGCAGCTCCACAGGAACACGGCGGTCAAAGCGGCCGGGACGGGTCAGAGCCGGGTCGAGGGAATCCGGACGGTTGGTGGCCGCGAGGATGATGACGCCGCTGTTGCCCTCGAAGCCGTCCATCTCGGTGAGCAGCTGGTTCAGGGTCTGCTCACGCTCGTCGTTGCCGCCCAGCTGGCCGCTGTTGCGCTTCTGGCCGATGGCGTCGATCTCGTCGATGAACACGATGCAGGGGGCCTTTTCCTTGGCCTGCTTGAACAGATCACGGACTTTGGACGCGCCCATGCCCACGAACATCTCCACGAAATCCGAGCCGGAGATGGAGAAGAACGGCACATTGGATTCGCCCGCCACGGCCTTTGCCAGCATGGTCTTGCCGGTACCCGGAGGGCCGACGAGCAGGATGCCCTTGGGCATCGAGGCGCCGATCTCTTCGTATTTCTTGGGGTCGTGCAGATAATCTACGATCTCCTGTAAGTTCTCTTTGGCCTCATCTTCGCCGGCCACATCCGCAAAGCGGATGCCGTGGGTGGATTGGACGTAGACCTTGGCGTTGGACTTGCCCACGCCGCCGAACATCATTGAGTTCGCGCCGCCGGCCTTTTCGATGAGCTTTTTGTTCATGAAATTGCCCAGCCAGACAAAGAGGACGATGGGCAGCACAAAGCTCAGCAGAAAGCTCAGCAGGGGCGAAGCCTGCTCGACGATCTCGCTGGAAAACTCGGCCCCCGCGTCGTAGAGGCGCTGGGTCAGGTCGGGGTCGTTCATCAGGCCGGTCTTGTAAATTTGCTTTTCGTCTTTATCGGTAAAGATGATCTGGTTCGATTCCACATCCACCCGGCCGATGTCTTTGTCCTCGGTCATGGACATGAAGGTGCCGTAGTCCACTTCTTTTACCTGCCGTTCGCTCATCCACGGCACGAGCACGAAGTTGAGCAGCATCAGCACCAGTAATACAATGGCGTAGTAAATAGCCAATGGCTTTTTGGGGGTCTTGACTTCTTTCATGGGGGTTCCTCCTTACGTTGCAAACAGCATACCACGACGCCATTTCAGAAACCAGCGTTTCGAGGTGAACTTTGCAAAAACTTCGCAGATTCTTAACAAAACCGAGGAACAAGGAGGCCGTCCGCTTGACAAATCGAATCACTTTGACTATACTGAACATACAAGAAGGTGCTGTCCGCAATGGTCAGCTTCCCTCGGCTAAGTCAAACAATAAGAATGACCGCTTTGCTTGGTAGGCTGGGGCGGTCATTTCTTATTGTTATGTATCTCTTTGAAGATAGCCCATGAGATCTGAAAGGTAACAAAGACTGCTCCGCCCAGCAGGCCGAGCAATGCGATAGTTTCCGTCAGGGTCATAAGTCATCCCCCCTTTCGCGTTTGCGTCCGGGGGAAGCAACAATAAGGTTTCACACCCCCGGAAGCTTGCCGGGGAAGCTAGACCACCTTTTTATGCAGACAGCACCTGGATACCGCCGCTTCGGGCGGTATTTTTATTTTACCATAGTTGGTGATATAATACAACAAAAATAGGATCCACCCGCAAATTTTGAAAATTTAAGCCGCTATTTATATGAAATCGTTTCATTTTCATTGTGAGCAAAACTGCTTGACAGGGGCGGCGGGTTTTGCTAAAATGAGACCACTTTGAACAAAGCGCAAATGCGTTGACGGGGAAAAAACGATTTTCTTCTGCGTGCAGAGAGCCGCCGGATGGTGCAAGGCGGTGCAGAGGGTCTCGGTTACTGGCCCCTGAGCGGCAGGACTGAAGCAGACAGTAGGTCCTGACGGAAGCCCACCGTTATAAGGGCAGCGATTCGCCTCAAAAAGCCGATCGTGCAGAGCGGCTGTGCTTATGGCACAGCAAAGAGAGTGGTACCACGGGTGCCCTGTAACAGAAATTACAGGCTCTCGTCTCTCAGGGGATTTCGTCCCTTGAGAGACGGGAGCCTTTTCGTTTGTGGGAAACGGCCTCGCCCTCTCCGTCATTGCTTCGCAATGCCACCTCTCCCAAAGGGAGAGGCTTTTGGCTCCCCCTTTGGGGGAGCTGGCGCGAAGCGCCTGAGAGGGCAAGGCTGTTCCCCAGAAGTGCAAAACGTAAGTCAATAGGAAGCTGGAGGACAAGAATTATGATGGACGCTACCAAGTACGCACCGGGATATTACCCGGTCCCCGCCGGTTATGACAGCTGGGTCAAGAAGGACCACATCGAGAAAGCTCCCACCTGGTGCAGCGTGGACCTGCGCGACGGCAATCAGGCCCTTATCGTCCCCATGAGCCTCGAGGAAAAGCTGGAATTCTTCCAGATGCTGGTCAAAATTGGCTTCAAGGAGATCGAAGTCGGCTTCCCGGCTGCCAGCGAGACGGAGTACGAGTTCCTCCGCACCCTCATCGAGAAGAACATGATCCCCGACGATGTCACCGTGCAGGTGCTGACCCAGTGCCGCGACCACATCATCCGCCGCACCTTCGAGGCTGTCAAGGGCGCACCCCGTGCGGTCATCCACTTCTATAACTCCACCTCCGTCGCCCAGCGCGAGCAGGTGTTCCACAAGTCCAAGGAGGAGATCAAGCAGATCGCCATGGACGGCGCAAAGCTGGTCAAGCAGCTGAGCGAGGAGTATGAGGGCAACTTCCTCTTCGAGTACAGCCCCGAGAGCTTCACCGGCACCGAGGTGGACTACGCCGTTGAGGTCTGCAACGCGGTCCTGGACATCATGCAGCCCACCCCCGACCGCCCCATGATCATCAACCTGCCGGTCACGGTCGAGATGAGTATGCCCCACGTTTACGCAAACCAGATCGAGTATTGCGACAAGCACCTCAAGTACCGCGACAGCGTCATCATCTCCACCCATCCTCACAACGACCGCGGCACCGGCGTCGCCTGTGCCGAGCTGGCCGTTCTGGCAGGCGCTCAGCGGGTGGAGTGCTGCCTCTTCGGCAACGGCGAGCGCACCGGCAACGTGGACGCTGTGACCCTCGCCATGAATATGTACAGCCACGGCGTAGACCCGAAGCTGGACTTCTCCGATATGCCCGCCATCTGCGCCGCCTATGAGCGGGTCACCCGGATGCACATCTACGAGCGCACCCCCTACGCCGGCCAGCTGGTGTTCGCCGCCTTCTCGGGCAGCCATCAGGACGCCATTGCAAAGGGCATGGCCTACCGCAAGGAGAAGGGCGACCATCGCTGGACCTGCCCCTATATTCCGGTGGACCCCCACGACATCGGCCGCACCTACGACGCCGATGTCATCCGCATTAACAGCCAGAGCGGCAAGGGCGGCATCGGCTTCGTGCTGGAGCAGAACTACGGCTACAACCTGCCCGCCAAGATGCGCGAGGCACTGGGCTACAAGGTCAAGAGCGTGTCCGACCACAGCCACAAGGAGCTGAGCGCAGGCGAAGTGCTCCACATCTTCGAGGATAGCTTCCTTAACAAGTCGAAGCCCCTGTCTGTCGTCGAGGCCCACTTCGCACAGGTCAACGGCATCACCGCCACCGTCACGCTGGATCTGAACGGCCGGCGCAAGGTGGTCACCTCGGTGGGCAATGGCCGTCTGGATGCTGTGGCAAACGCCATCCAGAGCGCCACCGGCATGGACTTCCACCTGGAAACTTACTCCGAGCACAGCCTGGATGAAGGCTCCACCTCCCGCGCAGCTTCCTACGTCGGCCTCGCGTGGGGCGACGGCATCGTCACCTGGGGTGCAGGCACCGATACCGATATTATCGTGGCCGGTATCCATGCACTGGTCAGCGCGATCAATAATAAATAAGAGAGTAAATAAAGGGCAGCGTCCTTGCCCTCTCAGCCGCCTCCGGCGTCAGACTCCCCTTTTTGTCGCTTGCGCGACATCTTCCCCCGACCGGGGGAAGTCTTTCCTCAAAGGGGGAGCCAAAAGCCTCTCCCTTTGGGAGAGGTGGCATTGCGTGAGCAATGACGGAGAGGGCTG
>OGGV01001257.1_pt1 | contig 12701 bp, 12 predicted proteins | sample 1571301 | NCBI WGS metagenome assembly OGGV01 (sample SAMEA2582072, study PRJEB24529) | metagenome | biome: Human gut stool | place: China | collected 2011
TGCCACAGCAGCAGGGATTTTATGAGGATTTTTCACCCAAAGCATTTTTAAAATATATGGCAGAGGTCAAAGGTTTAAAAGGAAAAAATGCAGAGGGTAAAACGGTCAATCAGCAGATTGACGAACTGCTTGAGGTTGTCAATTTAACCGGAGTTGCCCATAAAAAAATCGGCGGTTTTTCCGGTGGCATGAAACAGCGTGTGCTGCTGGCACAGGCACTGCTCGGCAATCCGAAAATTCTCATTCTGGATGAGCCGACCGCGGGACTTGACCCAAAGGAGCGTGTCGGAATCCGTAACGACATTGCCGAACTGTCAAAGGATAAAATCATTTTATTTGCAACCCACGTAGTCAGTGATATTGAGTGCATTGCAGACCACGTCCTTTTAATAAAGAAGGGACAGATTGTAGCAACGGGGACTCCGGTGGAACTGATTGAGAAAATGCAGGGAAAGGTCGCTGAGATTACCTGCACGCTGGATGATGTTGGTGCATTGCAGGCAGAGTATAAAGTCGGAAATATCCGTCAGCGAAAGAATGGACTGGCACTGCGGCTTGTCGGGGACATCCTGCCTAAAGAAGCCGTGCCGGTAGAAGATAATATTGATTTAGAAGATGTATATTTATATTATTTTGAGTAGAGAGACTTTTTGTGCCGTTTTGTGATGAAATCAACTAAAAATGAAGATTCATGCCCGTGTTGGAATGAGTATTGCCCAACTGCCGTAATTCATATATAATAGATATATAAATCGGGGGAATGGTTTAAAACACAAAACGGAGGAAAGAGTGATGTTTACGATTGCAGTCTGCGATGATGATATGCAGGAACGTATGCAGGAAGTCCAAATTGTCAAAAATATATTTTCCCAAAAAGAACTGGAAGCCGGGATTGAGGAATTTCAGACCGGACAGCATTTTTTAGACGTGCTGCACCGTGTTCCTTACGATATTGTTCTGCTTGATATCCAAATGGGCGAGGTTTCAGGTTTTACGCTTGCAGAGGAATTATATAAAATAACAGGCGGGGAAAATATTATTTTTGTCAGCAGTATGGAAAATCTGGTGTTTGAATCCATTCATTTCAGACCGTTTCGTTTTGTCAGAAAATCACATCTGGAGGAAGAACTTACAGAGGCGGTAGAAAGCTGGATACAGCAGAATACAAAAACGGAATGTCTGGAGTTTGATGAAACCGGAGGGGTTACGACGATTTTACCACAGCAGGAAATCATCTACATCGAAGTACAAAGCCATCATTTGTATGTCCACACACAGAAAGAAGTATTAAAGGTCCGCGGAAAAATTTCGGATTTCGCATATCTGGCTGAAACCGGAGATTTTTTATGTCCACATTATTCCTACTTATGTAATATGAAATACATATACGAGATACAGCGCGATAAAATTGTTATGAGTAATAACGAAGTTATCCGAATCAGCAGAGGAAAATTTGAAATGTGTAAGGCACGCTACCTGCGGTATATCAGAAAAATGGGAAACAGTATGTACAGATAGAAAAGAGGGAAAAAGTGTTAAATATAATAGTAGAGCAGATTACAAGCCTGGGTGACGGCGTGCTTATGATAGGTTCGCTGGCATACATACTGGGGGTCCGTAAAGGGAAAAGCAAATATCTGGTGTTATTTATGCTGCTACAGTACTTGTGTGCGCAATACCTGATTCAGCTGCCGGTACAGCAGTTTATATTGGGAATTGCAGTCAATATTGGAATGTGTTATGTATGTTTAAAAGAAAGCTGGCGGTCATGGTGCTTGTGGAGCATCATTATTATGATACTGTATATTGTGTCAAGCAGTGTCTGTTTTCCGGTGATTTCACTGGTAACCGGAGAACCGATGTCGGTACTGATTACAGGAAATATTTTCACAAGAATCTGCTCTATCTTAATTGCAAGACTGTTGCTGGTGATATTGATATGGGCAGCGATGATACAGAGAAAAAACAGAGTGTATTTAAAATGGCAGGAGTGGCTGTTAATTTTACTGATTCTGATTGCGGCGGCATTTATCCTGATTAGTCTGTTAGAAATAAACTTAAATACCGGCATATACGGAAAAGAGCAGGGACATATTCTCGGAATTTTCACCTTACAGCTGGTGATTCTGGGGTGCTGTACATTTCTGGCACTGCATATCAGTAAGATGAATCAGCGTATGAACGAGGGCAAAATCGTAGCAATCCAGCTGGACAAACAGAAAGCAATGATTGAAAAAGCTTATCAGATGCAGAGGGAAACAAGGATTTTAAGCCATGATTTAAAACATTATGCAATGGCGTGGACAAAGCTTCTCGAAGAAGGAAATGTGGAACAGGCAAAAAAGCAGATGGCAGGTTTTACGGGTGCAGTCAGCAGTATCGGAGTAAATGTTTACTACATTGTGGATAACGAAATGCTTAACGCGGTGATGTATGAAAAAGCGCAGCTGTGCCGGAAAAAGGACATTTTTGTGCGCTGGCAGATTACAACCAGCTATCCGAAAGAACGTGAAATGGATATGGCGATTGTATTTTCAAACCTAATGGACAACGCAATCCGGGCGGAGGAAAATCTGCCGGAGGCAAAAAGATTTATTGGCGTAGACTGTTTTGAAGTCAATAATATCCGTCATTTTATTGTAAGTAATTATATAGAAGAATCCGTGTTGGACAGAAATCCGCAGTTACATACCACGAAAGAAGATGCTGAAAATCACGGACTTGGCATATTAAGCGTGAAAAAAGTTGTGAATCAATATGGAGGACTGATTGATATATCAGAAGAAAACAGCCGGTTTATGGTGCATATTGCTTGTGTATAATATATTTTATTACACGGAAAATCTGCAAAGTACGTCATATATCTGCAAAGTAGGACAAACCTATTGAAAATTTTTCAGAAAAAAGATATGATTCGGGCAGAAACAGATAAGGAGTAAAAGCGAATGACACATCGGCTGGCGGGAATTCTTTCGGACTATTTATCCCGGGAACAGATGATTGAAAAAGATGAAGCTGACATTTATCAATATGGGCTGGAGATTTTTATGGACGGTGTTTTAGAAACACTGCTCTTAGTAGTTTTAGGCATATTGTGGGGCAGATTCTGGCAAAGCATTTGTTTTATTGTGTCATTTACAGTGCTTAGAAGTTTCACAGGAGGATACCATGCAGCCACAAAGGTAAGATGTGCAGGTGCTACGGTCGGATTGTACATATTGAATCTGACAGCAGCGGGGGAACTGAACAGTCATTTTACAGCAGTGCTTCTGCTGGCGGCTGTCGGTACGGGAATCATCTGGTGGCTCGCTCCGGTGCCGCATGCCAATAAACCGTTAGATGGGGAACAGGTCGTAATCAATCGGAAAAAATCGCGGTTTATCAGTATGTGCTATCTGTTGGGGGTATTCGTTTCAAAAAGTGTCTTGGCAGAAGTAGGGGACATCGTGGCAATGACGCTTTTTGAAACTGCAATATTAATTTTAATTCAAAAGGGGGTAAGAAAGTATGAAGAAAGTTTTAAAAGCTGTTAAGGCAGTTGGTTTAAAGACTGCAAAAAGTTCAGTAAATTCAGCTTCTTTCTTTTATATGCATCAGGTTAAAGAACCCGTAAGCGTAAAAGAACGTTTAAAGAAGTAAAAAATACAAAAGAATAACCGGATAAAGCCGCCCATGCAGGAAGACAGGTCTGCATGGGCGGCTTTTGTTATAAATATACAAAATGAATGGTAATTTTTCATAAAATAGAGGTGCTTTAGGATTGAAATTCTATTCTATTTGCACTACAATAAAAATTAGAGTTATTGTGAGGATAGGAGGGTAGCTTTTATGGAGGGTGTACAGTTAAGTGACTTTTATTACAACCGTACCTTTATGTCAAATGTCAGAAGTAAAATGGAGATGGGACTTTCTGGCGCATATAGTATGGTCGCAATCGATATTGAGCATTTCAGGCTTTTTAATAAGCTTTATGGCAGAGAAGCCGGAGACGAACTTATTCTTTATATTCAGAACTGTTTAAAAGAGATTGCAGGAGAGTATGACGGTGTGGAAGGTTATCTGGGGGCAGATAATTTTGGAATATTTATACCGGATTCTCATGAGATTATTAAACAGATTCAGGAACAGATTATAAAAGGTATTCATAAATGGAACAATACGGTCGGCTTTTATCCGGTTATCGGTATATATTCCATTAATACAGATACAGATTTGCCGGAGATTATGTATGACCGGGCGACATTGGCTCTGTCTAATGCTTTTGAAGGACAGCCTGATCATATCTGCCATTATACACAGGAGATGGAGTCACGGCTGGAAAAAGAAGTGGAACTTTTATCCGAGATACAGGAGGCCTTAAAAAATAATGAATTTACCTTTTTTGCACAGCCGCAGTGTAATATTGCAACACATCAGATTGTGGGGGCAGAAGCACTCGTGCGTTGGGTGAAACCGGATGGGACGATGGTATCTCCGGGGGCATTCATTCCAGTATTGGAAAAGAACGGAATGATAGACCGGTTGGACCGCTATGTATGGGACAAGGTATGTGCGTGGATAAGAAGCTGGATAGACAGGGGATTCCAGCCGGTTCCGATTTCTATTAATGTATCAAGGGTAGACATTTTTTCAATGGATGTACCGGCATATATTTTCTCGTTATTGGAAAAATATCAGCTCTCCGAGCATTATGTAAAAGTGGAGATTACGGAAAGTGCATATACAGAGAGTGATGAGCGGATTACCAGTACGGTTAACATTTTGCGCGGAAAAGGCTTTAAGGTTATGATGGATGACTTTGGATGCGGCTATTCGTCTTTGAACATGTTAAAAAATATTCCTGTTGATGTGTTAAAGCTGGATATGCGTTTTCTGGATATCAGTGAAACAGAAGAAGAAAAAGGCATGAACATCTTAGAGTCTGTTGTTAATATGGCAAGACTGCTTCGGCTGCCTATTATCGTGGAAGGTGTTGAAACAGAGAAACAGGAACAGTTTGTACAGAGCCTAGGATGCCGTTATATTCAGGGATTTTATTTTTATAAACCGCTGCCGGTCAAGCAGTTTGAAGAACTGCTAAGCGACGAACGCCAGCTTGATTTTCATGATTTATTTTATAAGCAGGTAGAGCCGCTTCATATTCGTGAATTTATGGATACGAATTTCATTACGGATAGTATGTTAAATAATGTCTTAGGACCGGTTGCATTTTATGAAATGAGGGATCATCAGATTGAAATTACCAGGGTCAATGAACAGTATTTTCAGTTGATGGGTACATCATCAGGGCAGGCGAACAGTTACGGAAAGCGTTTTTGGAATCATGTGCATGCAGATGACAGGGTTCTTTTGCATACAATCTTTGAGAAGGCATTTTCGAATCAGATGTCCGGAGCAGATGGATATATTCATTTTATGCAGATGGACGGCACGGTCATTCTTGTATACATGAGAGTCTTTTTCCTGCGGGAGAAGGACGGCTGCCGCCAGTATTACGGTTCGCTGATGAATGTAACCGAAGTACAGGCAGATAAAAAGCAGGCAGAAGTGCAGACACAGATTACGGATAGGGCATTTAATGAAGATTATGAAAGTCTTGAGACACACTTTGGAAAAATGCCGACAGGATTTTGTATTGACCGTCTGATTTTAGATGAAAATAATAAACCGGTGGATTATGAAATCTTATATGCCAATGAAACAATGCGGCAGGTCTGCACCGGAGATTTAGAACAGCTAAAGGCACTTTCATATCAGAGTTTCGGTGATAAGGTAGAGGAAGCGTATACGTATATGTATAATGCGGCATATAAAGGTGAAAAGAAAACATTTTACCTTTACAGCCACATTTCCAACCGGTATATGCAGTTTACATATTATCAGTACCGGGAAGGTTACATCGGTGTGATTATACAGGATATTACGAATACATATATTGCATCGAATGCTCTAAAGAGTATGATGCTTTCCTATCGTGAAGTTTATTTTGTACAGTTAAAGGACAATTATTATCATATGATTTACCCGGATGAAAATTCATTACAGGAGCGTGGTAATTACGAGGAATCCATTAACCGTCATTTTTATATGGGGAAGATTGTATCAACCGATGAAAAGAATATCCGTAAGTTTCTCTCGCTGACAAATCTCAATAAAGGACTTGCAAAGCAGGATACGCTGGAAATGTCCTATAAACGGTTAGATGAAAAAAACAATAAGGAATGGTGCCTGACAACGGTAGCGGTGTGCGAACGGGACAGTGACGGTACACCAAAGGATGCAGTCATTGTAATCCGCAGTATTGATACGCTGATGCAGGGAAGGAAGGATAAACGTGCGGTATATCTGTCAGAAACACTGGCAAATATGTCAGAAGGCTTTTTTATCTATCGTGCAGTGGGCGAAGAAAAACTGCTCTATGCCAATCCGGGTGCAATCCGTCTGTTTGGCTGTGAAACGATAGAGGAGTTCCGGGAGCAGGTGCATAATTCATTCCGCGGTATGGTGCATCCGCAGGATCTGGCACGCGTAGAATGGGAAATTCACGATCAGATAAAGCAGTCCGACCGCAGTATGGATTATATTAAATACCGTATTGTAAGAAAGGACGGCACGGTGCGCTGGCTTGATGACTGCGGACATTTAGAGCATCAGACTATTGAAGCGGGCGGTGGACTTTTTTATGTGTTTATATCGGATATTACTGATACAATTACCGAAGCTCAGAAAAATATGCTGCTTGCAAAAAATAAATATTACAATAGTGAAAAACAATAAAATAAAAAATCCGGGAATCGGTTGACATTTTAAAAAGGATTTGTTATCCTATCTCCTAGCAATAATAGACAGTTCGTTTGTACCATCCTGTCTCTAAACAAAACCAGGACTATACAATATTTAAAGGAAAATTCTGCCACAACGGCAGAACAGGATAAATTTGCATAGTATGTTTAGAACATGGATTTGGGATGAATCCATGTTCTTTTTGTACGCATTGCGGCGCACGTTTCTGTAGGACAGCAGCAGGCAGTCAGCAGGAAGAGTTACATGACAGAATGGAAAACGTACGGAAATGAGGAAAAATGTATATTTTAAAGACGGAACACAGCTTTGATGCGGCGCATTTTTTATATGGATATGACGGAAAATGCAGCAATATTCATGGACACCGCTGGCGTGTTGTACTGGAAGTCTGTACGGAGGATTTACAGGAAGACGGACAAAAACGCGGCATGTATATGGACTTTGGCGATTTAAAGCGGGATTTAAGGGAATGTGTGGATGCACTTGACCACTGCCTGATTATTGAAACCGGCAGTTTAAAGGAAGCGACACTTGCAGCGCTTGAAAGCGAGCAGTTTAAGATTTTGCAGTTTCCGTTCCGTCCCACGGCGGAAAATATGGCAAAATATTTTCATGAAAAAATGCAGCAGGCAGGATACCGTGTAAAACGTGTAACCGTATATGAAACACCGAATAATGCGGCGTGCTATGAGGAATAAAGTATGAACATGAATAATCAAATAAAGTACCCGGTGGCAGAGCAGTTTGTAAGTATCAACGGAGAAGGAACAAAAGCCGGGGAACTGGCAGTTTTTATCCGTTTTAAGGGGTGTAACTTAAATTGCAGTTATTGTGATACACAGTGGGCAAACAGACAGGACACCCCGGCGGTCGAAAAGACGGCGGCAGAACTGGTGGCAGACGTGTGCCGCACAGGAATAGACAATGTGACAATGACAGGCGGAGAACCGTTGCTGCAGACAGAACTTGCGGGTCTGATAAAAGAACTGTTGTCCGCGGGAAAAGCTGTTGAGATTGAAACCAACGGAAGTGTCAGTCTGGAAAATGTGCGTACACAGGTAAAACATTTAACACAACAACAGCAATCTATGGAGCGGCTTTCAATGACCATGGATTATAAGCTGGCAGGCAGTGGAATGGAAACATTTATGCGCCTGCAGAATTTTTCCGAATTACAGCCGCAGGATACCGTTAAATTTGTGGCGGGCAGCATTGAAGATTTGGAAAAGACACGGCAGATAATACAGGAATATGGATTGACACAGAAATGTCATGTATACATCAGCCCGGTATTTGGTGCGATTGAACCCGCAGACATTGTGGAATACATGAAAGCACATCAGATGAACGGCGTGCGTATGCAGTTACAAATGCACAAATTTATCTGGGCACCGGATGAAAGAGGCGTTTAGTGTGAAAAATAACGCTGATGCGCTTATTTTTCACACAGCTATTTGTTTCGGAACGAAAGCAAATAGACTTTATCGCAGAACTGAATGGAGAGAAAAATGAAAGAGATTGATACAGAAGCGGTGGCTTATCATATCCGTGGGCTGTTAGAAGCACTCGGAGATGACCCGGACAGGGAAGGGCTAAAAGAAACACCGCAACGGGTTGCCAGAATGTACGAAGAAGTATTTGAGGGCATGAAATATACCAATGAAGAGATTGCACAGATGTTTGACAAGACATTTTCGGAAGACGAAGAAGGCGGAACGGACCGTTACGGTGATATGGTAGTTGTCAAAGATATTGACATTTTTAGTTACTGCGAACATCATCTGGCATTAATGTATGATATGAAAGTTACGGTGGCTTATGTACCCAACGGTAAAGTCATCGGACTTAGTAAAATTGCAAGAATCGCGGATATGGTGGCAAAGCGGTTACAGCTTCAGGAACGCATCGGCACGGATATTGCGGACATTATTACGCAGGTGACCGGCTCGGAAGACGTAGCTGTTTATATAGAAGGCTGCCACAGCTGCATGACGGCACGCGGAATCCGAAAGACGAATACAAAAACATATACACAGACACTAAGAGGGAGATTTCAAAATGAAGGCAATGGTTTTATGCAGTGGTGGCGTTGACAGTACCACTTGTTTAGGAATGGCAGTTGATAAGTATGGTGCGGAAAATGTGATTGCACTATCCATTTACTATGGACAGAAGCACACCAAAGAAATCGAGTGTGCGAAAAAAGTAACACAGCATTATCAAGTAGAGCATTTATCACTGGATTTGGAAAAAATATTCCAGTACAGTGATTGTTCCCTGCTTTCACATTCCGATAAAGAGATTCCGCAGGAAAGCTACGCCAGCCAGATAGAAAAGACAAACGGTACACCGGTATCGACATACGTGCCGTTCCGCAATGGACTGTTTTTATCCAGTGCGGCAAGCATTGCACTGTCAAAGGGCTGTGAAGTCATTTACTACGGTGCACACAGCGATGATGCGGCGGGAAGCGCATACCCGGACTGTAGTGATGCGTTCAACCGGGCGATGAATGATGCTATCTATATAGGAAGCGGAAAGCAGTTAAAGGTGGAAGCACCGTTTATTGCACGCACTAAAGCAGAGGTCGTAAAAATCGGACTCGACCTTCATGTGCCGTATGAATATACATGGAGCTGCTATGAGGGAAATGAAAAACCGTGTGGAGTCTGCGGAACGTGCATTGACCGTGCCAAAGCATTTGCGGCAAACGGTGTCAAAGACCCGGCATTATCATTTTAAAAATATAAATAAGGAAGGAAAAACAATGGCAGGAAGAAGTAAAGAAGAAACGCAGGGCGTAACACTGCTTGGCAATCAGGGAACAAAGTATCCCGACAATTATGCGCCGGAGGTTTTGGAAACATTTGTAAACAAACACCCGGATAACGACTATTTTGTAAAATTTAACTGCCCGGAATTTACAAGCCTCTGCCCGATTACAGGTCAGCCGGACTTTGCAGCAATTACAATTTCGTATGTGCCGGATGTAAAAATGGTAGAGAGTAAATCATTAAAGCTGTATCTGTTCAGCTTCCGCAATCACGGAGATTTTCATGAAGACTGTGTCAACATCATCATGAAAGATTTAATCCGCCTGATGGAGCCGAAATACATAGAAGTATGGGGAAAATTCACCCCGCGCGGCGGCATTTCCATTGACCCGTACTGCAATTACGGAAAGCCGGGGACACGCTGGGAGCAGGTTGCATGGGAGCGGTTAAGCAGTCATGACTTATACCCTGAAAAGGTAGACAACCGCTAAACTGGCTATAAGAGTTTTAATAACTGACCATATATAAATTTAAAACTGAATATAAACAGATTTGAAACTGGACATTATAAAAATATTATTTTTGAATATTTTATTATGCCCAGTTTTTGTTATACTCCATTTAAATGTTGATTCAAAATTAATAAAAAGGAAATGGAGAAAAAAACGATGGCAAACGAAAATGCAAAAAACAGATACGAATTAAATAAAGAACTGGCACAGATGTTAAAGGGCGGCGTTATTATGGACGTTACCACACCGGAACAGGCAAGAATCGCACAGGAAGCAGGCGCATGTGCGGTCATGGCACTGGAAAGAATCCCGGCGGATATCCGTGCGGCAGGCGGTGTTGCAAGAATGAGTGACCCGAAAATGATTAAAGGAATTCAGGAAGCAGTAACTATTCCTGTTATGGCAAAATGCAGAATCGGACATTTTGCGGAAGCACAGATTCTGGAAGCAATCGAAATCGACTATATTGATGAAAGTGAAGTATTATCTCCGGCAGATGATGTTTACCACATTGACAAACACAAGTTTTCCGTACCGTTTGTATGCGGCGCAAAGGATTTAGGGGAAGCGTTAAGAAGAATTAACGAAGGTGCTTCCATGATTCGTACAAAGGGTGAACCGGGAACAGGTGACGTTGTGCAGGCAGTCCGTCATATGAGAAAAATGAACAGTGAAATGGCAAGACTCGTTTCTATGCGTGAGGACGAGCTGTTTCAGGCGGCAAAGGAATTACAGGTACCGTATGATTTAGTGTTATATGTTCATGAGAATGGAAAGCTTCCGGTTGTAAATTTTGCGGCAGGTGGTGTTGCAACACCGGCAGATGCGGCACTGATGATGCAGCTTGGCGCAGAAGGTGTGTTTCTGGGCTCTGGTATTTTCAAATCCGGTGATCCAAAGAAGCGTGCAGCAGCCATTGTAAAGGCAGTTACCAATTATACAGACCAGAAGATGTTAGCAGAGCTTTCTGAGGACTTAGGAGAAGCCATGGTAGGCATCAATGAGCAGGAGATCAAGCTTTTAATGGCAGAAAGAGGAAAATAAGATGAAGATAGCCGTTTTAGCAGTTCAGGGCGCTTTCATTGAGCATGAGAAAAAGCTTGAAAAGCTGGGAGCCCAGTGTATCGAACTGCGAAAAAAAGAAAACCTGGAAGAGTTCCGGAAACAGCTGAATGTGCGCTGCGGATTGACGGAAGCAGATTTTGTGGCAAAAGTCATGATTGATGTGGTTATGCCGGTAGATTATCTGACAGAAGGGTTTATCAGACAGCTGGATATCCTGGAGCCTTTTGGCAAAGGAAATGAAAAACCTGTATTTGCAGATAAGAATCTTAGGGTAAGACAGGCTTCAATAATAGGGAAAAACAGGAATGTTTTAAAAATGGTGCTGGAAGATGCAAATGCATATTCGTATGATGCTATAATGTTTCGTGCTGACAGCATGAATGTTCCAAAGAGGGAGCAGAATATTTCAATTGTTTATTATCCATCCATCAATGAATTTAATGGGAAAAAGACTATTCAGTTTGTTGTTACGGAGTGGAAATAAAATAGGGAAGTTAAAAAGGAGAAAGAGAAAATGAAAAAGAAACTCATAGCATTGATTTTATGTATGGTAATTGCACTTGGGCTTACTGCGTGCCGGATGCCTTCTGACGGTAAAAGAGATGCAGACAACAGTGATGTGACACAATCACAGACACAGAGCTATGAAGCAAAAGATATTACAGTTGCTGCCTTGAAGGGACCTACAGCGATTGGAATGGTTAAGCTTATGGAAGATTCAAAAGAAAAAAAGACAGCCAATAATTATGATTTTAAGATTGCCGCATCTGCTGACGAATTCAGTTCGCTTCTGATAAAAGGAGATGTGCAGATAGCAGCATTGCCTTGTAATGCGGCTGCAACACTTTACAACAAAAGCAATGGCAAAATCAAGGTGCTTGGCATAAATACATTTGGTGTGCTTTATATCGTCGAAAAAGGAAACACGGTGCAGAATGTAGCTGATTTAAAAGGAAAAACAATTTATACAACAGGAAAAGGCACAACACCAGAGTATACACTTAAATATCTTTTGAAAAAGGCAGGGCTTGATGCTGAAAAAGATGTGAATATTGAATTTAAGTCAGAGGCTTCAGAGGCAGCAGCAATGCTTGCTTCATCAGATTCAGGTGCAGTTGCAATGCTTCCGCAGCCATATGTTACAACTGTTATGGCGGCAAACAGCGATGTAAGAATTGCACTTGATGTAACAAAAGAATGGGAAAATCTTTCAACAGACGGAAGCACTGTTGTTACTGGAGTTATAGCTGTTAATGCAGATTATTATGAAAAGAATAAAGCACTTGTAAATTCAAATGTTGATACAGCAGCAGAATATGTTGAGGAATTTGGTATATTTAAAGCGGCAGTTGCCAAGAAAGCAATTCCATATTGTAATATCACATTTATCAAGTCAAATGAAATGAAAACACGCATAAATCAGTATCTTACAATACTTTATGAGTCAAACCCTTCATCAGTGGGCGGCAGTATGCCGGATGACAATTTTTATGCGGAATAAATAGATTGTTTTCAGTCGGAATAAACAGATTAAATAAAAGCCGGT
>OGGV01001258.1_pt1 | contig 12693 bp, 9 predicted proteins | sample 1571301 | NCBI WGS metagenome assembly OGGV01 (sample SAMEA2582072, study PRJEB24529) | metagenome | biome: Human gut stool | place: China | collected 2011
TCACCGTACTTGAAATCCGGGGAGATCAGATCAAACTTGGAATTACGGCACCGAAAGATGTTCCGGTATACCGTAAGGAAGTGTATCTTCAGATTCAGAAAGAAAACCAGGAGGCAATCAGCCTTGATGGCATCGAAGCATTAAAAGGAATTCTTGGATAAATCGGAAAAACAATCGGAGGGTGTTAAGTTTTTACTGACACGCTCCGATAATTATTTATAGAATGACAGTAATAGATTGGCTATGCAGCCGGCATAACCGGCAGCGGATGATGGAGACAGGAGGTAATCATCATGGCAATGGAGGCTATTAAAGGTGCAGGAATGACGTATCAGGGAAGTGTGTCATCTGCAGAAAGCCAGCCCAAAACAGATTCTGCGGTAAAAGCAGCAGAGACCGATGCAACTGAAAAGGGCATCGTATCGGAGAATATAAAGCAGGCTGGTGAGGAGAACGTAAACACTTCCCAGGGAGCAGATCAGCGGAATACAAATGCGCAGATCAAAAAAGCCGTGGATGAAATGAATAAAAAGGCGGTCAACTCGGAAGCAATATTCGGCATTCATGAGGCAACCAATCGTGTGACCATAAAAATTATTGATAAAGATACCAAAAAAGTACTCAAAGAGATCCCACCGGAGAAAACACTGGATATGATTGCAAAAGTGTGGGAACTTGCAGGCCTTATGGTAGATGAAAAAAGATAAAAAAGGGGAGGGAAAATTATGCCAATCAGAATGACAGGTATGGTGTCCGGACTGGATACCGATTCTATCGTAAAAGAACTCGTTTCTGCATACAGTACCAAAAAGGAAAAATACGAAAAAGAGCAGACAAAACTTGGCTGGAAGCAGGAGATCTGGAAAAGTCTGAATAAAGAAGTAAACAGTTTTTATAAGAGTGTTGGTAATCTGCGGTTTGACAGCGGATACAATACCAAAAAGACAACATCGTCCGACAGCACGAAGGCAACCGTCAGTGCGAGCGGAAATGCGACTGTCGGAACACAGAAACTGCATGTGCTTTCTACTGCACAGTCCGGTTATCTGACGGGGGCTGAGATTAAGACAGCAGCCAACGAGAAAGTTACTACGTCTACAAAGCTTTCGGATCTGGGTGTTACAGCAGATGAAATTACCTTTAATGTGGGACCGGCAAATAATTCTGCATCCGGAACCACAAAACAGATCAAAGTAGGAAAAGACAGCACAATCAGTGACGTTGTAAACCAGCTGAAGGATGCGGGACTGAATGCAAATTTTGATGCCGGAAACAGACGCTTTTATCTGAGTTCTTCAGATTCAGGATATGCAACGGATTTTAATATTACTGCGGACAGCAGCGATACAAATTCTACAACATTATTAAACGCACTGGGTCTGGGCAAGACGGCAAAGAAGATTGACGGAAGCGATGCGGTTATTGTTTTAAATGGCGTAAAATATACCAGTACAACGAATAATTTTTCTATCAATGGATTATCCATTTCCGTCAATGGAGTGACAGACAAAGTCGATGATCTTGAAAAGGTCGATGTCGATGCCTTAGATGACAGCAAGGCGGTTTCTATTTCCACAACGACCGATACACAGGGAATTTATGACAAGATTAAAGACTTCCTGACCAGTTACAACAACATCATCAACAAGAGGACGAAACTGTATAACGCAGATTCTTCAAAGAATTACGAGCCATTGACAGATGATGAGAAGTCGCAGATGTCTGATTCGGAAGTAGAAAAGTGGGAGACAAAGATCAAGGACTCCCTGCTTCGCCGTGATTCCAATCTGAGCACGATTATGAATGCCATGACGACTTCCATGACCAAGGCAATTTCCATCAATGGAAAGAATTATTCGCTTTCCAGTTTTGGAATCAGTACACTTGGTTATATGAATGCGGCAGAGAATGAGCAGAATGCTTATCATATTGACGGTGATGAGGATGATGAAAATACATCAGGAAATAAAGATAAGCTGATGGCTGCATTAAGCAGTGATCCGGATACCGTGATTGATTTCATGAAGCAGTTGTCGACCAATCTGTATACGGCAATCGACAAGCAGATGCAGAGAAATTCCCTGCGAAGCAGATACAGCATTTACAATGATAAGGAGATGACTTCCCAGTATACAAGCTATACGAAGACCATTCTCCAAGATGGAGACTGCGCTTTCCAAGTTAAACAGCCAGACAAGTTCTCTTTCAGGTATGTTCAGCAGTTAATCAGTATCATGCAGGGCAATCTTTTGCAAAATAAAATATATAGGAAATAATAGGGGGAATCAGGATGATTCAGAAAAATCCATATGCAGCGTATAACAACAGTAAGATCCAGACGGCAACACCGGCAGAACTGACGCTGTTACTCTATGAGGGAGCTATTAAATTTACAAACATTGCGATTGTAGCGATTGAAAAGGGCGATATTGAAAAGGCGCATAACAATATCCGAAAGGCAGAGAATATCATTCGGGAGTTTCAGATAACTCTCGACCACAAATATGCAGTTGCCAAAGATTTTGATGCGGTCTATACCTATCTGTTACAGAGATTGTTAGAGGCCAACATGAAAAAGGACAAGGATATCTTAGAGGAAGTGCTTGGTCATCTCCGTACCATGCGGGATACATGGAAAGAAGTTATGGCAAAGACCGCAAACGGAAACAATATCAAGACTAAGGAACCGGTAGCGTAATGCCGGCAGGAGACAGTATGCCAGATACATATATTGCAATTATGCTGCAGAGCCTGAAAAAAAAGGAACAGGTTCTGGATGAAATTATCCGCCTGGATGACCGGCAGAAAGATACCCTGACGGATCCGGAATGCCCGTTTGATGTGTTTGATGAAACCGTGGAGGCAAAAAGTGCGTGTATTGATCAGCTGAACCAGCTGGACAGTGGTTTTGAGAAGCTCTATGCACAGGTGGCAGAAGAACTGGATCAGAACCGTGAAGATTATGCAAAGGAAATTCGTGACATGCAGCAGTGCATTCGCCGGGTAACGGACAAAAGTGTCAAGATTCAGGCGCAGGAAGCCCGCAACAAAGAACTGATGCGTGAAAAGTTTGCCACAATTCACAGACAGGCAAAGGCGGTGCGGAAAAACAGCCGTGCGATTACCGGATACTATAACAGTATGAAAGAATGGTAGTTATTTCATAAAATGGGACAAAAGTACTACTTGATAAAAAATATCATATGACTTATAATGACCTTGTTATATGACTGACGGATAATGTGGAGCACCACGTGAAGTATAACATAGCACGCCGCATGAAAAATCGCTGACGCGATGCGGGTGCGTAGGTTATACATCAGATAGATGTATAACAAGGGTCGTACCGTCTGGGCAAAAGATAAAAAACCCAGGCGGTTTTTTGCGTTCATTTATATTTTCCGGTTTTTGGTAAATATATTGTACGAAAATAAAGACATGCGTGGGTATTGACAAAATGATGAACGTTAGTGTAATCTATCAATGATTAGAGAATACTAACCAATAAGAGAAGGAGGATCACCATGTTAGAAATGAAAGAGTGGGATGGATTCGAAGGACGTCTTTGGAAAGAAGAGATTAATGTCCGCCAGTTCATTCAGGATAACTACACACCATATGATGGTAACGAGGATTTCCTTGCAGAACCTACAGAGGCTACCAATCAACTTTGGGGAGCACTGCAGAAACTGCAGAAGGAAGAGCGCGCAAAGGGCGGAGTCCTCGATATGGAGACCGAGGTTGTAACCGGTATTACAGCTTATGGTCCGGGATATATTGATGAATCTTTAAAGGATTTAGAGACAATTGTAGGTTTACAGACAGACAAGCCGTTAAAGCGTGCATTCATGCCTTTCGGCGGAATCAAGATGGCGGAGGAAGCTGCCGAAACTTACGGATATAAGGTAAATGAGAAGTTCCACAAGATCTTCACTGAATACCACAAAACTCACAACCAGGCTGTTTTTGATGACTACACACCAGAGATGAAGGCTGTTCAGGCATGTGAGACATACGGATATCAGGTAAGTGACCAATTAAAGGAGATCTTTACCAAGTATCACAAGACACACAACACAGCCGTATTCGATGCTTACACACCGGAGATGATGAAAGTACGTCACAATAAGATCTTAACAGGTCTGCCGGATACATACGGACGCGGACGTATTGTTGGTGATTACCGCCGTGTTGCTTTATACGGTATCGACCACCTCATCGAGGAGAAGAAGAAAGATAAGGCAAACTGTGGCTGTGGACAGATGACAGATGATGTTATCCGTTTAAGAGAGGAAATCGCAGAGCAGATCAAATGTCTTGAGGATATGAAGAAGCTTGCAGAGATCTACGGATACGATATTTCCAGACCTGCAACAAACGCAAAGGAAGCCGTACAGTGGTTATACTTTGGATACCTTGCAGCAATCAAGACACAGAACGGTGCAGCAATGTCCGTTGGTCGTGTTTCCACCTTCCTTGATATCTACTTCGAGAGAGACTTAAAGAAAGGCATCATCACAGAGCAGGAAGTACAGGAATTGGTTGACCACTTTACCATGAAGCTTCGTATGGTAAAATTCGCGCGTATTCCTTCTTACAATCAGCTGTTCTCCGGTGACCCGGTATGGGCTACTCTGGAAGTTGGTGGTATCGGCATGGATGGTCGTCATATGGTTACCAAGAACGACTATCGTTTCCTGCATACTCTGGAGAACATGGGACCCAGCCCCGAGCCGAACCTGACCGTTCTGTACTCCAGCGCTCTGCCTGATAACTTCAAGAAGTACGCAGCTAAGATTTCTGTAAATACTTCTTCCATCCAGTACGAGAACGATGACGTTATGAAGCCTATCTGGGGTGATGACTACAGCATCTGCTGCTGCGTATCCGCTACTCAGACCGGTAAGGAGATCCAGTTCTTCGGTGCTCGTGCTAACCTGGCTAAGTGCTTACTGTACGCTATCAACGGTGGTAAGGATGAGAAGCATCTGGACAAGGACGGCAAGCATATGCAGTGTGGTCCCGAAATCGCTCCTATCACTTCCGAGTACCTTGATTTCGACGAAGTTATGCATAAATATGACATCATGCTTGACTGGTGTGCATCTCTGTATGTTAACATCCTGAACCTGATCCACTACATGCATGATAAGTACTACTACGAAGCAGCTGAGATGGCTCTGATCGATACCGATGTAAGAAGAACCTTCGCAACCGGTATTGCAGGTCTGTCCCATGTAGCTGACTCCCTGTCCGCTATCAAGTATGCTAAGGTTAAGGTTATCCGTGATGACCAGGGTTGTGCTGTAGACTTCAAGATCGAAGGCGACTTCCCTAAGTATGGTAACGATGATCCCAGAGCTGATGAATTCGCTGTATGGCTGCTGAAGACCTTCATGGAGAAGATCAAGAAGAACCACACCTACAGAAATTCCGAGCCTACCACTTCCGTACTGACCATTACTTCTAACGTTGTATACGGTAAGGCTACCGGTGCTCTGCCTGATGGTAGAGAAGCTTACAAGCCTTTCGCTCCCGGTGCATCACCTTCCTACGGTGCTGAGAAGAGTGGTCTGCTTGCATCCCTGAACTCTGTAGCTAAGCTGCCTTATGAGTATGCTCTGGATGGTATCTCTAATACCCAGACCATGGCTCCTTCCGCTCTTGGTCACAACCTTGACGAGCAGAAAGAAACTCTGGTACGTGTAATGGATGGTTACTTCGATCGTGGTGCTCATCACCTCAACGTTAACGTATTCGGTACCGAGAAGCTGTTAGATGCACAGGCTCATCCTGAGAAGCCTGAGTACGCTAACTTCACCATCCGTGTATCCGGTTATGCTGTTAAGTTCATCAGCCTGACCAAGGAGCAGCAGGATGATGTTATCGCAAGAACCTGCCATAAGAGTCTGTAATTCTTACAGGTTTTGAGATAATTGATGTATATGGGGCCGGGCAGTAATGTCCGGTCCCTTTTTGGGTACACTATTCAGAACCATTAAATATTTTCGGATGCTCTTCGAATGCTTGCATTCGCAAAGGAAAGTTCCGAAGGAACGATTTTGCGAATGGAGTTCTGAATAGTGTTAACTACACTCACCCCTCAGCTGCCTGCACGGCAGAGAATGGAGATTATTACAATGATCAAAGGCAGAATTCACTCATTAGAATCCTTCGGCGCAGTAGACGGACCCGGAATCCGCTATCTTATTTTCCTCAAGGGCTGCAATATGCGTTGTCAATATTGCCACAACGTAGATACCTGGAATCCCGACACTGACAATCTGATGACAGCAGACGAGCTTCTGGATAAAGCAGAGCGTTTCCGCAGCTACTGGGGCAAAGAAGGCGGCATCACCGTCAGCGGCGGCGAAGCCTTATTACAGATCGATTTTCTGATCGATCTTTTCCGCAAGGCCCACGAGAGAGGCATCAATACCAATCTTGATACTTCCGGACAGCCTTTTACCAGAGAAGAGCCTTTCTTCTCCAAATTCAATGAATTACTGAAATATACTGATCTCGTCATGTTGGACATCAAGCATATTGATGATGAAGAACACAAGAAGCTAACCGGCCATACCAACAAGAATATTCTAGACTGCGCAAGATACCTTTCCGAGCAGGGTATTCCCATGTGGATTCGTCATGTACTGGTGCCCGGAATTACTGACAATGACGAATACCTGAAAAAGACAAGAGAGTCAAAGGAGGAAAAAGAGAATGATCAGTGTTGAAATGGAAGACGTCCTGGCGGTATTACAGTTGTGCAAACCGTATATTATCGGTATTGTTGCTGCACTTGTAATTGGAATCGTAATTATGATCGCATGCCGCAGGATGTCCAGGGGCAAAAAATTTCTGATAAGAGGAGAAGCTGTGATCGCAATGGTTCTTGCAGTTGTTGTCTGCGTGAATATGATCTGTTTTGGACCAATGGCTACGTTGATTGGACTGGCAACGGGAAATGGAACTTTAAGCGATGAAACAAATGAAGAAGCTGCGGAAGTAGCAGAAGAAATTATGGAAGACGGAATTGTTCTTCTGAAGAATGAAAGCCTGCTTCCTTTAAATGAAACAAAAAAACTGAATATTTTTGGCTGGGAATCTATTAATCCGGCTTACGGAGGAGCTGGTTCCGGTGGAATTAATGATCTGTATGATATTGTCAGTCTGAATCAGGGACTTGAAAATGCCGGATTTTCTATTAACCAGGAACTGGTTGATTTTTATAACAATTATGGTGCAGATAATCCGGAAATGTCTATCCAGAAACAGAGCTGGACATTACCGGAGCCACCTGTAGATACTTACAGTGATGAGCTTATTAAAAGTGCGAAAGAGTATTCTGATGTGGCAGTTGTGGTTCTTTCCAGAAAAGCAGGTGAAGGTCATAATGATATTCCTATGGATGTAAGAAAAGCAGCATATGATAATAATTCAGATGAATATGATGATTTTCCTGAGGGAGACCATTATTTACAGCTTTCACAAACTGAGAGAGATATGGTGGATATGGTTTGCTCAAACTTTGATAATGTGATTGTGGTTTATAATGGAGCAAATCAGTTTGAACTTGGTTTCGCAGATGAATATCCTCAGATTAAATCTGTTGTATGGTGCCCCGGAACGGGAAATGTGGGATTTAATGCACTTGGTAAAGTATTTTCAGGTGAAGTCAATCCTTCCGGAAAAACACCGGATACATTTATTTATGATATGACGACTGCTCCGTGGTGGAATAATGCAGAAAAAACGGAGTATACAAATCTGGCAGATATGGCCGTTGAAGGAATGAACGCAGGAACTGCGCAGGTGTATGCTCCGGCATTTACCAATTATGTGGAAGGTATTTATGTAGGATACAAGTACTATGAAACAGCTGCACAGGAAGGTGCGATTGATTACGATAAGACTGTACAGTATCCATTTGGATATGGTCTGAGTTATACGGAATTTGAACAGAAAATGGGTGAACTGGAGGAAAAAGACGGACAGATTTCTGTAGATGTAGAAGTAACCAACACCGGAGATGTTGCCGGAAAAGATGTAGTAGAAGTGTATTATAAACCGCCATATACAAATGGGGGAATTGAGAAATCTTCTGCAAATCTGATCGAGTTTGCAAAAACAGATCTGCTTCAGCCGGGGGAATCTCAGACTGTTACAGTTACATTTAGTATAGAAGATATGGCCTCTTATGATGAGAATAATGCAAAAGCATATGTTCTTGAAAAAGGCGATTATGTGATTTCTATCAACAGCGATTCACACACTGTGCTGGATCAGAAAACTTATACTGCAGATGATGATGTAGTATATAAGGAAGAAAATAAAAGAGTATCAGATGATACTGCAGCAACAAATGTATTTGAAGATGCAAAAGGAGATATAACATATCTGTCACGTGCGGATCATTTTGCAAATTATGAAGAGGCTACAGCAGCACCGGCATCTGCAGAGCTGGGTGAGCCATATGTTTCTGAATATCATTTGAACAGCAACTTTGATAAGACTACATATCTCAATGATGAGGATGTAATGCCGACAACGGGAGCAGATAATGGACTTACATTAGCTGATATGCGTGATGCTGATTATGACGATCCTCGTTGGGAAAAACTTCTGGATCAGCTTACTGTTGATGAAATGGCAAATATGATTGCAATGGCTGGTTATCAGACAGCAGCCATGGATTCTGTGGGAAAAGTGGCTACACTTGATTTCGATGGACCAGCAGCAATTAATAACAACTTTACAGGAGTTGGTTCTATTGGATTTCCAATTGAAGTTGTGGTTGCTTCCACATGGAATAAGGAACTTGCACAGGCCTGGGGTGAATGCATGGGCAAGATCAGTCAGGAAATGGGTGCAGAGGGCTGGTATGCACCAGGTATGAATACTCATAGAACCGCATTTGGAGCAAGAAACTATGAATACTTTTCAGAAGATGGAGTTCTTGCAGGAAATATGGGAGCAAAAGCAGTAGAAGGAGCAAGAAACTATGGAGTTTATTCTTATATCAAACATTTTGCTCTGTATGAGGGAAACGCAAAGATGGTAAGTGTCTGGTCAAATGAGCAGGCAATCCGGGAAATCTATCTGAAACCATTTGAAATTTCTGTAAAACAGGGAGGCGCAAATGCAGTTATGGTTTCCTGGAGTTTCCTTGGAGATAAATGGACTGGAGAATGCGGAAACCTTATAAATACTGTTCTCAGAGATGAATGGGGATTCAGAGGAATGGCACTTACAGACTTCTTCCGAAACAATGGTCATGGATTTATGAATGCAGATGCAGCTTTGGCGAATGGAGTAGATGCAATGTTGTCCACATTCAACGGAGAAGAGAACAATGTAGCCAATCCAGAGCATCCAACGTCTGTACTTCAGATGAGAAATGCCTGCAAAAATGTCATGTATACAGTTGTAAGCAGCTGGGCTTATGATGGAGAACACGAAGAAACAGGTATGGAAAACTGGAAAAAAGCAGGAATTGGTATCGACATTGTAATAGCACTTTTCATGGCAGGAATGGAAGTACTGGTAATCAGAGGATATAAGAAAAGAAAGAATGCTGAATAAGGATGAAAGTGGGATGGAAAACAGTTATGAAACAGCAAAAATTGATTGAAAAGATGACAATAGAAGAAAAATCAGCGATCCTCAGTGGAAAAACTGTCTGGCAGACCAGAGAAATTGACAGGCTTTCCATCCCGTCCATCTTTCTTTCGGATGGACCGCATGGAATCAGAAAACAGGCAGGAGCAGGAGACCATCTGGGACTGAATGCATCCCTGAACGCAACTTGTTTTCCCACAGCGGCGACGATTGCAAACAGCTGGAATCAGGATCTGGGGGAAGAGATTGGACAGGCTCTTGGAGAGGAAGCAGCAAGTATGGATGTAAATATCCTGCTTGGTCCGGGATTAAATATTAAAAGAAGCCCATTATGTGGAAGAAATTTTGAATATTTTTCAGAAGATCCATATCTTTCCGGGAAGATGGCAGCGTCATATATTCGTGGAATACAGAGTAAAGGCGTTTATGCCTGCCCGAAGCATCTGGCGGTTAACAGTCAGGAACTTCGGAGAATGGCAATGGACGCAGTTGTTGACGAACGGACATTAAGAGAAATTTATCTGACCGGTTTTGAGATAGCTGTTAAAGAAGGACACGCAAAAGCAATCATGAGCAGTTACAACCAGATTAATGGGATTTATGCTAATGAGGACAAACATCTTTTGACAGATATCTTGCGCAAAGAATGGGGATTTGATGGAATTGTAGTAACAGACTGGGGCGGAAGCAATGACCATGTGAAAGGTGTTGCTGCCGGCTCAAATCTGGAGATGCCGTCCTGTGGGTACGATTCTGCAAGAGAAGTGATTGCTGCTGTCCGAAATGGAAAGCTGAAGGAATCGGATTTGGATGAAAGAGTTGGAGAACTGGTGGATGCAGTGATGGAACTGACATCAGGGAAGAAGCTTTCAGATAAAAACTTTGACAGAGATGCACACCATCAACTGGCAAGGAAAGCAGCAGCAGAAAGCATGATTCTTCTGAAAAATGAAAAACAGATTCTTCCGCTGGATACCAAAAAATCCATCGCTATTATTGGAGATTTTGCTTTTTCACCCAGATATCAGGGGGCAGGATCTTCTATGGTCAATCCAACAAAAGTAGAAGACATGTCATCGATTTTGCAACAATATGATCTGAATATTCTGGGGATGACAAGAGGCTATCAGAGAAATGGAGATGTAGATGAGAATGATAGAAAGTTTGCATTAAATTTGTCTATGAACGCGGATATTGTGATTTTCTGCTTTGGTCTTGATGAGATCAGTGAATCAGAAGGACTGGATAGAACCCATATGCGTATTCCGCAGAATCAGATAGATCTTCTGCAGGATATCAGTAAAGTGAATGAAAATATTATTGGAATACTGAGTGCAGGATCTGCGATAGAAATGCCATGGCACACCTGCTGCAAAGCGATTTTGCATGGCTATCTGAATGGACAGGCAGGCGCTTCTGCAACATTGGATATTCTGACCGGAAAAGTGAATCCATCAGGAAGACTGGCAGAAACATATCCTATATCTTATGAACAGACACCGGCATTCCGATATTATCCAAGTAATGAGAAAACATCGGAATACCGAGAGAGTGTTTATGTGGGATATCGCTATTATGATACTTCAAAAGTCCGGGTGCAATACCCATTTGGATTTGGGCTTTCTTATACGGAATTTACATATTCTGATCTTATTATAGAAGAGGATGGAATCAAAGTTTCGGTTACCAATACAGGTGACAGAGACGGTGCTGAGGTTGTTCAGATGTATGTAGGACTTCCTAATGCAATTGTGTTCCGACCGGAAAAAGAACTGAAGGGCTTTGTAAAAGTTTATCTTAAGGCGGGAGAACGCAGACAGATCAGGATTCCGTTTGATGATAAGACATTCCGTTATTGGAATATAAAAACGGGACAGTGGGAAATAGAAACAGGAACTTATCAGATTATGGTAGGAGCCAGTGTTGCAGATATTCGTTTAACAGGTACGACTGAGAGAACAGGAAATAGTAAAGGGTATCCGTATAATCCGGCAAAAATGCCTTACTATTATACAGGAATCGTGCAGAAAATATCAGATGATGAATTTCGTGAACTTCTTGGCCATGAGATACCGGACGGAAGATGGAGTGGAAATCTGGAAATCAATGATGCAATCTGTCAGATGTATTATGCAAAAAGCCGACTTGCAAGGCTGATATACAGATGTCTCACAAAAATGAAAAAGAAGAGTGAGGCACAGGGAAAGCCGGATCTGAATATTCTCTTTATTTATAATATGCCGTTTCGAGCGATTGCTAAGATGACCGGCGGAGCAGTCAGTATGGAAATGGTATATGGAATGGTTAATGTTGTAAATGGGCACTTTATGCTTGGAGTAAAAAAAGTAGTTGGCGGATATTTCAGAAACAGAAGAAATAATAAGAAATATGAAAAATTATTAAAAGGAGCCGGAGGGAAGTGCAGATGAATCATATAAAAAATATATGGAAATGTTTTGAAGAGAAACATTCTGCTATTGCAAAATGGCTTTATCAGATATTCTATTTTGTTATATTCAGTATGGGCGTGACGGTATTCCAGTATCTTGTATTTACATTTTTACCAGGGATTTTGGGAATTGGTCTGGCTGGTACAGAATTTATGTGGCCAAAGGTTTCCATGAATCTGTTTGGAGTAAAATTTACATGGAGTTTGCTGGGGTATAATGTATTGCGTGATGCAACGGGGAATATACTGATCGGTGGTGGACTTGGCTATTTTATCAGTTATGAATTGGGGTCATTTCTTGCACAGTGTATCAATTTTCCACTTCAGAGAAATATTACTTTTAAAAGCCATGGAAATCCTGTATATCAGGCAATCTGGTATTTTGTTGCATGGGTGGTAATTTCACTGATTTGTAATGGATTTAATAATCTGTGGATGCCAGTTGCATCTGCATATGTGGCACCGGCAGTCTATAACATGCTTGTGACAATTATCACAGGTGGAGTTTCCATGGTGATTTTCTTCTTTGTGTTTAAAATTATTTTCCCGGAGGGGAAGGCTGAATAGAAAACATGCGTTATTATAAAGCTGGAGGTGAGTACGGGATGAAGACATTGGCCAGG
>OGGV01001259.1_pt1 | contig 12674 bp, 9 predicted proteins | sample 1571301 | NCBI WGS metagenome assembly OGGV01 (sample SAMEA2582072, study PRJEB24529) | metagenome | biome: Human gut stool | place: China | collected 2011
GGCTTCGAGTATTCCGCCGGCGAAATACTCGAAGCCGGAGGCGGCCAGCTCCTTGCCGATGGCGTAGTAGTTCTTGCGGGTCTTCTGATGTGCATAGAAGGCAGCGGGGGTGGCGTGGTCGATGTTGACGGAGGAGACGACGCCCACCTTGTAGTTCTTCTGGGCGTGGAGCTTCTCGGCGATGGTCTCATAGGGCACATCGCGGGTCCAGGGACACATATTGATGACGCCGCTCTCGGTCTTGTGGCCGGTGGCGATGGAAGTGGCAGTGGAAGCGGAATCGGGGCAGAAAGAAGTGCTGTCGTAGGTGGTCACGCTGCCCACCTCGGGGAACTGGGTGAAGCTCAGCTCGCCCTCGACGACAGCGCCGTTGTTCTCCACAGTACCTTTATAGAATCGGGCGGACTGGATCTGGGCCGTACCCATGCCGTCGCCGATGAAGAGGAAAACATACTTGGGTTTTCCGCCGAACACGCCCAGCAGTCCGTTCTCTTCCTCTGCTGCTTTGGCGGCATTGGGGGCAGCGGCGTTGGCAGCGGCAGGCGCTGCGGCCAGCATACCGGCGGCGGACGCAAAGGCACCGACCTTCAAAAAGCTGCGGCGGGACATTTTATTCTCTTTCATGCGAAAGTCCTCTCTTTCCATGAGCCTCATGGCTCCTTCTCTCTTTTTCGATTTACCGGGAACGGCCTTATTCTACCTCCGCAGCCTCCCGGCCCGAAACCATGCGGGCGCAAAATCGGCGTAAAACCCCGGCGGCGGCTTTGGGCCGTCTGTAAAAAAGAAGACTTCTGCTGCGCAAAAAGCGCCCCTCCGGTAAAACGGAGAGGCGCTTTTGTATGTTACAGGTCAATTATGCGTTGAACTTTTCCTCGTTCAGCAGGCCCTCGCTCTTGGCCACGCAGATGCTGGCGACAGCGTCGCCCACAACATTCAGGGAGGTGACGAGCATCTCGATGGGGCGGTTGATGGCGAGGATGAGGGAGTAGGCCAGCAGGGCGCTGTCATTCACGAAGCCCGCACCGGACAGGATGGTGAAGAGGATGACGGCTCCTGCGCCGGGGGCGGCAGGCGTACCCACCGAGGCCAGCAGAGCCAGCAGAGCGACCACGACCAGCTGGGCGGGAGTAACGGTGTAACCGGCACAGCCTGCGATGAAGACGGTGGCCACCACCTGCATGATGGCGGTGCCGTCCATGTTGATGGTCATGCCCAGAGGCAGGACGAAGGAGGCGATGGACTCATCGACGCCGAAATCCTCGGTGCAGACCTTGATGTTCAGGGGGAGAGTGGCTGCGCTGGAAGAGGTGGAGAAGCCGAAGACAGCCACGTTGGCGATCTTCTTAATAAAGGTGATGGGGTTCTGCTTTGCGCCCAGCGCCACCACCAGAGGATAGGCCACCAGCAGGAAGACGAAGAGCAGGACCACCGTGACCACCACATACACCAGAGCGGGCTTAAGGTAATCAATGCCGTAGATGGCGAAGGTGCGGGTCAGCAGCACGAAGACTGCAAAGGGCGCGAAGTTTGTGACGACGAAGTTCAGGAAGACCACCACCACGTCGTTCACCTCGCCCAGCAGGCGGCGGAGGGTGGAAGTACGGCTCTCACCCAGCACGTTCATGCTCAGGCCCACGGCCACGGCCAGGAACACCGAGGAGAGCACTGCGCCGTTGCTGCCAAAGGCAGTGACGATGTTGGAGGGGATGACATTCAGCACCACGTTCAGGGGGTTGGAACCGGTGGAGCCGGCGGCTTCCGTCAGGCCCTCGATGTGGGCGTTGAAGAGGCCCATGGAATAGGTGGCATAGCCCACGCATCCGGCCAGTGCCAGCGCCATAAAGGAGCAGAGCAGGAACCAGAAGAGGGTCTTGGCCGAGATGCGGCCCATGGTGCGGGTATCGGCGATGCTGCCGATGGCCAGCGCGATGGAGGTGAAGACCATCGGGATGATGACCAGCTGCAGTGCTTTGATGAAGAGCTGGCCGATGATGTAGAAGAGGCCGAGCGCACGTTCCGCGCCCTCTGTGGTGATGTCCTGGAAGAGCAGGTCGTTGATGGTCTGCCAGATGCCGCTGTTGCCGGAAGCCACGAGCTTTTCGCGCAGCATCATAAAGGCAAAGCCTGCCGCCAGACCGCAAACCAGAGACACCGCCATCTTTCTTGCCAGTGCCGAGCCGCTGTTCTTATTTTTTTCCATACGATTTTCCTCACTTTTGTCCATTTCCCAGTGTGTTTCGTTCACATTCGACCTATCCTACCACGGCAAACTGTTGGACGCAAGGGAAAAATCGGCTTTTCAGGCGATTTTTTCGTAAAAGTATGACGCATGAAAATTTGATGTAAAATTTACGTTCTGGATAAAATGTCAAAAGAAAACCTCTCCGTCACGCCTACGGCGTGACGGAGAGGTTTGATCTTATGTATTGTCTATGCCCAGCTCTGCGGCTTCCAGCACCTTGATGCCTTCGGCCTCGAACGCGGCGCGCAGAGCCTCGGCAAAGCCGGGGCGCGGCACCTTGTTCTTGATGCAGAGGGTGATGATGCCATGCAGGCTGGTGCATTCCAGACCGATGGAAGCGCCGTCTGCCGGCACCCAGGTCTGGAAGTCCTCGATGTACCGGGTCAGCTCCGGGCTGGACGGGGCGAAGGGGTCGCCCAGATAGCTCACCCAGAAGTCCGCCGGGAAGCCGCTGATGTACTCGCCCATCTGGAAGATGCGCTTTTTGATGCTGAGGCTGGCTTTCTGCTGGTAGACCCGGTAGACCCAGCCCATCTGCTCCGCGATACGGAACAGTTTTCGCTCAGCGGAAAGGTTCTCTTTCAGGTCAGCGTCCACGCCCACGGCCACTTCGGCCAGCGGGGCATCTGCCGTCAGCGGCAGCTTGCGCTGGAAGGATGCCACGCAGTTGTAGAGGGCGTTCGGCGCACCCAGCGCGTCGCGGGCGTCTGTCGAGTAGCTGTAGAGCACCTCGTCCTTGTCCAGATACGCCCGCACCGCCTTACAGAGCAGGGCCGTGAGGGTACTGAAGGGCTTGACGCCGCAGCGGAGGGCGGCGTCCACAAGCCCCGCCTTTTCCAGCCGGATGCGGCAGCAGGTGGGCGTCTCTTCAAAGGTCTGCACCACGGGGCGCTGCATATCGTTGGCTACCTGACTCTCGGGGTACTTTGCAAGGATGTCCTCGATGTCGTAGGCAGGGTCCGTCTCAAGGGTCTGCCCCTCGAAAGCCGTGCCGTACCGCAGGTTGCAGTAGAACTGCAGCACCATGGTCATGAAGGGTGCTATGCCCCGGCCATCGGCCAGAAAGTGGAACCAGTCGAAATAGACGACTTTCCCCTCATAGCTCAACGCAAAGATAAGGCCGTTCTCGTCCGGAAATTCGGGCTTTGCGCTGCCCTGCCGCACCGGGCAGGGGGCGTCCGACGGCTCGAGGTGGAGCAGCTTTTTCTCCCACACCGGCTTCTGGAAATAGTAGGGTGCCTTTGCCCGGGCCGCATCCAGAGCCTGCTGCAAAAGCGCACCGTCCACGGCATCTTTCAGCGTGACCTGATAGCGGCAGTTGACCATGTTTTCGCGGTAATAGTAAACGATACCCTGAAAAACAGAGCGCTGTTCGGCATCCATTCCTTATTCCCCCGCGTGTGCGGCCAGATAGTCGGCCAGATCGCTGATGGTGACGAAGTTGCGCAGCTCCTTTTCGGGGATGCGCAGGCCGAAAGTCTCCTCCAGGTCGGCGACGACGGTCAGGATCTCCATGGACGACAGGTCCAGATCGTCCATCAAGACGCTGTTCTCGTTGACATCCTCGGGGGAAATCTCTGCAACATCTTCCAGAATTGCAAGGATCTGGGACACGATCTCGGTTCTTTCCATAGTTTGAATCTTCCTTTCGTAGTTCCATTAAAGGCGGCTGCGGCTCTTTTCCAGTATTCCGCAGCCTGCCCGGTTTATTCTTACTTGCGCAGCAGCTTGCCGGTGCCGGTGCGGGGCAGAGGCTCGGTGCTGAACTCCACGGCGCTCATCCGCTTGTAGAGCGGCAGGGTGCGGTTGGTCTCGGTGATGAAGTCGCGGACGGTCTGCTGGTCGGCCTCGCCGCAGTAGATGACGGCACAGATCTTCTTGCCCTTCTCCCTGACGATGCATTCCTTGACGGCCTCGCACTTGGACAGCAGATTTTCCAGTTCTTCGGGGCTGACGTTCTCACCGTTGTCGAGGATGATGATATTCTTCTTGCGTCCGGTGATGTAATAGAAGCCGTCCTCGTCCACACGGGCCAGGTCTCCGGTGTGGAACCAGCCGTCGGCGTCGAGGACTTCTGCGGTGGCCTCGGGGTCCTTGTAATAGCCCAGCATGACGCAGCCGCCGCGGATGCAGATTTCGCCCGTCTCGTCCAGCTTGTACTCGGCGTGGTCGTCGGGCCTGCCCACGGCGCGGATGTGCTTTTCGTCCTGCTCGTAGTTGATGATGCCGTCGCCGCAGGTCTCGGTCATGCCGTACACCTGAGTGATCATCATGCCCTGCTGTGCCAGCTCGGCCAGCATGGCGCCGTCAAACATGGCAGAGGAGCCGCAGGGGTTCCAGATGCCGTTCAGGCGGGCGCGGCGGCCCCGCTTGACGTCTTTGTAGATGGCCTCCATCAGCATGGGAGCCACAGCGATGGCATCGCTGTGCATCAGGCCGAGGTCGCGGTAGAAGTCGCGGATGTCGGCGGAGAGGTTCAGCGCCCAGCCCTTGCAGGCCCAAACGAAGAGGCAGATGAACGTACCCAGATGGAACAGGGGCAGGATGGCGAAGTTGCTCAGGACGTCGTTTTTGTCCTCGGACATATGCTCGTGCTTATAGTCCAGCATGGCGTCGCCGAATTTGACCTGGCACTCCACAGTGGTAAAAAAGTTGCGCTCCGAGAGCATGACGGCCTTGCTGCGGCCGGTGGTGCCGGAAGTGAACATCAGCACAATCAAATCATCATGGCCCACGCAGTCAACAAGTTCTGCAGGCGCGCTGTCCTTGAAGGCGTCCATCGGGCGGAGTTTATCGCCGTAGGCGGCCTCGATGTCGGGGCGGCAGCCATAGTCGATGCCGTCGTTGACGATGAGAGAAGGCTCGACCAGGCCCAGCTCATATTCCAGCTCGGGCCAGGTCTTTTTCTGGTTGATGGTCACGACGACGGCCCCGGCGAGGATCGCGCCGAAGCTGTTGACACCGTACTCATAGCAGTTGCGGCTCATGATGCCGACACGCTTGCCCTTGATGTCGGGGATATTCTCCTTAAAATAAGTAACGGCCCTGCGGATGTCCTGCACATACTGGGCGTAGGTCTTTTCCACCACAGTCTTGCCATCGGCGGCCACATAGCGGAACGCCACCCGGTCGGGGTACTGCTTCGCCATGACGTCCGTGATGAGCTCATATACAGTATTTATCATTTTTGTCGCTCCTTGCTGTTTTTCTTTCTTGCAGCGAAACGCCGGCAGCTGACATTTTCTGCCTCAACGTAATAATACCTGTTTCGACAGAGAAATGCAACCACGCGGCGTATCCTTTTCACTGTTTCTTCTTACTTGTTACTTCCGCAGCAGCTTCCCCAGAGCGTTGCGGGGCAGGGGCTCAGCGGTGAACTCCACAGCACTGATGCGCTTATACAGCGGCAGGCTGCGGTTGGCCTCGGTGACGAAGGCTCTGACCTCTTCCTGCTTATCCTCAGGGCAGTAGATGACGGCACAAATTTTCTGGCTTTTCTCCTTCACGATGCACTCGGTGATGGCCGGGCAGAGGGCCAGCTTCTTTTCCAGCTCTTCGGGGCTGACGTTCTCGCCGCTGGCGAGGATGATAAGGTTCTTCTTGCGGCCGGTGATGTAATAGAAGCCTTCCTCATCCATCCGGGCAAGGTCGCCGGTGTGGAACCAGCCGTCGGCGTCGATGACCTCTGCCGTGGCCTCGGGGTCCTTGTAGTAGCCCAGCATCACGCAGTCGCCCTTGATGCAGATCTCGCCGGTCTCGTCCAGCTTATACTGAACGTGGTCGTCGGGCTTGCCCACGGCACTCATGTGCTTTTCGACCTGCGTAAAGTTCAGGATGCCGTCGCCGAAGGTCTCGGTCATACCGTAGCACTGGTTGACGACGAAGCCGTTCTGGGCCAGCTCCAGCAGCATCCTGGGGTCGAGGGCAGCGGAAGAGCAGCACAGGTCCCACAGGCCGTTCAGACGGCTGACGCGGCCACGCTTCATGTCATTGTAGATGGTCTCCACCAGCATGGGGGCCGAGGCCATGACGTCGCTGTGCATCAGGCTCAGGTCGCGGTAGAAGTCGCGGATGTCGCCGCAGAGGTTCAGGGCCCAGCCGGCAGGCGGGTAGGACATGACGCAGACGAAGCAGGCCATGTGGAAGAGGGGCAGCAGGGTCATATGGCTCAGCGGCAGCTTCTGGCCTGCCGGGAGGCGGTCGGTGATCCAGTTCTCTGCCACCTCCGAATAGGTGTGCAGGCTGGCGCACATATTCCGCTCCGAGAGCATGACGCCCTTGCTGCGGCCGGTGGTGCCGGAGGTGAACATCAGCATCATCAGATCATCGTGGCCCACGCAGTTGGTCAGCTCGCCGGGGGCGGTATCCTTATAGCAGTCCATGGGGCGGAGCTTCGGGCCGTAGGCGGCTTCCAGCTCGGCGCGGCAGCCGTAGTCGATGCCGTCGTTCAGGATGAGGGCGGGCTCCACGAGGCCCAGCTCATATTCCAGCTCCTCCCAGGTCTTTTTCTGGTTCAGGGTCACGAGGACGCCGCCGGCGAGGATGATGCCGAAGGACGCCACGCAGAATTCATAGCAGTTCCGGCTCAGCAGAACGATGCGCCGGCCCTTGATGTCCGGCACTTCGGCCTTGAGATAGGCCGTCATCCGGCGGATGTCCTGCGCATACTCGCGATACTTCTTCTCCACGACGGTCTTGCCGTCCTCGGCCACATAGCGGATGGCCACATGATCGGGGAACTCCTGCTCCATGCAGCGGGTCACCATGTCGTATACGCCTGCGGGTACTTTGATGTATTCAGCCATCGGTCTTTCTCCTTCTTTGTCGAATTTTCAGCTCTGCATTTTTTATTTACCTTCCAGAGTCATTCCGAATCTCTGGCATTTCGAGGAAAACTTTGGCACGGCTCCTCATGGCAACAGTATACCGCAAGCAGAGCACAAACGCAAGATTTAATTGCACAAATATGCAACTTGAGCTTGCATTCGATTTGTGCAGGCAGATGTAATTCTTTCCTTTTGTTGCGATGCGCGAAAAGCTGTGATACACTTTTTTTCGTCAGGACGAAACTTCACCCGGAGGTCGAGTCCTTATCAAATTGACAGCAAGCCCAAAAAGCATTATACTGTTTATATCATTTGGCAAAAAAGCTCCCCGCCGAGCTTCATATTTTTATTTATCGCGCCTAAAACACGGCCTTCCGGGGCCTCCGGGACGAATGGCGCACAAGGAGGACCCTTTTCATGGAAGGCACCAAGCCCCGCACTGTAAGCAGCCTTGGCATGTTCGACCTGCTGAAAGGCATCGGAATGCTGGCCATCGTCTTTGCCCACACGGCAGAGCTTTACCCTCTCGGCACCAACGACGTCACCCCTTTCGCGTTCGCGCTGTTCGCTTACCGCGAAGCGCTGATGGCCGCCTTTTTTATTGCCAGCGGCTACGGCTTCCGCAAGCGCTCCATCCACAAATGCATCGAGCAGCAGCTGAAGACCCTGCTCAAGCCTTACCTTTATACTGCACTGGCCACCACGGTGCTCCACGCTTTCCTTCACCACGCAGCTTTCGGCTCGTGGGATGCTGCCATCTCAGAATCGGCCAAGGTCTTAGGCGGTTTCCTGTTGGGCCTGCCCCACACGGCCACTTACTTCGGGCATCAGTTTTTCTCCTGCGGACCCATGTGGTACTTAGTGGCCCTGATGCTGGCGTGGGTGCTTCTGGACGTGCTGCTCGAGATCTTCCCCGAGCGGTACATAACCCCCGCAGTCGTCGGCGTCACCCTGCTTGGCTGGGGCGTCACGCTGGTGTGGGAGGCTCCTTTCTGCATCGCACAGGGCATGGTGTCGCTGCCCTACCTTTACATCGGCTATCTGGCCAAGAAGCGCCGCCTTTTCGAAACTCCCCTTTCCGGCAGAGCCAAAGCCGGACTTATCGTGTCCGCGCTGGGCGTCGTCGCGGGCGTTTTGCTGACCCAGAGCACCGACTGCGTTTCGATGGGTGAGTGGACGATGGGGCCGCTGAGCATCCTGCTGGATGGCGCAGTGGGCTACGGCATCATCCGGCTCTTTTTGAAATGGCAGCGCCGAGTGGACGGCCCCATCTCCCATGCCATCGAGTGGGTGGGCCGGCGCTCGCTCTTCATCTTCTGCATCCACACTGTGGAGCTGACGGCTATCCCGTGGTATCTGATGGCTGCAAAGTATGCTGACCATCCGGTGCAGGGGATGCTGCTGCAGTTCGTGTTCTCGCTTGTGTCCATCTTCGCCGTCACCGAACTTCTGATGCGCCGCAAAGAGCTTGGCCGGAAGCTTCGGGGCGGCAAGCCTGCGGACAAGCCCCGGCAGCGGAGCAAGACCCGCCGCTATGCGGCAAAACACTGAAATTCCTGCGCTTTGGTATCCAGCCATTTTGAGGGCAGACTATAGTTACTTTTGATGCATGGGCTTGCAGCGCGGGTTGTACGCCTGGCGATAAATCGGAGGAGGCCCCGGTAATGATGAACGAAACTCCTGAAGCGGCTCTGCGCAGCCGCATTGCGGACCTTGAACAACAGCTCAAACTTGCAGACGAAGGCACTTCGCGGCTGGCCCAGCGCTGCCTCGAGCTGGAAAAACAGCTGCAGACCTTCTATGCTGCCCACCCCCAGAAAGAGAGGCAGACCGACTCGCCTGCTCTGGTGCAGCCGCTGCTTTACTATGATGCCGGGTTCGGCTTTTCCCAGAAAGACACCGTCAAGGCCCCGGACTACGAATACGACGAGCTGAACGGCATGGTGACAGCGACCTTCGAGCTGCCGGAGACCGCGTTCAATCTCCGTTTCGACCCCGGCGAACTGCCCTGCTGCATCACTGATTTCGTCTTCTCGGACGACCGCATCCTCTGCCGCCCGGTGAACGGTGTGCCGCTCCACGGCGACGGCATCCTGTTCCTCAACGACGACCCGAATTTCATGCTGGAAGGTCTGAACCGTTTCCCCGCCGGGATGGAGCTGGGCGTGAGCTACTGCTACTTCCCGCTGGAGCCGCTGGCTGACGACCCATTGTTCGCCGCCGTTCTCGAGGGCGTACAGTATTTCCAGAAGACCCGCGTCTGCGAGCAGAAGCACCTCGACCAGCTGGAAAAGACTACGGCTGACCAGAAGCAGACCATCGAGGCCCTGCAGAAGAATCTCTCCGAGCTGCATCAGGCCAACGCCGAGCTGAGCGCCCGGAGCAAAGCCTACGAGAGCTCGCTGGAAAACGTCCTCTCTTCCAGCAGCTGGAAACTCACGCTGCCCCTGCGCCGCCTGCTGGGGCTGTTCCATCGCAGCCATTGAGCCTGCCTGCGGAGAGGAGGATACGATGTACAGCAGTTATACCACTCTGCAGCGGGTTCAGCTCGCCAAACAGGAATATCTCGACACCCAGGAAGTTTTTCTCGGCGTCTATGCGCCAGGACGGAACGCCGCCCTGAAAGCTTCCCTGCAGGACCAGCTCCACCGCAAATTTTTACTGACGGACAGCCTCCGCCCCGAAGCCCTCGGCAGCGCCGTCGGTGTGCTTCTGGTCAGGGAAGACCTTTTCCTGATGCCCACGGCCCTTTCCTGCTTTGCGGACGCACTGCGCAGCGGCGCAGACTACGTCACCAGCGACGCCGTCTTCGGCTACTCGGGCGTCACCACCCTCTACCACAGTCAGGGCTTTGCAGCCTGCCCGGGCTGCGCCCTCGTCTCCCGGGAGCTGCTGCGCCGCTGTCAGGCGGAAGCCCGCGACCCGGAAAATCCCGTCGAACTGCTGACGCTGGCGGCGAAGCTCCGCCGCAGCCACGTCTGCCTCCCGCTGGCGCTGGCCCACTATGAGCGGGACATCTGCGCCGAAGACGTCTGGTCTGTAAAGGGGAAGCGCGTCTTTATCATGAGCCACCTGCTGGACATGACCGGTGCGCCCATCGTGCTGGTGAGCGCCGTGCCGGTGCTGCGCAGCATGGGCTACGAAGTGGTCGTCCTCGGCCCTGAGGACGGCGGCTCCATGCCGCTCTTCCTCGAGGCGGGAGCTACCGTCATCACCCGCAAGGGCTGTGTCCAGTCGCCCCTGCTCTGGGGGCTGGCCCTCTGCGCCGACCTCGTTCTGGCCAACACCGTCGTGGAGGCCCGGGCCGTCCGCGCCCTGAGCGGTGCGCGGGTGCCGGTGCTCTGGTGGCTCCACGATGCCTTTGCAGGCTACCCCCACATCGCCCACCAGATCCCCAGAGAGCTGGGCGAAAATATCCGGCTCTACTCCGTCGGCAGCCACGCCGCCAACGCCATGCACTCGGTGCGGCCGGAGTTCAACATCCGGCCCCTCATCTACGGCCTGCCGGACTACGCCGCCGAGAAGTTCTCCCACTACGATCTGAGCTATGCGGGCGGGCGGCCTCTGTTCGCCACCGTGGGTTCCTTCGAGAACCGGAAAGGCCAGGACATCTTCTGCAAGGCCATCCGGCTGCTGCCGCCTGAGACCATGAAGAAGGCATCCTTCCTCTTCGTGGGCAAGGCCGCAGAGGCTGAGATGATGGACGCCGTGCGGAGCCTGACCGCTGACTGCCCCGACAACGTCTTTTATGTCAAGCGGCTCACCCGCGACGAGATCAAGAGCCTGATGGCCCAGTGTACCTGCCTCGTCTGCGCCTCCCGCGACGACCCCATGCCTACTTTCGTCACGGAGGGCCTCATCTTCGGCAAGCCCGCCATCGTGTCGGAGCACACCGGCACCGCCGGGCTCATCACCGAGGGCGTGGACGGTTTCGTCTACGAGGACGACGACCCCGAAAAGCTGGCCGAGCGGCTGGCCTGGGCCATCGAGCACCCGGAAAAGCTGGCCGCCATGCGTCCCGCCTGCCGTGAGCTTTACGAGAGTCATTACTCCAAACAGGCGTTTTCCGACAGTTTACAACAGGCTGTAAAAGAGCTCACCGGCGAGTAAGCTCCCCGTCCTTTATCACTCTGCCGAAACTGAGGCAAAAAATTTGGCAGTTGTTCACAAACACACCTCCGGACTGTGATATACTCTCCTAAGAGTCTATCCCAGTCCGTTTTTGTTGAAATTCGAAAGGAGTCCCCCCATGAGTTCGTCCGCCTCCCCCGCCCCTTCTCGCCGAAAGACTCTGCTCTCGCTGGGCGTTCTGGCCCTGCTGACCGGCATCGTGGTGTTCATCTTCCGGGAGCACTGGGCCGAGATCTCCGAGGCGCTGAGCCGGCTCACCCTCGGGCAGGGGCTTCTGGCGCTGGCCGTGGGCCTGAGCTACCCGCTTCTCGAGGGCGTATCCAGCTGGCTCATCGTCCGCAGCCGCCTGCCCCATTTCCCGCTGCGGCAGGGCATCGACAATGCATGGATGGGGACCTTCGGCAATGTGGTGGGCCTCGGCGCAGGGTCGGTGCCGTTTCAGACGTGGTATCTCCACCGGCGCGGGCTGGACGTCGGCCCCGGCGTGGGGCTGATGACCCTGCAGTACGTCTTCCACAAGACAGCCGTCCTGCTTTACGCCACCGTGCTGCTTCTGGCGGGCCGTTCCTGGATGGCGGCCCACTCCGACGGTGTGCTGCGGTATCTGCCCGGGGCCTACGCTGTCGTGGCAGGCGTCATCGTGGGGCTCATTGCCCTCTGCGCGCTGCCGGTGGTGCAGCGTCTGGCCCGGTGGCTGCTGCATTTTCTGCCCGACACGGGCCGCTGGGCCGAGCGCCGGGAAAGCTGGCTGGAGCAGCTGGACACCCTGAGCACCGAGAGCCGCCATCTGCTGGCAGACAAGCCCCGCTGTGCCGCCATTCTGGGCGCGCATCTTGTCAAGCTGTTCCTGCTCTTCTGCCTGCCCTGGATGGGGCTGCGGTTCATGGGGCTGGATACCGGACTGGCCTTCTGGCAGGTGCAGCTCCTGACGTCGCTGACCCTCTTTGTCTCCAACGCCCTGCCCAACGTGGCGGGCATGGGTTCGGTGGAGACGGCCTTCCTGCTGGTGTACAGCAGCTTTCTCCCCGATGCTTCGTCCATGAGCCTGCTGATGTTCTACCGGCTGGCCAGCTATTACGCCGTCTTTGCGGCAAGTGCCGTCGGCTTTGGGCTGGCGCAGAGAAGATTATCTCGTGAATAACAAAAAACCAGTGCATCTTTGATGCACTGGTTTTTGCTTTTACAATATCAGCCCTTCATGGGGACAAAGCCCACGAGGTCCTTCACCACCTCGCCGCCGATGATGAGGCCCACGACCGACGGGACAAAGGCGTTCGAGCCGGGAACAGAGCGGCGGATGGTACACTTGCGCTGGGTACCCGGAGGGCAGATGCAGTGGTGTTTGCAGCTGATGGAGTCATCCTCGATGGGAGTCATGACAGGCTCCCTGGAGTAAACGACTTTCAGGTGCTTGATGCGGCGCTTGCGGCACTCGGTGCGCATGACCTTGGCCAGCGGGCAGACGGAAGTTTTGT
>OGGV01001261.1_pt1 | contig 12662 bp, 10 predicted proteins | sample 1571301 | NCBI WGS metagenome assembly OGGV01 (sample SAMEA2582072, study PRJEB24529) | metagenome | biome: Human gut stool | place: China | collected 2011
TTTCATCTCTAATTAATATTCACTTTTTAAAAGATCAATTATGCTCATCTCTAATTATACTAACGTTATTAATATTTTTTACCGAAACATTATAACACTTATTAAATTACTTATTTAAAAGCTTTTTACTATACTCTAAACTATATTTTTTAAATAGATTTACAGATGGAGTAAGATATCTATTTTTTAAAGTTGCCAAATAAATAAATCTTTCATGCTCAGGATTTATTATTGGTAATACTTTAACATTATAATATTTTAAAGATGATATTCTTGGAACAACTGCAATTCCATAATTTATTTCAACTAATCCTGCAACAGCATTATCTTCTTCTACCTCACATATAGTATTTGGAACAATATTTACCTCCTTAAATAAATCCTGTATAATCGATCTAATTCCACTTTTTTCACTAAAACCTATAAATGGATAACTAGCAACTTCTGTTAAATCTACAGATTCATTTTTTGCTAAAGGATGTTCATTTGATACAATAAGTACTAACTCCTCATTAGCAACTGGAATAAAGTCTATATCTGGCTCATCTTCTACCATTGAACAGAATACCATATCAAACCTTTCTTGTTTTAATCCCTCAATAAGGACCTTTGTAGTGCCCTGCCCAAATAAAAATTTTATATCTTTATTTTTATCAATCTCTGTAAAATCCTTAATAAGATGTGGTATAAACCTTGGACCTAATGTATAAATATATCCTAACTCTATAGTTCCTGTAGACACATTAGTTAATTCTCTAATCTTTTTTTCTCCCTTTTCTAACTCACTTAATGCTCTATCTACATATTCAAAATATATCTTTCCGTATTTAGTTAATTTAATATTTCTTCCTTGCTTTTCAAATAAATAAGTTCCTAAATCTTTCTCTAATGTTGACATTGCATGACTTAAACTTGGTTGTGTTATTGATAATTCTTCTGCAGCTTGGGTATAATGCTCTAATTTTGCTAATACTCTAAAATAACTTAAATGATTTAAATTCATAGTTGCTCCTTTTTATTTATATATTTTGTTTGATAAAATACAAACTAATATTTTTTTATTTTTTCTATTAAACACTTAAATATTATACCATATCTATAGTTTTTTTCTATAAATAAACAAAAAAATATGTATTAGAATAATTAAAACTTATATATTACAATTTATCTTGTAAATTAAATAGATTATTCATACATAAAAATGTTAAATTTTTATCAAGAAGGAGTATTAAAATGCAAAATACGCTTACTAAAAATAAGTATATGCCAACGGCATTATCTATGTATATAAATTATTTTATACATGGTATGGGAGCTATCATATTAGCTCAAAATATTGATTTTTTAATGGAACAATTAAATACTAACAAAGCAGGAGTATCATATGTTATTTCAGCACTTGGATTAGGTAGATTAATAGTTTTATTTGTATCTGGAGTATTATCAGATAAATATGGTAGAAAACCTTTCATACTATTAGGTATGGGAACTTATGTGTTATTTATGGGTGGTATATTAATTAGTACTAATGTTACTATGGCATTTTTCTTTGCTTTATTAGCTGGTATGGCTAATTCATTTATGGATTCTGGTACTTATCCTGCATTAACTGAATGTTTCCCTAAAGCTTCAGGAAGTGCTAACGTTGCAATTAAAGCATTTATTTCTGCTGGACAATTCATATTACCATGGATAATAAGCTTCTTAATTGCTAATAACCTTTACTACGGATGGTCATTTATATTCTGTATTTCAGTATTTGTAATTAATGGATTATTCATACTAAAACTTCCATTCCCTGATTTCAAAGCTGAGCCAAAGAAAGAAAATGTTGTTGAAGAAAAAGTTGAAGCTAAAGTTAAAGCAAACTTCTGGATTGAAGGTATTTGCTTAATCTTAATTGGATTTACTGCTACTGCTACATTCCAAGTAATTGCAAACTGGTTACCATCATTTGCAAGAGAAGTTGCTGGTGTTGAACAAACTGTTTCACTTAAATTAATAAGTATTTATAGTACTGGATCAATAGTATCTGTATTTGTTACTTCAATATTAGTTGCTAAGTGGATTAAACAAGTTAGATTTACATTTGTTTACCCATTAATTTCATTAATAATGTTAACTATTCTTTGGATGTTCCCAAGTACAACAACTTGTATAATTGCAGCATTTGTAATAGGTTTCTCTGCTGCTGGTGGTGTATTACAATTAGCATTAACTTCAATGTCAGAATTATTCCCAACAAGCAAGGGTAAAATTACTGGTATAGTATTTACTTCTTCAAGCTTAGCTTCTACTATAGTACCAAGTATCACTGGTATATTAGCAGATATAAGCTTAAGCCATGTAATATTATTCGATATGGGAATAACAACTTTAGGTGTTGTATTAGCACTTATAGTTAATATTAGATATAACATAGTAAAAAAATATGAGTTAAAAGCTTCTAAAAATGTAGCTTAATAAATTAAAGGAAATTGTACCAAAATACAACTTCCTTTTTTATTTAGCTTTAATCAATATTTTAAATTTTTATTATTCTAAAACTTAATAGCTTTAATAAATATATAAATATAATAATAAATTAAGGAGCTATTAAAGTGTATAAAATTGAAATTAAGGATTTTGGTGAAAATAAAATTTCTATTTGTAAAGTGATACCTCACATAAATTATAAGGAATTATACACCTTAGTGAAGCCTTATACAAATGAACTTCACCTTTCCTTTTCACTTCCTAATGATTGCCCTAATGGAAGCACTTGGGGTAATATTTATGCTAATGATAAAATTATTGGCCAAATTAAAATGTGTTATATTCATATAAAATAATTTAACTAAAAATTTTAATGCTATATAACCTTACATATAAGCCATAAAACTTAATAAAAAAATCCCCTAAATATAACACAATATATTTTAAAATAATTTTTTTATCTTAATTATATTGGTTAAATAATGGGGATTTTTTATTAATATTAAATTATTTTACTTGTCTTACATTCCATTTTATAAATAATATAAGACCTATATTAAGCATTGCAGCTATTAAAAGAATTACTCCTATTGGCATTCCCATATCAATAACCTGTCCAAATAGCAATTGTCCTGGTGCAACACTTATAGTTGCTATTGCTGTTGAAAAAGCAGATACACGCCCTAACATATCACTAGGAACTTGTTTTTGTATAAATGTTAATGTTAATACATTAGATAAAGCTAATGATAACATTATTGCTAATCCACTAATTGCAAATATACCTGCTAAAGCATAAGTATTTAATTTTATAAATCCTAATATAGACATTATAATAACACCTATAATCATAGGAAAATATGTATAATGCACTTTTTTTATAGAAAACATATTAGGTTTTACACTAATCCAAAAGCCACCTAATATCATTCCTAAAACACATATTCCTTCAACAATTCCATAAACTTCAGAAGATAATCCTAAAAATATATTTATGAAATATGGTGCAACTATTGATAATATAGGTACTAAAAAAATATTACATAATGCATAAGAAGCTATAATTCCAAGCACAACCTTTTTTTCTTCTTTTAAATAAATAAAACTTTCTTTCATATCTATAAAAGATTTTTTTATAAAACTTAAGGATAATATTTTTTCATCATTGACATCAACTAATATTTCATCATTTAATATTGATTTATTATCTTTTACATCTGGAATATCTAAGAACATTTCCATAATAGCTGATATTAAAAAGCTAACTGCATTTATAATTACTATTACCTTAATTCCTAATAATCCATAAAGTAATCCTGCTAATATTGGTCCAGCAAAATTTACTATTGATCCAACTTGATTTATTATTCCATTTGCAGAAGTTAATTTTTCCTCCTCTACTATTTGAGGAATAGATGATGTAACTGCTGGTGCATATAATGTAGCACATATTGATAATATAAACATCACTCCTGCAACTATTAATTCATGATCATGCCCTCTTAATAAGATAATTGCATAACCTCCAATTAATATAGAACAAACTAAGTCCAAATAAACCATTATCTTCTTTCTATTTATATTATCTGAAAGCCTTCCTGCAATAGGTGCAAATAATATATAAGGTATAGTTGATATTGCTAATATTCTTGCAAAGGCTGCTGTACTACCTGTAAATTCTAATAAATATAATGACATACTAAACCTTTGAATTGCATTACCAAACAAGGAAATAATTTGACCTATAACTATTATTATGAAGTTTTTATTTTTCATTTTTCCCCCTGAATAAGTCATATTCCATACAAATTGGATATTGCCCATCTTCACTTATTGTAAGATTTGCATCTATTCCATATATCTCTTTTAAGTTTTCTTTATTAATTACATCTAATGGTCTTCCTTGACATATAATTTTACCTTTTTTTAGTCCAATTATATTATCTGCAAATCTACAAGCATTATTAAGTTCATGAAGTACTATAACAACTGTTATATTCTTTTCTTTATTTAATTTTTGAAGAACCTCTAATACTTCTAATTGATAAGACATATCTAAATAAGTTGTAGGTTCATCTAGCATTATTATTTCAGTTTCTTGAGCTAAAGTCATAGCAATCCAAGCTCTTTGTCTTTGCCCTCCAGATAAGTTTTCAACACCTCTATCTGCAAATTCACTAAGTCCTGTTTCTTCTATTGCCCAATCAATAATTTCCTTATCGTAACTAGTAAGACCACCTATCATTTTTTGATGAGGAAATCTACCAAAAGCAACAAGTTCTCTTACTGTAAGTCCATCTGGACAAACTGGTCCTTGTGGCAAAAATGCAACTTCTTTTGCTATATTTTTTTCTTTTACCTTTTTGATATTTTTATTATTAATAAAAATATCACCATTTGTAGGTTTATTAATTCTAGCTATAGTTTTAAGTAGTGTTGATTTACCACATCCATTTGCACCAATTATTATACTTATTTTTCCCTTAGGTATAGATAAACTCATATCTTCAATTATAGTATTGTTTTCATATCCTACCCTTAAGTTCTTTACACTAATAGCTTCCATGATTATTTCTCCTTCATCATTAAATAAATAAAATATGGTACTCCAAATATAGATACTGTTATTCCTACTGGAATTTCAATTGGAGAAAATAAATTTCTTGAAATTGAATCTGCAAGAATTACTATAATAACACTTATCATTGCAGATACTATTATAACTTTTTTATGATAAGGTCCAACTAACTTCCTTGCAATATGAGGAGATATAAGACCTAAGAATCCTATATTACCTGCAAAAGCTGTTGCTGTTCCAGCTAAAATAACGGCAAAAGTTAAAAACTTTTTTCTTTCCTTTTCTAAATTTAAACCTAGTGATATTGCAAGTTCATCAGAAAGATTTAATACATCTAACTTTTTATGGTTTAATAAAACTATGATAAACATTAAAGTTACTATTGGAATTATTACCTTTGCATAACTCCATCCAGATCCCCAAAGACTTCCTGATGTCCAAACTAAAATCCTATTGTAATCTCCAACGCCACCTCTAAAAGTAAAAAATGTTATAAAAGCATTAAGTCCTGCATTTAATCCAATTCCAATTAGTAAAAGTCTTTTAGGCTTTATCCCTTTTCTACTAGACATCATATATATTACGAATGCCGTAACTGCAGCTCCTATTATAGCTATTACAGGCAATACAAATATAGATAATTGTCCAAGTTCACTATAATATGCTCCAGTTGAATATGTAATAAATAATACTGCTGCAACTGCAGCTCCAGCATTTATACCTATTATCCCTGTATCCGCTAAATCATTTTTTGTTATAGTTTGAAGAATTGCTCCTGCTGTTGATAATGCAATTGCCACAAACATACCAACTAAAAGCCTTGGAACCCTAATAGTTAATATTGCTGTATTTTGAAGTTTTGTTCCATTTCCTAAAAGAGTATTAATAACTTCCATAGGTGAAACTTTATATGTCCCCCAACATAATGTAACCATAAAAGAGACTATTAATAAAATAAGTAAAACTGATATAGCTAATTTAAATTTTCCCTTATTCATTATCCCCTCTCCTTTCTAGCCACTGATATAAAGAATGGTATTCCTATTAATGCTGTAAACACTCCAATTGGTGTTTCATAAGGATTAAATATCATTCTTGCTGCAACATCTGCAAATGTTAAAAGAACTGCTCCAAGTAAAAATGAGCATGGAATATTTCTTCTATAATCCTCACCTAATAACTTTCTAACTATTTGAGGAATTATAAGACCAACAAAAGCTATATTTTTCCCAACTGTAACTGCTGCTGCACACATTGGTATCATAACCATAAGAGTAATAAATCTTATTTTTTCTGGATTTTCTCCAAGCCCAATTGCAACATCATCACCTAAGTTTAATATATTTATTTTTGGTGATAAGAATATTGCTATAATAAGTCCTATAACTCCTACTACAAAAATTAATTTAAAATCTGCCCAACTTGCATTTCTAAATCCACCTGATACCCAAAATCCTATCATTTGAGATTGATTTGATAAAAGACCTATTACTGTAGTTAAAGAAATGAAAAATGTACTCATTGCTGTTCCTGCTAAAAGAATCTTTGCAATTGAATTATTATTTGCCTTTTTTGATATAAATCCTAAAACTATAACTCCTGTTAATAATGCTCCTATAAAGGAAGCTATCATTACATTTTGAGTTGTTATTCCTATTCCTGTTGCATAAAAAATTGATATTACTAAAGTTGCTCCTTGGCTTATTCCTAATATAGATGGTTCAGCTATTGGATTTCTAGTAACACCTTGAATCATTGCACCTGTTACTCCTAAAACTCCTCCAGTAAATAATACACAAAGTGCCCTTGGAATACGTACATCTCTAACTAACATAAGTTCTAAAGTTTCATTATAATTAAAAATACTATTCCAAATATCTGAAAACGTAATATGGACTGACCCTAGCCTAATGGCTAAAGTCAATCCTCCTACTAAGAGTAACAAACTACAAATTACAAATATTATTGTACGTTTATTACTTTGTTTCATTTAACATGTCACCTATTTCATCTACTAATTTTTCTCTTCCAATTGGGCTATATCCTTGGTTAAAGTATGGTGATGATTCTAGTATTACTACATTACCATTTTTAACTGCAGGTAAGTTGTTCCAAATGCTGTTTGCTTCTAATTGAGCTAAATCTTCCTCTGTTGCTATTGCAAAGATATAATCAGCTTGTATTGCTGCTAATCCTTCATAAGTTACAACTGGTAAACTAATATCAGTTTGTTCTGGCATTCCTACTGGTTTAGCTAATCCCATATCCTTATATAATACATCACCAAATCCTGCACCATCAAAAACAAAGAATTGTCCACCACTAGCTAAGAATGAAAGATACGTTGTATCGTCACCATATTTAGCTTTAATTTTATCTCCAGCTTCTTTTGCCTTAGATTCATAATTAGCTATCCATTCATTAGCAACATCTTCTTTATCAAATACTTTTCCTAAAGCTCTAACGTCATCTTTCCAATTTAAAGCTTCTAATTGAATCATAACTGTTGGAGCAATTTTACTTAATGCATCATACATTTTTTCTTGAACTGTTGATATAACTATTAAGTCTGGATTTAAGTTCATAACTGCTTCTACATCCATAGTATCTTGCATGCTATATCCTAATATTTTTGCTCCACTTAATGTTTCTTCTAAATATGAAGGGAATTTAGTGTAATCATAAGCATCACTATTTGCAGTGCCTACAACCTTATATCCTAAAATTGATAAAATATCACTATTTCCACTTAAATCTACTATTCTTTGAGGATTTGCTGGTATTTCTACTTCTCCTCTTACATCTGTAACTTTTACAGTATCTCCCATTTTTATTTCTTCATTTGCTGCACCATTACTAGTACACCCTACAAACATCATAGCTGTCATACAAGTAGCTACTAATGTTTTTAATATTCTCTTTTTCATCACGTACCTCCATATATTTTATAATTAACTTCTGTTTTTTCTCGTCTACTGTAAAATTGATTGTATATGAGAGTCATTCTCATTTCAACTATTGCACCTAATTTGATAATTTTATCATCTTATTAAATAATTTTTAAAAATTACTACTTCAATTTAAATTAGTATTTCCATTCCTTTTATAAATAATTATTTCATTTAAATCAAAAACACATGTGCATTAATTATTTTTATGTTATATTATTGAATAATCTAATTTAATAAGTATTGAGGTATATTATGATTTCTAAAACAACAAAAGATTTTCAAAATGAAGTTTTAAATAATATGACTTTTAAACCTTATAAGACTGAAAATTATACAATTTATAAAAATGAAAACAAACCTGAACTTGGATATTTTATTAAATATAGTAGAGAAGGATATTATGATTTTGGAATAGGTGACTATACTATTCCTGTAAATTTCTCTATATCTTTCGAACATCATGAACATTTAATGAGATTTGGTACTGTCTACACAGGAGAAACACAATTTGAAATTGAAGATAATCCTGTTTCTTCCTTTAGTCCCTCTTCTTTTTTTGTATCTGAAAAAGGAATAAAAGGAAAGCAAACTTGGAAGAAAGGTCAACATCTTCATGGTGCAGAAATAACAATTTATAAAAAGTACTTTGATGAAATAATAAAACCAAATTTTCCAAAAGCTATAGATTTTGATAATTTTATTGATAATTATACTTATAGATATTTACCACTTGAGATATCTTCTATAATTCAAAAACTAAGAAGTATGTGCGAAGTTGATAAAATAACTCCTATTTATTTAGAAAGTAAAATACTAGAGTGTATTGCATTACTTTATAATGAAATACACTCTTCTCCTGAAAATGTTTTTACTAATCAATTAAATTATGGAGAGATAAAAATAGGAAAAGATAGATATATTACATTAACTGCATCAGATGCACATGCAATACAAAAAGCCCATGATATATTAACGGAAGAAGCCTGTAATCCACCAACTATTAAAGCTTTAAGTAAAATGGTATTTTTAAATGAGCAAAAATTAAAGGCTGGATTTTCAGCAAAATATCATATGTCAATTAGTCAATATACTAATTCTATTAGAATGACAATGGCTGAAAACTTATTGTCTACTACTGACTTAAGTATTGATGAAATAGCTAAACAACTTGGCTATAATTATAGTTCTAATTTTGTAAAAATGTTTAAAAAGACACATGGAAAGCCCCCCTTAGCCTTTAGAAAACTTAAAAATTGATATATTTATTTCATATATTTTTTATTAAATTAGTTATTATTGATATATAACCTTCAATGTTATATTAACATATTAATTTTATGACAAAATCCGTATATAATAAAAAAATATATGGAGGGTATAAGCATAATAGTAAAAAATTTAGCTTAATATATGAAAAAATAATAAGACAAAGATTGTTTTAATCTCTTCTACAATTGCTTTAACGAGAATATTGAAGATGTAGAAAAAAATCTTTCTACATTCTTCTTAATACCTACTATTATTATATTCAAGTATAAATTCAACTGATTCAATCGCTTCATTAAAATCAGTTACTTCAATTGTCATTGATGGTTTATCACAATAACCATCTACTAATTTTAATACTTGTTTTACATTAATATTTCCATTTTCAAATCCATTATGACTATCTTTTTTACCATAATTATTATTTAAATGTAAATGTCCAATTTTATCTCCCAATAATTTAATTATTTCTTCTAAAGATTGATTAGAATAACAATTAGCATGACCTATATCTAAACATATAGAAAAAATATCATTATTTACTTTATCAACAAGCTCTTTTAAAACTGATATATCTTTATCGTACATATTTTCAATATGTATCTTTACACTTTCATCCTTATCACTTAAGAACTCTTTCCAAAATTCTAAGGAATTGTTTATATACGCTTCCTTAAAATATATGTCTTCATAATAACAAGAATGAAATACTATTCTATCTGCACCTAACTTTTTTGCAACATCGTATGCTTGATTGTAACGTGTTAAAGTTACTTGTTTTATTAGCTTATCAAAACTTGCTGTATTTAAATCTAAAAATGGTCCATGTATAGATAAAGGTCTATCTTTTATTAAACTCCCCATATCATCACAATATTCTTTTATACCATTATCATTTTTATCTAAATTATAACCTACTCCAAACTCAACTACTTCTAACCCTATATCATATGTATCTAATATATTCTTAATATTCTCCTGCGAGAAAAGTTGTGATATATATATTTTTCCCATAACATTTACTCTCTCTTCAATTTAATTTTTATATTATTTCTTCATATTAATTTTTATATTATTTCTTCATATCATTAATAAACTATAATTAATTTTATATAAATAAAAGGTAACTATCAACAAATTAATTTATTGATAATTACCTTTTTACATTTTATTTTATATTATAGTACCCCTATTCTCTTAAGTGTATCTGTAATATGTCTACCTTCTTCAACACCTTCAATAATTCTTCTAGCTCTAACACTATCACCAATATTAACAACCTCAACACTAGTACCTTCAAAGTTTTCTTGTAGTTGTGCCATTAATGGTGAGTATGCTCTCATTCCTAAACATACAAATCCATAGTCAAAGTTAATTTCTTCATCTACTCCATCTTTATTAACTACAAAGCTACTATCCTTGATTTCTAATAATGAAGTTTCAACTCTTACATCTACTTCTTTCTTCTTAAGCATAGACATAAAATCAATTTTAGTTATTACATCTAATCCATTACCTACAGCCGGCATTCTTTCAACTATAGTAACATGAGCACCTTTGTGAGCGAAATATTCAACTACATCTAGTCCAACAGCTCCTCCACCAATAACTCCTATTTTCTTTCCTTCTAAGTCCATTTCATTGAACTTTTGGATATTTTCTATTAATCCAAATATTGATAATACCTTTGAATTTTCTTTATCTACTCTATCATGTAATCCAGTGATTGGAGGTAAAAGAGGAGTAGCTCCTGTAGCATTAACAATTACATCTGGTTTTAAGTTTTCTATTGCTTCCATTGTAGCAGTAGTATTTGTAAATATATAAAGATTTCTTAATTTCTTAGCTCTGTTAATTAAGTAGTTTGGGAAATCATTAATTCTATCTTTAGCTGGTAATTTAGCTATTTCTCTAGCTAATCCACCTAAATAAGGTTTAGCTTCAAATAAGAATGTTGTACATCCAACTTCAGCAGCTGTACAAGCAGCTTCTAATCCTGCAGTTCCACCTCCAATAACAACAACATTAACTGGTTTGTTTACTTTCATTGAAGTATGAGCTTCTTCTCCTAAAATAACTTCTGGATTTATTGTACATCTTACTGGTCTGTTTATTCCAATTCTATGACCTGCACAACCTATATTACAAGATATACATTTTCTTAATTCATCTTCCCTTCCGCTTCTAACCTTATTAACCCATTCTGGATCAGCTATAAGTCCACGTCCCATTGCTAATAAATCAGCATGTCCTTCTGCTAATATTTTTTCAGCAACTTCTGGATTTCTTATATTTCCTGATGTTATAACTGGCTTATTGAACTTTTCCTTGAAAGCTTTAGCCATGTATGATCTCCATCCATCCTTTAAGTAGTTAGCATCTATTTGATATTGAAGTGTATCATTAACTGCAGCTGATACATTTAATATATCAATTTCATCAACAAGATATTCCATCATTTCTAATGTATCTTCTAATGTGTTTCCACCTTCCATGAATTCATCAGCACTAAATCTAAAACTTATTGGGAACATTGGTCCTACTGCAGCTCTAACTTTTTCCAATACTAATTTAGGGAATCTTACTCTATTTTCTAAACTTCCACCAAACTCATCAGTTCTCTTGTTATATAAAGGTGATAAGAATTGGCATAATAAGTAAGAATGTCCTCCGTGAATTTCAACTGCATCAAATCCAGCCATTTGAGCTCTTCTTGCTGCATCTGCATATTTATCAGCAATTACATATATTTCTTCAACTGTTAATGGTCTTGGAATTGCTCCACCTGTCTTTGAAGGTATATTTGAAGAAGATACTGGAGTATTTCCTTCTATTCTTCCTGGCACTGCTGATGCTCCTGAGTGATTTATTTGGATAGCAACACAAGCACCTTGTCTATGTAATCTTTCAGTTAATCTAAATAGATTTGGCATATATCTATCATGATCTAATCTAATTTGAGTTGTTCCATTTGAACCCATTGGGAAATCAACACAAGCATTTTCTACAATTATTAATCCAGTTCCACCTTTAGCTCTCTTTTCATAATATTGAACATGTTCTTCAGTGAAATCTCCCATAGCTCCACCGTAGTTTGTTCCCATTGGAGGCATAGCAATCCTATTTCTAATAGTCATATTTTTTATTGTTAATGGTGTAAATATGTTTTGGTACTTATTCATCCTACATTCTCCTATAAAATATATATTGATAAAGTTTTAACTTTTGTTTTCATAAAATACTAAATTAAGTATAACTCTTTATAAAACATAAATCTAATATATGTTTTTATATCTTTCTATAGATATAAACTATGAATTTACTTTAATCGAGTAGGAGGGGCTGTCGCACTAAAACTTTTATACACAATATATTGTTTTAAAAAATAAAAA
>OGGV01001270.1_pt1 | contig 12565 bp, 8 predicted proteins | sample 1571301 | NCBI WGS metagenome assembly OGGV01 (sample SAMEA2582072, study PRJEB24529) | metagenome | biome: Human gut stool | place: China | collected 2011
GATACTATGAAAAACACATTGCAAAGATACGGACTTTCAGCATATCTCCAAATTTTCGGAGTAAAGCAACGCATCTTATAACATGGTTTAATAAAAGTAATAGTCTCGTTAACATTTAACATAAATCAAATTGGATATTAACGAATATCCTATTGAGTGATTCAGAGATTATTCATATCGTAAAGAGCGGGCAGGTTTGCTCATTATTATCTTTATGGTCTGGAAAGCTACTGTTATAAATGAGATAAACAACATTAGCAATACAGGCATAATAAAGAACCATGCTTTCAAATCTGTGCGGAAAGCATAATGGCTCAACCAGGCATTCATACTAAACCAAGCTAGTGGCAAAGCAATAACAACTGCTATCAGAATTAACAGAAAGAATCCCTTAACCAACTGATAGAAGAGTGTCCAACGGGAAGCCCCGAGAACTTTACGTATCCCCATTTCTTTGGTACGTGTGGAACATGAAAACATGACCAGTATCCAAAGTCCCAAACAGGAAATGAAAATAGCCAAACCGGTAAAAGCGCCAATCATTACACCAAACACCTCATCCTGACGATACTGGTGGTCGAAGAATTGGTCGAGGAAAAAGTAATCGAAACTGGAATCCGCAAAATATTGATTCCAAATCTCATGCACCTGTGATACCAATTCACGAGGATCGCCGGAAGTCATTACGATAGAGATATAACGTTGTGGTAACCAGGCAATCTTATCTTTATGAATCAACATGATAGGTGTATAATTCTTGCTCAATGCCTGTTGGTGATAATCTTTCACTACTCCAATAATCTGCATCGGGGCATCAGTACATTCAACGTTCACCAACTCCCCTATAGCCTCATCATTAGATGTAAAGCCCAGGTTACGCACAGCCGTTTCGTTAATCACCAGTTTGTCTACATCATCTCCATAGTCTTCCGAGAAATTTCTTCCGGCCACAACTTGCAATCCATAGGCATCCACATAATCGGGGTCACAGGCAAGCATCTCATACAGGCGATTCTGCTTCAGAGCATCATTGGTACGGCGGTTGGAAAGGAAAGTCGCTACTTCCTCGCCCGGCACAGCGCCGGAGAAAGTGACTTGATATACCAACGGAAGACGTGCTATCGTTTTTTTCATAGCTTCCAGTTTCGTATTCAGTCCCTCGGTATGCCCAAGAAACTTGACCACCAATGTCTGATTGGTCTTAACTCCCAAAGACTGGCTGCGCATAAAGCTCAACTGTGCAAAGACAATCAATGTGCCGCACAACAATATCATTGAAGCCATATATTGAATGATAACCAAAACTTTCCGTGTCCGTTCTCCGGATTTACTATGCAAGAATTTCCCCTTCAACAACATAATTGGTTTCCGATTCAGCAAAGCCAATGCCGGATAATATCCAGAAAGGAATATCCCGACGATGAAAACAAGAATCAATAAAATCCACCAATAATCTATCAGCCAAACGGAGAAGGTAACGGTACGGCCTACCAATTGATTAAAGTACGGAAGAACCAATTCTATCAAGCCAACGGCGAGTACAAAAGCTATCAGGTTCATCACTAATGCTTCAAACAAAAATTGATGAATCAACTGCTTGCGGAAAGCTCCCACTACCCGCCTAACTCCCACTTCTTTGGCACGCTCCATTGAACGGGCTACGGTGAGGTTTATATAGTTTATCCAGGCAATAGCCAAAATAGCAATAGCAGCAAAAATCAAGGCAATCATAGAAGAACGGTTTCCTTTCGTCTCCGCTTCGTATCCTACCTGCGGAGTGAGGTGTATATCTGCCAGAGGGATTAAAGAGACTCCCCATGTCTTGTTTTTCAAGGCTTCATCCGTCTTGTACTTTTCCGCCATTACAGGAAATTCTCTCTCTATTTCCGCTTTCCTTTCGGGAGAGTCAAGCAGGACGTAGGTATAAGCCTCGTGTTTGTACCAATATTCCTGCATATATTTAGGCAGAGATTTATACGAAATCAGAAAACTATAATGTATATGCGAGTTGGAAGGCATTTCTTTCATCACTCCGGTCACTTCACACGATATCTTGTCGTATGCGCCGGTAAAGATGAATATCTTCCCGATAGGGTCTTCGTCCTTGAAATATTTACTGGCAATGCGTTCGGTGATTACCACTTGCCCCGGCATGGAGAGACAGGTTTTCTTATCGCCTTTCAAAAGTTCGAAATCAAAAAGGCGAAAAAAGCTGGGTTCGGCATACGCTATCTGATTCTCCCGCAAGGTCAGTTCACCGTATTTCACTATTTGTTCCGGCTGGAGTAGGGAGCCGATTCGGGTATAATCCTCTATTCCGGCAAGGTTCTCTTTCATTGCCGAACCATATCCGAAGGAGCTGCTTGCCCAGTAGTCGGTCAGCACTTCCCCTTCGTGAAACGTACTTTGCACACGGTAGATATGGTCATACTTTGTGTGCATTTTATCAAAGCTGAATTCAAAAGTCACGTAGGTAAGAATCAGCAGTGCCGATGCCATACCAATCGCCAGTCCGAATATATTAATGAAACTGAACCTTTTCCGTTTCATCAGATTCCGCCAAGCACTATTCCAGTAATTTCCTATCATACAGTTTCATTTTTAGCTGACATATTTTTTCCCAGCGGGCGGTTGACGTTTTCGGCTACGATTTGTCCGTCTAATAATTGAATGACGCGGTGTGCGTACATTGCATCCCGTTGAGAGTGGGTAACGATGATGATAGTAGTTCCCTGAGCATTCAGTTCACTCAATAGTTCCATTACTTCTATACCGTTCACCGAATCCAAATTTCCGGTAGGTTCGTCAGCGAGAAGCAATTTACAGTCCGTCACTACGGCACGAGCAATAGCTACGCGCTGTTGCTGTCCACCGGACAATTGCTGTGGATAATGGTTGGCACGATGCAGCAGGTTTACTTTCTCGAGTACTTTCTTTACTCTTTCTTTACGTTCATTGGCTTTGACGCCTATATAGATAAGGGGTAATTCTACATTCTCACATACGGTCAGCTCGTCAATCAAGTTGAAACTCTGAAAGATAAAGCCGAGATTACCTTTCCTGAGGGCAGTCAATTGGTTCTCATTCATTTTATCCACCTGTTTTCCTTCAAAGAAATAAGAGCCGGAAGTTGGAGAATCGAGTGTACCCAAAATATTCAGCAGTGTTGACTTACCGCATCCCGAAGGACCCATTATAGCAACAAACTCCCCTTGTTCCACTTGTAAAGTGACTTCGTTCAATGCCTTTGTCTGCACTTCTTCGGTTGCGAAGAGTTTTGTCAGTTTTTCAGTCTTAATCATAATCAGTTCAATATTTATTAGTTATTCATATTTTAAAATACTCATCGGTTTCAAGCAGATAATGCGCCACACTTGTTGAAAAACAGTAAGGAACGCAATCAGCATCAACAGCGCAAAAACGACTGCATATATCCACCAAGGTAGCGAAATATGGAAAGCATACGTCTCCAACCAGCCATTCATTAACACTGCTGATACGGGTATACCGATTGCAGATGCCAATATAGTGAGCAACATCAGCTCCTTGGTCAAGATAAAAAACAGGCTGCTTTTATTTGCACCGAGCACCTTGCGGATACCCACTTCTTTCAAGCGCGATAAGGTTGAAAACAATGTTACAATCCACAAACCGAGACATGCCACAAATATGGCAATTAAAGAAGCACTGGCAAATATCCAACCGAAATTACGGTCTGATTTATAAAGGAAAGTATTCAAATCACTCAAAAAGAAATAAGAAAATAAAGAAGTCGGAAAGTATTCATGATACATCTGCTCGATCTCCGTCAAAGCACTATCTTCTCCTTCGCCTGTCAAGCGGACTGAAATATAAGGTGTTGCAATAAATGGTACTCGCTCTTTCATAAAGAAGATAATAGGTTTGTAAGCCACGGAAAGCGATTGCTGGTGATAGTTTTTCACCACTCCGATAATTTCGAGCGGTTCGTCTACCACCTCCATTTTAACCTGCTGTCCCAATGCGGCTTCGGGCGACTCATAACCTAATAACCTGACTGCTTCCTCGTTGAGCACTATCCGGTTGAGGTCACCGCCAAAGTCCTCAGAGAAGTACCGCCCACAAATCATAACGGGCATATAGGCAGATAGATAATCATAATCTACGGCAAACATCTGTATCAGTTTCACTTGCGAAGGGTCACTTCCATAAGGACGATTGGTAAAATAATTGGCTACCTCCACCCCGGGAACAGCTCCTGAAACGGTTACGTGGCTTACATCTGCCCGTTGCTTCAGACGCTTGGTGAAACTTTCCAGACGTAGTGCCAATCCCTCGGTGAAAGAGGGGTACTTAATGACTAACATACGTGAATGAGAATCGACGGAAGCCTCACTTTGCATATAACACACTTGCCGAATCACTGTGAACGTGCCAGTAATCAGAACAAAAGAAGCGAGAAACTGAACCACAATCAGCACTTTCCTTATCCGGTTACCACGTTTACCGTGTAACAGTTTCCCCCTCATAATTTCCGACGGACGTATAGTAACCATCAGCCAAGAAGGATAGAAGCCTACAACAAACGTTCCAATAACAACCACTCCGGTTACAATTCCCCAAAAAGCAGGCAACATAAGTATATCCGCCCCAAAGCTTTGCCCTGCCCAGCGATAAACAAGGGGTAAAAGGAGTTCCAGCCAACCAAGAGCTATCAGCGTAGCCAACAGATTCATGAAACCTGATTCAAGAAGTCCCTGGATAATAATCTGACGGCGCGAAGCACCAAAAGCCTTACGCAACCCGAACTCACGTCCGCGTTCCAAGAAACGCGCCACGGTCAGATTCAAGGCATTAGCCCAACCTATCAGTAGCAGGGCAACGGACATCACCAATAGTATAAGAACCGCAGTCCGACTCCCTTTCACTTCTTTCTCATAAGCTTTTTGTGGAGTGAGATGAATGTCTTTCAGCGGTATCAGTTCTACCGCCCAAGTCTTATGTCTCAAGGCATCAGTTTTGTACTTATCGGATATATTGAGAAAAGCCTCTTCAATCTCTTCCGGACATTTTCCGGACATCAGGCGGACATAGGTATAAACTCCGTGAATGTACCAAATGTCCTGTCGCTCTTTGGGAATCGTACTATATGAAAGTAGAAAATCATATTGCAGATGGGAACGAACAGGCATATCTGCTATCACGCCGGTAACTTCAAAGTTTTGCTGCGATGAAGGCGTACTGAAAGTCAGCACCTTCCCTATCGGGTCTTCTTCATCAAAATAACGATTTGCCGCACTTTCGGTCAGTACCACCGTATTAGGACGCACCAGTTGCCCAGTCTTATCTCCTCTAAGTATCGGGAAATTAAATATCTCAAAAAAAGCAGGTTCGGTGTAGCAATAATGTGCTTCGGCAAATCTCCTGTCGAAGTAATTCACCACTTGTTCGCGGTCTTGTGCTGTTACACGGACATACTTCTCAATGCCTGCAATTTCACGAGCCATTGCAGGTGCATGGCCGTAAGCTGTAGTCGCCCAGTTATCTGTCAGCGTCTTGCCTTCATACAACCGGCTTTCAACACGATATACACGTTCGGTATTGTGGAATGAATCGTAGCTTAACTCCGACCATACGTAAAGTATGATAAGCAATGCTGTTGCAATACAAACAGACAATCCCGTTATATTTATCAGTGTCAGAGATTTTTTAACCCGCTGACTACGTATCACTTGTGAAAAGTAATTTATCATATCATAGACTTATTTCAGTATCAGTTTCTCGTTATCGCCAAACAGTTCATATCCGGATACAATCACCCGATCACCAGGTTTTAATCCTTCGGTAACCTCATAGTACTGCGGATTTTGTCGTCCGATGCGGATAGGCTGACGAATAGCAAATTTACCACTTTCATCCACAACATACATCCATCGTCCACCGCTTATTTGGAAAAATCCGCCACGCGGCACCAAAATAGCCTGTGCAGGGTCGCCCAATTGTAGATTGATATGATAGGTCTGCCCTGCACGTATATTCTCCGGTCGTCCGGCTGTAAACTGCAAATCGGTACGAAACTGCCCTTCTTTTACTTCCGGATACGGCTTCGTCACCTCCAGTTTATAACTGACACCGTCACGGGTAAAGTCAGCCGGCAATCCGGGTACAACACGCTCCACGTAATGTTCGTCAATCTGCGCTTGTACTTTCAGGTCAGAAGTGATGATCTGACCAATGTGCTCGCCCGCAGCTATTGATTGTCCTATCTGTGCATCAAGATTACCTACCTGCCCGTCAATAGGAGCTTTCACCTTCAGGTTCTCAATTCGTTCGCGTACCAGCGCGAGACTCTGTTTCATATTACGTATGTTCTCGTCCAAGCTGTTTACCTGACTTTCACGGAAAATATTATCCTGACGAATACGCTCGTCAATGACATCCAACTGTTCTTTAGCCGCATCATACTCCTCTTTGGCAAGTCGATAATCTTCTTCTGCAATAAGTTGCTCTTTTATCAGGCGACTGTATTGCTCATAACGGCGCTGTTTCACCAGCCGATCTTTATTTAGCCCGATACGCTCTTGTTTTAAACGCAAGCGTTCCTGCTCCATGCTAATACGGGTATTACGAAGTTCATTCTCCTGATAAGCCAGATCCGCTTCGCTCTGCATAATACCAATATTTAGTAACGGATTACTGAGACGCAAAATCACGTCGCCTGCCTTCACCATAGCACCTTCTTCTTTTAGACGTTCTTCCACACGTCCACCTTCCACGGCATCCATATAAATAATACGATTAGGCATTACCTGACCAATGACACGAATATAGTCATTAAACTCACCACGGTTAACGGTAGCAATCGTCAGACGTTCTTTCTCCACAGTCATGGAAGAGGTAGTGTCTCTGAATATGAAATATAAAACAACGGCAATAACAAAGGCTATACCACCTATTACATATAGATGTTTACGGGTAATGCCGGGTTTACGTTCAATAGGTGTATCCATAAGGAATCAATCAAAAATAGGGTTATTATAAATTAGTTATTAAAGATGTATCAACTTTGTTATTCAAAATATATAAACTCTGCCTTTATAAGAAAGTTCCCTCCCGGTAATATTTCTCCAGTTTCATCATCATTTCTACCTGCAAGCGCACACGAACCAGTTCTGCTTTGGCGGAAATAAAACGATTACGGGCTTCCATTAACTGAAAGACAGAGATAAGCCCTTCTTCCCACTTTCGTTCGGATTCTTTCAAGACCAGAGTTTCCGCGCTCAATTGCTGCAATACCTGTTGATGTTCCGTATAGCCGGCACGTAGGGAAAGAAGAGTTTGCTCAATTTCAGTATATAGCTGTTGCTTCTCCAATTCCTCTTCATTCTTCAGGCGATACAAGTTCAATTTCAACTTCCTTTGATTCGTAAAACGTTCAAAACCGCTCAACAAAGGGAAAGAGATACCGATACCGATATATTTTCCTATATTATCCCGCAATTGCCTGGCGGAAAATGCAGTGTTGTAGAAATTAGAACCTACCGTAAAGCGGCCATAAACAGAAGGAGAAAAAGCTCCGCCCGCCATTGCATATTCTTTGCGGGCAGCTTTCTGCTTTAAGCTAATCATACGCATGGCAGGGAGTACTTCCAACGATTGTCTATACAATGTTTCCGTAGAGGGGAGTGAAAGTAACGGGAGTTTATTCAATTCGACAATCGTATCCTGAATGACAAGTGTATCACCCGACTGAAAGTTCATCAACTGTTCCAGATGCAGTAATGACAACCGACAGCTATTAGCACGGGATTGGTAACGATATATATCCCCTTCCCTGCGGGCTTTTACCTCTTGCAAGTCGGAAACGGATTTCAAGCCCAGTTCCACAAATGTCTCGGTTTGTTTCAGGTATCGTTCGCTCAACCGGCTTTGCTCCAAAGCCAAATTCAAGAGTTTTCTTTCCAAAACCAGTTTGTAGTAAGCATCCGTCACTTGATAGGCGAGTTCATTCTGCCTGTCTTTCAGTTCCCACTTGCTGCGTTCCCGATTTATTTTCCGAAAACGAACCTGATTGATACGTGAAAAACCTTCAAACAAAGACAAAGTCATATCAAGACCTATCGTTCCTTCTTCAAAAGTCTTTTCTGTATAACCATTGGTATCTGGGTCTATCGAACGCCCGAAACGCTTTCCTGTTTCTGCGTTGGCTACTATGCGGGGAAGAAATGTACCGATAGCGGAAGCATAATCCGTTCGTGCTTCCTTTATGTTAATGGCACTATTCCGTATAGAAGGATTCTGTTTCCATGCCAAACGGATACATTCATCCAAACTCATTGCAGATTGAGCATACGTAATCACGGGCAATAAAAACAATAAAAAGAAAATGTTCCTCATTCTTCAGTATATATGCAATTGTGTTCTATATGAATTAAAAAAGCAAACATAATGCCACAATACTTAAACCACTGATTACAAGATAGATGACATACATTATTTTATCGTTCCCGTCCAATTATTACACACTATAACGTCTAAAAATTGGACGTTATCAATAAAAAGCCACCATGACCTGCGTGCAAACAGCCATTATTCAACGTTCAGGCTATAAATATTACTTAAACAAAACATAGAATAAAGTCATGTTTCAGGAAATGTATCATAAAACGTCTAATTATTGGACACTCTCTTGCAGGGAAAAGTAAAAACGAATATCTTTACCCAAAAACTTAAAGAATCGTTCAACCCAGGCAGATCCCCCCAATCTTACATATATGGAAACCGGAACTATTTTAATAGTAGATGATAATAAAAGTGTGTTGGCTTCGCTGGAACTTTTACTCGAAAATGAATTCAGTACAGTCCGCACAGCTGCCAATCCTAATCAAATAACAACACTGCTCACTACCACTTCCATTGATATCGTAATTCTCGATATGAATTTTTCGGCTGGTATCAATAACGGCAACGAAGGACTATACTGGCTGAAACATATTCACGAAATCCGCCCCACACTCCCTGTGGTAATGTTAACTGCTTACGGAGATGTGGAACTAGCCGTAAAAGCTTTGAAGAACGGAGCTGCCGACTTTCTTCTCAAACCTTGGGATAACCGGGCACTGGTTCAGAAAATAAAGGAAGCATACAATAATAAATCGAACAAGAAAAGTTCCTCAAAATCAAAAAACTCAATCGTAGGATCCGGCAATCCGAACAAACCTGAAATGCTGATAGGGCATTCTCCCGCCATGCTACAATTAATAAAGGTAGTCAATAAAGTAGCCGGGACCGACGCCAATATTCTGATAACCGGAGAAAACGGGACCGGAAAGGAAATGCTGGCCAGAGAAATACACCGCCTGTCTCCACGCAATACTCGTCCCATGTCAAGTATCGACATGGGAGCTATCAGTGAATCCCTTTTTGAGAGCGAGCTTTTCGGTCACGAGCGCGGAGCTTTTACGGACGCTTACGAAAGCCGTCCGGGAAAATTCGAAGCTGCCAGCGGCAGTTCGCTTTTTATGGATGAGATTGGAAATCTTCCCCTTGCACTACAAGCCAAATTACTGACTGTACTACAAAACAGGAATATCACCCGAATCGGAAGTAATAAAGTCGTCCCCGTTGATATACGACTCATTTCCGCCACCAATAAAGACATCCCGGAAATGGTGAAACAAGGATTATTCCGCGAAGATTTATTCTACCGTATCAACACTATCCACCTTGAAATTCCTCCATTACGAGAACGAGGAGACGACATACTCCTGTTCATCGAAACCTTTCTCCACCGTTTCGCTTCGAAATACCAACGCCCGGAAATGCGAATGCATGAGCAAACAATAGAGAAACTACGCTCTTACCACTGGCCGGGCAATATCCGGGAACTGCAGCACGCTATCGAGAAAGCTGTTATCTTGTGTGAAGGCAACGTGATACGCCCCAAAGACATTTTGGTAAAACAAACCTGGAAGCCGCAAACCACCAGCACTGTCCCCAATTTGGAAGAAGTGGAAAGGCAAGCCATTGAAACAGCCATTCTGCAAAATAATGGCAACCTGACTGCCGCCGCCGAACAATTGGGAATCAGCCGTCAGACACTCTATAACAAACTAAAACGTTTCAAACCCTGAACAGCATGATATTCAGCCGACACATCTATTGGGTTATACTACTACACGTCATGCTTATCCTCGTCACCTCGGGAACAGGCGCCTGGCTTATCATCTCACAACGCGGATTTGTAATAGGCACATTACTAATTACCTGTTCCCTCTTCCAAATCAGCAGGCTGGTAAATAAACTAAATTCATTTAACCAAAAGTTGCGTGTCTTTTTCGATGCCATAGAAGACAAGGATAATATGCTTTACTTTCCCGAACAAAACGTTAGTAAAGAACAGGAAAAACTGAACCGCTCTCTCAACCGCATCAATTTCCTGCTCGCCAAAACTCAATCAGAATATTCCAAACAGGAACACTTCTACCGCTCACTCTTGGAAGAAGTGCCCAGCGGTGTATTAGCATGGGATTCTACCGGAAAAATAATCATAGCAAACAGCACTGCCCTTTCCTTATTAGACTGCCAGCAATTAACCCGATACCGACAACTGGAATCCTTACTGCAAGAAAAAGGCAAAAAGGAGCATCTCAGTCTTTCACAAAGCCGGATGAAACTACAAGATGAAACAATAACTCTCTTGTCTATCAAGGATATCGGTGACGAGCTTAGCGACAAAGAAAGTGAATCGTGGAACAAACTAAGCCACGTGCTCACTCATGAAATAATGAACACCATTGCTCCCATTATCTCCCTGTCACAAACACTGTCCACCTATCCGGACATCAACGAAAAAGCAGTTCGCGGACTTCGCATCATTCAAGCACAAAGCGAACGTTTATTGCAATTTACCGAATCCTTCCGTCACCTCTCCTACCTGCCAAAACCCGAAAAGAAACTTTTCTCACTTACGGCAACCCTGCAAAATCTCCGGGAACTCTTATCCGGCGACTTCAAAGAAAGCAATATCATCTTCACACTGACCTGCGAACCTAAAACGATTTATATGAAAGGTGACGAGAACCAACTCTCCCAAGTCCTGCTTAACCTTCTGAAAAACTCCATGCAAGCACTGGAAGGAAAAGAAAAAGGCAGAATCAGCATCCATGCACAACAAGACGAACACATATCTATTGACATTGCGGACAACGGCCCGGGTATTCCGCCTGAATTACAGGAAAAGATATTTATTCCTTTTTTTACCACCAAATCAGAAGGCAGCGGTATCGGATTAAGCCTATGCAAACAAATTATCCGCCTTCACGACGGGCATCTCACCATTCAGGAAAGCAATCCCGGCAAAACAATTTTTCATATTGATATGCCATTATAAAACAAACCTTTCCGGTGCTTTTCGTGTTTATTATTATATAAACGAACGAATCGCACGATATGAGCATCAAAGAACAATACTGGAAATATTCCCTCATTGTCATTATTCTATTTATGGGAGTTATCATCTTCCGGCAAATCACACCTTTTTTGGGAGGATTACTGGGAGCATTAACTATGTATATACTTGTACGCACACACATGAATTATCTGACAGAAAAGCGGAAAATGAAACGCAGCATCAGTGCATTACTGATTACGGCAGAAACCATTATGGTGTTTCTTGTTCCGCTGGGATTAATAATCTGGCTAGTGGTAAACAAACTTCAGGATATAAATCTGGCTCCGCAAACCTTTATCGAACCCATTCAGCAAGTAGCAGAATTTATTAAAGAAAAGACCGGTTATGATGTATTGGGAAAAGATACGCTATCATTCATCGTATCTATCCTCCCCCGTGTCGGACAGATAATTATGGAAGGCGCCAGCAGCCTTGCAGTCAATCTATTCGTCATGATATTCGTGCTTTACTTTATGCTGATAGGAGGAAAAAAAATGGAAGCATACGTCAACGACATTCTTCCTTTTAATGAGGCAAATACGCAGGAAGTCATTCGTGAGATTAACATGATTGTACGTTCCAATGCTATCGGCATTCCTCTGCTGGCTATCATTCAGGGAGGCGTCGCCATGATAGGCTATCTTATTTTCGGAGCACCCAATATACTATTATTAGGTTTCCTCACCTGCTTCGCAACTATTATTCCAATGGTAGGTACAGCATTGGTATGGTTTCCCGTAGCCGCTTATCTGGCTATTAGCGGAGACTGGTTCCATGCAATCGGGCTCGCTGCATACGGAGCCATCGTCGTGTCACAATCCGACAACCTGATCCGATTTATCCTTCAAAAGAAAATGGCGGACACACATCCGCTCATCACTATTTTCGGAGTTGTCATCGGTTTGCCGTTATTCGGATTTATGGGAGTCATCTTCGGGCCGTTATTACTCTCGTTATTCTTCCTTTTCGTGAATATGTTCAAGAAAGAATATCTGGATTTGCGAAATAACCTTCCTTCAAGATGAGGGAACTATCGAAAAAATGCGTACTTTTGCGGGCGTAAAAACGACACTTAAATTCAATGGAAGCATTTACATTCAATACTGCCGAACTGATTCTTTTATCGGCGGCAGG
>OGGV01001273.1_pt1 | contig 12551 bp, 6 predicted proteins | sample 1571301 | NCBI WGS metagenome assembly OGGV01 (sample SAMEA2582072, study PRJEB24529) | metagenome | biome: Human gut stool | place: China | collected 2011
AAGGGAGTGGTCGGTAAAAACTTCTTAATGGATTATACCAATGTAAAAGTAGTGGGTGTTGTGAAAAGTGGCAGTTTTCTTACACCGGACTCGTATGCCCAAGTTTATCTTCCTTATAGTTGTCGCGATGGCTATGATGATGAAGGAAGCCATTGGGCGTTGGGAGGTTATCGTGTCTACATTTTGATGAAGGAATCGAAAAGTGTCACAGATGTACAAGATGAAGTACTGGAACTTATCCGTAAATTTAATGTATCGGATATGGGTGACGGGTGGAAGCTGGATTTAGTGGGACAACCCGAACTTTATTGGCATAGCACTTTCCGCCTCTGGAGTAATGTTGCTGTCGACTGGGGCAGGGTGATATGGATGTTTGTAGGTATCTTTATGGTATTACTTTTTGTTCCCGCTTTCAATTTGAGCGGCATGATTTCTGCCCGTATGGAACGCCAGTTACCGGATTTGGGTATACGTAAGGCGTTTGGTGCTTCCCGCAGGCGGTTATTGGTACAGATTATCTGGGAAAATCTACTCCTTACAGGCTTGGGAACTCTTCTCGGATTGGTAATAGCTTGGATTGTACTTGCTTTGTCGGGATATGAAATATTCAGTTTATTCGAAGTCTTTCCTAAGTTTCCTCCTAAAGGAGTGAATTTGGGAATGGGAATTGATATGTTTTTTGCTCCGTTAATCTTTGTGGCAGCGGCTCTGTTCTGTTTATTACTGAATTTGATATCAGCGTTAATACCCGCATGGAATGCATTACGTCATCCGATAGTTGAATCTTTGAATGAGCAGAAATAGGGTTATCACCTTATATATAATAGAATTAGATCATTATGTTGAAACTGATACTGAAAAATCTTTGGGCACGGCGAGTCCGGAATGCGTGGTTGCTTGCCGAACTGATACTGGTCACTGTTCTGACCTGGTATATCACTGATCCTCTCTTTGTGTTAAGTTATAATCAGACGTTGCCTTTAGGATACGAACCGGACGGGTTGCTGATTGCTCCTATCCGCAGTTTGCCTTCCACTGCTCCTGATTATAATAAGGAAGAAGCGGATTCTCTTCATACAATGGAAAATATGCATCGTATGTTACGTAAGTTACGTGATTATCCCGGTGTACAGAATGCTGCTCCTTTGGTGACTTTTGCTTTTCCGGGTTCGGGAGGGAGTTCGTATAATACTTATGCATACGATACATTGGCAATACCGGCGTCCATATCCTACTTTATACCCCATACCGGATTCTTTGAAACTTTTGGTTTCAAAACTTTTGAAGGAAAGACATTGGGAGAATTGGACAATATGGATTATCAGAGAAATGATCTTGTTGTATCTGCTGATTTGTTGCAGATCCTTCCGAAGGTCGGCCGGTTGACCGGAAAACGACTGTTTTATAATAGCGATGACGATGAGAAGGATACAACTTTCTTCTCAATAAAAGGAGTCGTGGAGAAAGTGCGTTCCCGTAATTATGAACAAGGTATGTATTCTTTCTTTGAACCGCAATTGAATGTTCGTTCGAAAGAAGTATGGAACGGGGGATCTTTTTTGATTCGTCTGCAACCGGATGTGTCCGAGCAACGTTTTCTGCATGACTTCCGTACTTGGGCATACAGTAATCTGAAAGCCGGTAATCTTTATATACGGGAGGTCTCTACTTACAAGGAACAATTGGATTACTTGGAATATGGCTCCGGTGTTACCAATAAATACCGGATGAATATAATATTAGCGGTTTTCTTTCTTATTAATCTGGCGTTAGGAGTCACCGGTGCTTTCTGGCTCCAAACTCGTAGCCGCCGTGAAGAGGTGGGAATTATGTTGAGCTATGGGGCAGCACCGGGTAATATATGCAGGCTATTAATGGGAGAAGCTGCTATATTGGCTTCGTTTGCCTGGTTGGTGGGGTGTCTGATTTATTTGCAGTATGGACTGGCAGAAGGCAACTGGTATGAACAGGGCTATGTCGTGCCTTCACTTTGGATTAACAATTTCTGGCTGCATTATATAGTAGTGTCACTTATAGTTTATATCATTATTATCGTTGTGGTGTTGCTCGGAGTCTTTATTCCGGCTTACAAGATAAGTAGGATTCCTCCCACCGAAGCCTTGCGTGATGAATAAATGATGAAAGATACGACCGGAAAAAGAGAAAGACAGATTATAATAATAACGATTTAAATACTTACGACTGTGATTAAATTAGTTGGCATTAATAAGATTTATCGCACCAATGAGATTGAGACGGTAGCGTTGGAGGATGTAAACCTTACAGTGAATAAAGGAGAGTTCCTGAGCATTATGGGGCCGTCAGGTTGTGGTAAATCCACTTTATTGAACATTATGGGGCTATTGGATACACCAACCGGTGGAAGTATAGAAGTAGCCGGAACAAGAATTGAAAGCATGAAAGATAAGGAACTTGCCGCTTTCCGTAATAAGAAACTGGGATTTGTGTTTCAGTCCTTCCACCTGATAAATTCGCTCAATGTACTGGATAATGTTGAGTTGCCTTTACTTTATCGTCGTATGAGTAGCAGTGAACGCAAGCGGTTGGCACAGGACGTTTTGGCAAAGGTGGGGTTAAGTCACCGAATGCGTCATTTCCCGTCTCAGCTCTCCGGTGGTCAGTGCCAGCGTGTTGCTGTTGCCCGTGCGATTATCGGCAATCCGGAGATTATCCTTGCTGACGAGCCGACCGGTAACCTGGACTCCAGAATGGGAGCGGAAGTTATGGAACTGCTTCACCGGTTGAATAAGGAAGACGGACGGACGATTGTTATGGTGACGCATAATGAAGAACAGGCAAAACAGACTTCGCGGACAGTTCGTTTCTTTGACGGGCATCAAGTGCAGTAAAAAGTTAAGGCTATTTGCATTGTTTTCAATATAATAACTTATCTTTGTGCGAATAATATTGAAAGAGGTGCAGATCTTTTGCTTATGAAACAACGATATTTCTGTGTGTTTGTAGTTCTGTTTATTGCCGTTCTTTGTCAAGCGGCAGCATCGGAGCGTACATACAATGTGCTTTTTATCCAATCGTATACTTCGCAGACTCCTTGGCATCGCGATTTGAACCAAGGTTTGGTGAAAGGCTTTAAAGATAATGGCTTGAAAGTGAATATAACGACTGAATATCTGGATGCGGATTTTTGGGCATTCAGATCTGAGAAAGTCATTATGCGTCGTTTCTGTGAGCGTGCCCGTGACAGGGAGACCGATTTGATTGTGACATCCAGTGATGAGGCTTTCTATACGCTCTTTGCGTGTGGAGACTCGTTGCCCTTGCAAATACCGGTTGTATTTTTTGGTATTAAGTATCCGGATGAGAAGCTGTTTGCCGCTCATCCCAATGTCTGCGGATATACGGTCAATCCTGATTTTGATATTATTTTGCGGGAGGCACAGCGACTGTTTCCCAAACGCAAAGAGGTTATTTGTGTGATTGATAATAGTTTTCTGAGTAACAAGGGACTGGAGGATTTTCAGGAGGAATGGGAAGTCTTTCAGAAAGATAATCCCGATTATGACATGAAGATATATAACACACAAAATCAGACAACCAGCCATATTATTTCTGCTATTTGCTATCCGCGTAATAGTTACGGACGTGTGGTAATTGCTCCCAAATGGTCTCCTTTTCTTTCTTTTGTAGGCAAAAACTCGAAAGCCCCTGTTTTTGCTACACAGAATGTTGGTTTGACCAACGGAGTGTTCGGTGCTTATGATTGCGATGCCTATACTTCGGCAATGCAGGCCGCACAGAGAGCTTCTTCCGTATTAAAAGGAACATCTCCCAAAGACGTCGGGGTTACTGAGATTCCGCAAGGGTTTATATATGACTACAAGCAACTGGAATTTTTTCATGTCAATCCTGACAAGATAGGCTCGAAAGGAACTGTTGTCAATGAACCCTATTGGGAGAAATATAAACTCTTGTTTATTCTTCTTTATCCGTCTATTTTGGCATTATTGATTGCGTCTATCGTATGGTTAATGCGTGTTAATCGTCGTGAGGCCAAACGGAGGGTACAGGCGCAGACCCGTTTGTTGGTACAGAATAAAATGGTGGAACAACGCAATGAGTTTGACAATGTCTTCCATTCCATTCGCGACGGTGTCATTACATATGATACCGATTTACATATCCATTTCACCAACCGTTCCCTGTTGCAAATGCTACATTTGCCGTTCGATATAGGCGGACGTGTGTATGAAGGAATGATGGCGGGAAGCATTTTCAAGATTTATCATAATGGTCAGGATATCCTCCATAAAATGTTGAAGGAAGTAGCAAAGACCGGAAAGAGTGTTATGATACCGCAAGGTGCCTTTATGAAAGAAGTACATAGTGACAAATATTTCCCCGTATCGGGAGAAATCGTGCCTATCTTTTCAAGGGAAGAAATTACCGGTATGGCTCTTTCTGCACGTAATATATCGGATGAAGAGATGCAGAAGCGTTTCTTCGACATGGCAGTGGACGAGAGCGCTATTTATCCGTGGCAGTTTGATATGGAAACAAATTGCTTTATTTTTCCGCAAGGCTTTCTGGTGAGGCTCGGTTATGATGAAGCTGTTACTACCATTTCTCGCGAAGAAATGGATCGTACGATTCATCCGGATGATATAAAAGAAATACGTGTTCTTTTTGACAAGGCCTTGTCGGGTGAAGAAGAAAGCACACGTTTGAACTTCCGCCAGCGTAATGTGAAAGGCGAATATGAGTGGTGGGAATACCGTTCTTCTATTGTTACCGGCTTGACGCAGGATTCTCTCTATAATATATTAGGTGTATGTCAGAGTATCCAGCGGTATAAGACTGCTGAGCAAGAGATGCGGGAGGCGCGTGATAAGGCGCTTCAGGCGGATAAAATGAAGTCGGCCTTCCTTGCCAATATGAGCCACGAAATCCGCACTCCGCTGACTGCTATCGTCGGTTTCTCCGATTTGTTGAGTGATACGAGTAATTTTACCGAAGAAGAGGTGACGCAGTTTATTGCCACAATCAACAAGAACTGCGGATTGTTACTGGCTTTGATTAACGATATTCTCGATTTGTCGCGCATCGAATCGGGAACAATGGAATTTATGTTTGCGGAACATAACCTGCCTTTATTGCTCAAAACTGTCCATGATTCGCAGCGCCTGAATATGCCTGCGGGCGTAGAACTGGTACTGCGTATGCCTGCGGGCGACAAGAAATATCTTACGACAGATAATGTCCGCCTGCAACAGGTAGTCAATAACCTTATTAATAACGCTGCCAAGTTCACCGGTAGCGGCTTTATCACTTTCGGTTATGAAGAAGATGAAGAACCGGGTTATACCCGGATTTTCGTAGAAGATACGGGAGTCGGCATTTCGGAAGAAGGTATCCGCCATATCTTCGAGCGGTTCTATAAGGTCGATAACTTTACGCAGGGGGCAGGTTTGGGATTGAGTATTTGCCAGACTATTGTCGAACGTCTGAAAGGAACTATCAGTGTCACTTCCGAAGTAGGCAAAGGCACCCGCTTTACGGTACGTCTTCCTAACTACTGCGAATAGACACCCGTACCTGCTACAAACAATACTAAAACGGCTGCATACATAATCGAACGTTCATTTTTGAGCATAGTGTCCGAAAATGAACACTGTTCTTATTCTTTAATTGATTGAAAATAAATACCTTATTCTTTTGGCACATCGTTTGAACCTCCTTAGGTGAAAAATATAGTGCGTAATGAAAAAGAAAAGTATATTGTTTGCTCTTGCTGCTGTTTGCCTGCCTGTGGTATTATCGGCACAGCAGGAAAGGAAGATAACCTTGAATGAAGCTATTGCTATGGCACGCGTGCAATCCGTAGATGCCGCCGTTGCCCTGAATGAATTGAAAACTGCCTATTGGGAATATCGTACCTTCCGTGCCGATCTTTTGCCGGAAGTCAACCTGACCGGTACATTGCCTAATTACAACAAGTCTTATGGCTCCTATCAGAATGCAGACGGTTCATACAGCTTTGTCCGTAACAGTGCTTTGGGACTTTCCGGCGACCTTTCCATTGACCAGAACATCTGGCTTACCGGCGGTAAACTTTCATTGGTGTCTTCGCTCGACTATATGAAGCAGTTGGGCTCCGGAGGCGACCGTCACTTCATGTCTGTTCCCATTACGCTGAAACTCACGCAACCGATTCTTGGCGTAAACAACGTGAAATGGAACAGGCGCATTGAACCGGTACGTTATGCGGAAGCAAAAGCTGCTTTTATCACCGCTACCGAAGAAGTAACCATGCGGGCAATCACCTATTATTTTAATCTCCTGCTGGCCGAAGAAAACTTGGGGACAGCCAGGCAAAACCTCTCCAATGCCGACCACCTCTACAAAGTAGCACTTGCTAAACGTGAAATGGGGCAGATCTCCGAAAACGAACTCTTGCAACTGAAACTTTCCGCCTTGAATGCAAAAGCTTCTTTGACGGAGGCCGAAAGTGACCTCAATGCCAAGATGTTCCAGCTCCGTGCCTTTTTGGGAGTGGGAGAGGATGAAAACCTGCGTCCTGTCATTCCCGAAACTGTGGACGGAACGAAAATGGAATACAATCAAGTGTTGAGCAAAGCTTTAGAACGTAACTCATTTGCTCAGAACATTCGTCGCCGACAGTTGGAAGCTGATTATGAAGTGGCCACGGCACGCGGTAACCTGCGTAGCATCGATCTGTTTGCAAGTGTGGGGTATACCGGAGAGAATCGTGATTTCCCTGCTGTTTACAAGAATTTGCAGGATAACCAAATTGTGCAGGTCGGTGTTAAGATTCCTATTCTGGACTGGGGAAAACGCCGGGGTAAAGTTCGGGTTGCCAAGAGCAACCGTGAAGTGGTGCTTTCCAGAATCCGTCAGGAACAGATAAACTTCAATCAGAACATTTTCCTGTTAGTGGAGAATTTCAATAATCAGGCGCAGCAGTTAGCTATTGCAAAGGAAGCTGATCTCATAGCGCAGCAACGTTACAAGACCAGTATTGAAACCTTTCTGATTGGCAAGATTAATACGCTGGACCTGAACGACGCTCAAAGTTCCAAAGATGCGGCGCGTCAGAAGCACATTTCCGAGCTCTATTATTATTGGTATTATTTTTATCAGATTCGTAGCCTGACGCTTTGGGATTTCCGTACCAATACCGAACTGGAAGCCGATTTTGATGAAATAGTGCGACAATAAAAAAGGAAAGGTCCATAAAGACAGTATTTTTTTGTAGATTTGCATCATCACAGTAATAGAAAAGGAAGCTCTGATAGAATATAGAATAAGGAATACGAACTATGATTCTGATAATTGACGATGATAGCGCGGTACGTTCTTCGCTTAGTTTTATGTTGAAGCGTGCGGGATACGAAGCACAGGTAGTTCCCGGTCCCTGGGAAGCTATCGAAGTAGTGCGTACGGTAGCTCCGGATTTGATACTTATGGATATGAACTTCACTCTCTCAACGACAGGTGAAGAAGGTTTGACTCTGCTCAAACAAGTGAAAGTGTTCCGTCCCGACACTCCGGTGATACTGATGACAGCTTGGGGGAGTATCCAACTTGCCGTGCAGGGAATGCAGGCAGGAGCTTTTGATTTCATAACGAAGCCCTGGAATAATGCCGCCTTGTTGCAACGCATCGAAACGGCACTCCAACTTTCGGGCACTCCACAGGAACCAACGCAGGAACAGAGCGATTCTTTCGACCGCAGCCACATCATCGGGCGTAGCCAGGGATTGATGGATGTGTTGAATACGATTGCCCGCATAGCAAAGACCAATGCCTCTGTTCTCATTACAGGGGAAAGCGGAACAGGTAAGGAATTGATAGCCGAGGCCATTCATATTAATAGTCAGCGAGCCAAACACCCCTTTGTGAAAGTGAATCTTGGAGGTATCTCTCAAAGCCTGTTCGAAAGTGAAATGTTCGGGCACAAGAAAGGAGCTTTTACCGATGCTTCCGCAGACCGTATCGGACGTTTCGAAATGGCAAACAAAGGGACGATTTTTCTGGATGAAATAGGTGATCTCGATCCTTCGTGCCAGGTGAAGTTACTGCGTGTATTGCAGGATCAGACATTTGAAGTGCTCGGCGACAGCCGTCCGCGTAAGACGGATATCCGGGTAGTATCAGCCACCAATGCCGATTTGCGCAAAATGGTAGGCGAACGTACTTTTCGTGAAGACCTCTTCTATCGTATCAATCTGATAACTGTGAAGCTGCCGGCCTTGCGCGAACGTCGCGAAGATATTCCCTTGCTGGCACGTCATTTTGCCGACCGTCAGGCGGTAACCAACGGATTGCCTCGTACGGAGTTCTCTGCCGATGCCCTGCAATTCTTGAGCCGTTTGCCCTATCCGGGGAATATTCGTGAATTGAAGAACTTGGTGGAACGTACCATTTTGGTAAGTGGTAAACCGCTGCTTGATGCTTCCGATTTTGATGCGCAGTATATTCGCCACGATGACGCAAGAGTGACCGAAGGCGCAGCTCTGGCTGGTATGACTTTGGATGAAATAGAACGCCAGACCATTCTCCAGGCGTTGGACCGTTACAAAGGAAATTTGAGTCAGGTAGCTACGGCATTGGGTATCAGCCGTGCAGCACTCTACCGCCGTCTCGAAAAATATAATATAACAATGTGATAAATTTAGACACGTGCCTAATAATATTAAGATTAACCGTTAACCACAGATAACGTGCGTATAAAAGGATTCTTTTACATACTAGTCTTTCTGCTGCTGGCATTAGGTAGTGTATTGCTGTTCCTTTCCAGTCAACTGAATACAATCTTTTTCTACATAGGGGAGGGGCTGATACTTTTCATCCTCATTTATCTGACCTTTTTCTATCGTAAGATCGTGAAGCCGTTGAATACAATCGGAAGCGGTATGGAACTGTTGCGTGAGCAGGATTTTAGTAGCCGTCTTAGCCCTGTAGGCCAATATGAGGCCGATCGTGTGGTGAATATCTTCAATCGCATGATGGAGCAGCTCAAGAATGAACGTCTCCGTCTGCGTGAACAGAATAATTTTCTTGATTTGCTGATTAAAGCTTCTCCGATGGGAGTGATTATAACTTCCCTTGATGAAGACCTTTCGGAATTGAATCCGATGGCTTTGAAAATGCTGGGTGTTCGTTTGGAAGACGTACAAGGCAAGAAGATGAAAGAGATTGATTCTCCGTTAGCGGTGGAATTGGCCAACCTCCCGAAAGGAGAGAAGGTAACCGTCCGTCTGAACGACTCGAATATCTACCGGTGTACTCATTCTTCTTTCATTGATCGTGGATTTCAGCATCCCTTCTACTTGGTAGAAACCCTCACCGACGAAGTGATGAAAGCGGAAAAGAAAGCATACGAGAAAGTGATCCGCATGATTGCCCACGAAGTGAACAACACGACTGCCGGTATTACTTCCACACTGGATACGGTAGAACAAGCCCTTTCCAGCGAAGAAGGAATGGAAGACATCTGCGACGTGATGCGTGTATGTACCGACCGTTGTTTCTCGATGAGTCGTTTCATCACCCGTTTTGCCGATGTGGTGAAAATCCCCGAACCGACACTTTCTTCTGTCAACCTGAATGATTTGGTTTTCACCTGCAAGCGGTTTATGGAAGGAATGTGTAATGACCGTCGCATTACACTCCGCATGGAAATGGACGAAAGTCTGAAAGATGTGATGCTGGATGCCGCTTTGTTTGAGCAAGTACTCGTAAACATCATCAAAAATGCAGCGGAAAGCATTGAGACCGATGGGGAAATAATAGTCCGCACCCTCGCTCCGGCCACTGTTGAAGTGATAGATAACGGTCAGGGAATCAGCAAAGAAACAGAAGCTAAACTGTTCAGTCCTTTCTTCTCTACCAAACCGAACGGTCAGGGAATCGGACTTATCTTTATTCGCGAAGTACTGATGCGTCATGGGTGCACATTCTCTTTGCGAACCTATGCCGACGGACTGACCCGATTCCGTATTACTTTCCCCTAATTGTGTCAAATAAGAACATTTCTTCCGTCAAATAGACCTTTTTTCGTCTTGAAATCACTCCTACCTTTGCCCCGCTCAATTCAATAGGATTTAAGGTATGAGATTAATGAAAAAAGGCACATTGACGCTCTTTCTTTTATTGGCTATCAGTATTCCGCTAAGTGCCCAATACATAGTGCAGGGTGTGGTGACTGATTCTCTGACCAGAGAACCCTTATCTTATGTATCTGTACGTCTGAAAAACACGACCGAAGGAACGACTACCGGAAGTGACGGACGCTTTTATTTCAAAACCCATCGCTCCGAAGGAGTGCTTGTGATCTCAACCGTAGGCTATAATGAATATAGCCGGCTGATCCATCCGGCACGTAATCTTTCGTATAAAGTAGCACTTTCTCCCGCTACATATGCGCTCAACGAAGTATTGGTGAAGCCTAAACGCGAGCATTACCGTAAGAAAGACAATCCCGCTGTGGAGTTTGTCCGTCGGATGATAGAACATCGTGACGACCATTCTCCTAATGAGAAAGACTTCTGGCAGCGCGACCGTTATGAGAAGACTACCTTTGCGCTGAACAACTTCGACGAAGAGAAACAGAAGAAATGGCTATACCGCAAATTTGATTTCCTGACAGAATATGTAGACACCTCTGCCGTCACCGGAAAACCGATACTGACCGTATCTGCCCGTGAACTTCTTGCTACGGACTACTACCGCAAATCTCCTCATTCCGAAAAGCAGTGGGTGAAAGGACGCAAGCAGGCAGGAGTCGATGAATTCCTTTCCAAACAAGGTATGCAGGCTGCTATTAATGAAGTCTTTAAAGACGTGGACATTTACGAGAACAACATCTCCCTGTTCACCAATAAGTTCGTCAGCCCCTCATGCCGCAAAGCTACTGGAGTATGTAAATATTATCTGATGGATACATTAATGGTAAACGGTGAAACCTGTGCGGACCTTGCTTTCACCCCCTTTAATTCCGAATCTTTCGGTTTTAACGGGCACTTGTATGTCACGCTCGACTCTACCTACTTTGTCAAACGTGCCGTACTTAACTTCCCGAAGAAGATCAATCTGAACTTTGTCGATTATATGCTGCTTGAACAGGAATTTAAGCGGGCAGAAGACGGTACTCGTCTGCTCGACCATGAAAGTATCACCGTAGAATTCAAACTGACCGAAGGACAGGATGGTATCTTTGCCCGTCGAGTGGCGGATTACAGTCATTATTCTTTCCTTCCGACCGAGGAAGCCGATAAAGCCTTCACCAAACCGGAACGTATCATCGAAGAAACCGAAGCGCTGTCCCGACCCGAAACCTTCTGGGCGGAGAACCGTCCGCAAGCAGCCATCTCGCAACAGGAGAACTCCGTAGACCGCCTGATGGCGCAACTGCGTGGCTATCCGGTCTATTATTGGACGGAAAAGGTGCTATCCATTCTCTTCACCGGATACATCCCGACCTCCAAAGAAGCCCCACTTTTCTATATCGGTCCCATGAATGCCACCATCAGCGGGAATACGCTGGAAGGACCGCGTATCCGTGCTGGTGGAATGACGACCGCATGGCTCAACCCTCATCTGTTCAGCAAAGGCTATATCGCTTATGGCTTCAAAGACGAAAGGCTGAAAGGACTGGCGGAAGTAGAATACTCCTTTAAAAAGAAAAAGGAATATGCCAATGAATTTCCCATCCATTCACTGAAAGTACGTTATGAATCGGACGTTAACCAATACGGACAAAACTATCTGTACACAAGCAAAGACAATGTCTTCCTTGCCTTGAAGCGTGAAAAAGATGATCGTATCGGCTATTACCGGCAAACGGAAATGACCTATACCAATGAGTTTTATTCCGGCTTCTCCTTCCAGCTAACGGCACGCAGGCGGACGGATGAATCGAGCTACCTGATTCCTTTTCTGCGGAAAGACGGTGAGGTTTACTCTCCGGTTAAAGACTTCTCTACCAGTGCGGCGGAGTTGAAGCTGCGCTATGCCCCGAACGAGAAATTCTTTCAGACACAATGGAACCGCTTCCCTGTATCGCTGGATGCTCCGGTGTTTACACTGTCGCACACAATTGCCGGAAAAGGAGTACTGGGAAGTGATTACACCTATAATCATACCGAAGCGGGTATACAGAAACGTTTCTGGTTTTCCGCTTTCGGCTATACGGATATTATCCTGAAAGCAGGGAAGGTATGGGATAAAGTTCCCTTTCCGTTGCTCATTATGCCGAATGCGAACCTTTCCTACACCATTCAGCCGGAATCCTATTCGTTAATGAATGCTATGGAGTTTATGAATGATGAATACTTTTCGTGGGACGTCACCTATTTCCTCAACGGGTGGTTGTTCAATCGTATCCCATTGTTGAAAAAACTGAAATGGAGGGAAATAGTTTCCTGTCGTGGACTTTATGGGCATTTGAGTGATAAGAATAATCCGGATATGACAGACGGTTTGTTCGCTTTTCCGATAGCAAGTACCCGTACAATGGGAAAAACACCTTATGTGGAGGCGGGGGTGGG
>OGGV01001276.1_pt1 | contig 12524 bp, 10 predicted proteins | sample 1571301 | NCBI WGS metagenome assembly OGGV01 (sample SAMEA2582072, study PRJEB24529) | metagenome | biome: Human gut stool | place: China | collected 2011
TCCCTACCCAGCTTTCATAGAAGGGATCCGAAAGCAGTTGGCGGGACGCTATACGCTTACGCCGGCGCAGACAGCTACGGCATTGAAGAATGCGCTGCGCTATATCCCCTTGGAATTGCATGAGCAACTGGCACCTGAATTTATGGAAGAATTGCGTACCCGTGGGCGAATTTACGGATACCGCTTCCGTCCCGCAGGCGATCTGAAAGCCAGGGCGATTGATGAATATCGTGGCAAATGTGTGGAAGGCAAAGCCTTTCAAGTAATGATTGACAACAATCTCTGTTTTGATATCGCGTTGTATCCCTATGAACTTGTTACTTATGGTGAAACCGGCCAAGTTTGTCAGAACTGGATGCAATACCTCCTGATCAAGCAATATCTCGAAGAACTTACTCCTGAGCAAACACTGGTCATTGAGTCCGGACATCCGTTGGGACTGTTTCGTTCCCGTCCCGATGCTCCCCGCGTTATTATTACCAACTCTATGATGATAGGTCAGTTCGACAATCAGCACGACTGGCACATTGCCGCACAAATGGGAGTTGCCAACTATGGGCAGATGACGGCGGGCGGCTGGATGTATATCGGTCCGCAGGGTATTGTTCATGGCACTTTCAATACATTACTCAATGCCGGACGATTGAAACTCGGCATTCCGCAGGACAAAGATTTGCGTGGTCACCTCTTCGTATCTTCCGGTTTGGGAGGAATGAGCGGGGCACAGCCAAAGGCAGCCGAAATAGCCGGAGCAGCCTCTATTATAGCCGAAGTCGATAGCTCCCGTATCGAAACACGTTATCGGCAGGGATGGGTAGGTCATGTCACACAAGACTTGTCGGAGGCTTTCCGTCTGGCAAAAGAAGCGATGGAGCGTCGGGAACCTTGCTCGGTAGCCTATCATGGCAACGTCGTCGATTTGCTGGAATATGCGGAACGTGAGCAGATTCATATTGAACTTTTGTCCGATCAGACCTCTTGCCATGCCGTTTACGAAGGAGGCTACTGTCCCGCAGGCTTGACTTTCGAAGAGCGGACCCGCCTTCTTCATGAATCTCCTGATCAGTTCCGTCGTCTGGCAGACGCTTCTTTGCGCCGCCATTTTGAGGTAATCCGGAAACTGGTGGCACGCGGCACTTACTTCTTCGATTATGGCAACTCCTTTATGAAAGCGATTTATGATGCCGGAGTGAAAGAGATTTCCCGCAATGGAGTTGATGAGAAAGACGGATTTATATGGCCGAGTTATGTAGAAGATATCATGGGACCCCAACTCTTTGATTATGGCTATGGCCCCTTCCGATGGGTATGTCTGAGCGGTAGGCACGAAGATCTGATAAAAACGGACCGTGCCGCAATGGAGTGCATTGATGTCAATCGACGGGGGCAGGATCTGGATAATTATAATTGGATACGCGATGCCGAAAAGAACCGGCTGGTAGTAGGTACTCAGGCACGTATTCTCTATCAGGATGCCGTAGGAAGAATGAATATCGCCCTCCGTTTCAATGAAATGGTACGGCGGGGAGAAGTAGGACCGATCATGTTGGGCCGCGATCATCATGATGTGAGTGGAACCGATTCGCCTTTCCGTGAGACATCGAATATCAAAGACGGAAGTAATGTCATGGCTGATATGGCTGTGCAGTGTTTCGCCGGAAACTGTGCGCGTGGCATGAGCCTGGTAGCTCTGCATAATGGCGGTGGAGTCGGTATCGGAAAAGCGATTAATGGCGGCTTCGGCATGGTATGTGACGGCAGCGAACGGGTAGACAAGATACGTCGTTCGGCTAGGCTTTTGGATGTGGGCGGAGTGGCCCGCCGTTCGTGGGCCCGCAATCCGCATGCAATGGAAACTAGTGACGCTTTCAATGAATCACATTCGGAAGGGTATCATATAACGATGCCTTATCTGGCTGATGACGAGCTGATTAAAAAGACAATAAAAGAAGCATTGTAATAGAAAGTAACGAAATAGAGAAATAAACATGAATTGGAATAAGATCATCGAATGTGTCCCCAACTTCAGCGAGGGACGTGACTTGGAGAAAATAGATCAGATAGTAGCCCCTTTCCGTGCTAAAGCCGGAGTAAAACTGCTTGATTATAGTAATGATGAAGATCATAACCGTCTGGTAGTCACTTTGGTTGGCGAACCGGAGGCCTTGCGCGATGCAGTCATTGAAGCTATCGGCATTGCTGTTCGTCTGATAGACCTTAACCATCATAGCGGACAGCATCCCCGCATGGGAGCGGTGGATGTAGTTCCTTTTATCCCGATCAAGAATACGACGATGGAAGAAGCCGTCGCCCTGTCGAAAGAAGTAGCCTCCCGGGTGGCGGAACTATATAATCTCCCTGTCTTTCTATATGAAAAGTCCGCGACAGCCCCGCATCGGGAAAATCTGGCTTCCGTCCGTAAAGGAGAATTTGAAGGAATGGCGGAGAAAATCAAACTTCCCGAATGGCAGCCCGACTTCGGACCTGCCGAGCGTCATCCCACTGCCGGAACGGTAGCTATCGGTGCCCGAATGCCGCTGGTTGCTTATAACATCAATCTGAGTACCGATAATCTTGAAATAGCCACGAAGATAGCAAAGAATATCCGGCATATCAACGGCGGTCTCCGCTACGTCAAAGCAATGGGGGTGGAACTGAAAGAACGGAATATCACCCAAGTATCCATTAATATGACCGATTACACCCGCACCGCCCTTTACCGTGCTTTTGAATTGGTGCGTATTGAGGCCCGCCGCTATGGAGTGACGATTGTTGGTAGTGAGATCATTGGTCTGGTGCCGATGGAAGCGCTGATAGATACGGCTTCCTATTATTTGGGACTGGAGAATTTCTCCATGCAGCAGGTGTTGGAAGCGCGTATCATGGAATAGCACCCGGAGTATTAAAATAATGTGCGTCCGATATAAAGCTGCTGAAACTTATATCGAATTATGATTGAAATAGTAAGAACCGAATAATAAAAGATCAATGAGTGAAAACCTGATTATATTCAATGCCCGTATTGTCACCCCGACAGGAATCTCCGCCCGTAAAGGTGCGGAAATGGGACAACTCCGCATCATAGAAAACGGAACGGTAGAAGTGACCAAAGGCATCATCACTTACGTCGGCGAGAGTCGTGGCGAAGATCGTGACGGCTACTACCAGCATTACTGGCATTACAACGCCCGGGGACATTGCCTGCTTCCGGGCTTTGTCGATTCGCATACCCATTTTGTTTTTGGCGGAGAACGTTCCGAAGAATTTTCATGGCGGCTGAAAGGCGAAAGCTATATGTCCATCATGGAACGTGGCGGAGGGATAGCCAGTACCGTAAAAGCTACCCGGCAAATGAATTTCCTGAAACTTCGCTCGGCAGCCGAAGGCTTTCTGAAGAAGATGAGTGCTATGGGAGTCACCACGGTAGAAGGTAAAAGCGGTTATGGACTCGATCGGGAAACAGAGCTGCTGCAACTGAAAATAATGCGCAGCCTGAACAATGACGAGCACAAACGTATCGACATTGTATCCACTTTCTTAGGAGCCCACGCCCTTCCCGAAGAGTATAAAGGAAGAGGAGACGAATACATCGACTTTCTGATTCGTGAAATGCTCCCCGTTATCCGCGAGAACGAACTTGCCGAATGTTGTGATGTCTTTTGCGAACAAGGAGTTTTCTCTGTCGAACAGTCCCGCCGTCTCCTTCGGGCAGCCAAAGAACAAGGCTTCCTGTTAAAGCTCCATGCCGATGAAATCGTTTCCTTTGGTGGCGCTGAGCTGGCTGCCGAACTGGGCGCTTTGTCTGCCGATCATCTGCTTCAGGCTTCCGATGCCGGAATCCGTGCAATGGCCGACGCAGGAGTAGTAGCTACCCTGCTGCCTCTGACGGCTTTCGCACTGAAAGAACCTTATGCACGCGGTCGTGAAATGATTGATGCCGGCTGTGCCGTGGCACTTGCCACAGACTTGAATCCGGGAAGCTGTTTCTCCGGTTCCATCCCGTTGACCATTGCTTTGGCGTGTATTTACATGAAACTTAGCATCGAAGAAACCATCACTGCCCTGACACTGAACGGAGCTGCTGCCCTTCATCGGGCAGACCGGATCGGAAGTATCGAAGTAGGCAAGCAAGGTGACTTTGTCATACTGAATTCGGACAATTATCACATTCTGCCATACTACGTGGGCATGAACTGTGTCATCATGACTATTAAAGGCGGTATGCTATACCCCGTCAATTGATAACTAAAATCATAAAATACCATGTTAGCAGATTTAACCGTAAAAGATTTCTTAGATAAGGTAGCCGGCAATGATCCGGTACCCGGCGGTGGCAGTATTGCCGCTTTAGGCGGAGCATTGGCTTCCGCTTTGGCCACGATGGTGACGAGACTCACCATCGGCAAGAAAGGATATGAAGCCAGTGAAGAAGTAATGCAGCACGCACAGACGCTTACCACCCGATTCCAAAAAGAATTCATCGCCCTGATTGATAAAGACTCCGAAGCCTATGATGAAGTTTTTGCCTGTTTTAAACTTCCCAAAGCTACCGATGAAGAAAAAGCTGCCCGCAGCGCTGCCATTCAGGAAGCCACCAGGCATGCCGCTCTCATTCCGATGGAAGTTGCCCGAAAAGCACTCGAAGTGATGCCCGTCATAGCAGACATCGCCCGTCTGGGGAATCGGAACGCTATTACAGACGCTTGTGTAGCCATGATGGCGGCACGATCCGCCGTATTGGGGGCATTGCTGAATGTCCGCATTAATCTGGGGGTACTCAAAGACAAAGAATTTGTCCAAGAATTGCAAGCCGAAGCAGACCGGATAGAGCAAACCGCCTGCCGGAAAGAGAAAGAATTACTGGATGCCGTCAACCAAGACTTACGCGTATGAGCAAGAATGTGTATCAAATAGGTTCCGGAGAACTGACCTTCGAAATCATCGAACGGATCATCAACGAGAATCTGAAGCTGGAACTGGCTCCCGAAGCCAAGCTCCGCATTCAGAAATGCCGTGATTATCTCGACCATAAAATAGCTTCTTCCGAAGAACCTCTTTATGGCATCACCACCGGCTTCGGCTCGTTATGCACTAAAAATATATCTCCCGGCGAATTGGGAACCTTGCAGGAAAACCTGATAAAGAGCCATGCCTGCAGTGTAGGCGAAGAAATCCGTCCTGTCATCATCAAACTGATGATGTTGCTCAAAGCCCACGCTCTCTCGTTGGGACATAGCGGCGTGCAACTAATCACCGTGCAGCGTATTCTTGACTTTTTCAATAACGACGTACTGCCCATCGTCTATGATCGCGGTTCTTTGGGAGCTTCCGGCGATCTCGCCCCATTAGCCAATCTGTTCCTTCCTTTGATCGGTGTGGGCGACGTCAACTATAAAGGAAAGAAATGCGAAGCCATCAGCGTGCTCGACGAATTTGGCTGGGAACCCGTCCGGCTCATGAGCAAGGAAGGGCTTGCGCTGCTCAACGGTACCCAGTTCATGAGTGCCAATGGTGTATTTGCCATTCTCAAAGCCTTCCGCCTCTCCAAGAAAGCTGACCTGATAGCCGCCCTTTCTCTTGAAGCCTTCGACGGACGTATCGACCCGTTTATGGATTGTATCCAGCAGATACGCCCTCATCCCGGACAGATCGAGACGGGAGAGGCTTTCCGTAAACTGCTGGCAGGCAGCGAACTGATCGAACGTCCCAAAGCGCACGTACAGGATCCTTACTCATTCCGTTGCATCCCGCAAGTGCATGGTGCCACGAAAGACGCTATCCGCTATGTTTCCTCCGTACTGCTGACCGAAATCAATTCCGTCACGGACAATCCTACGATCTTCCCAGACGAAGACAGAATCATTTCCGGTGGAAATTTCCACGGTCAGCCGTTGGCTATCTCCTATGACTTTCTCGCCATTGCTCTAGCAGAACTGGGAAATATCTCCGAACGCCGTGTCTCTCAATTGATTATGGGACTTCGCGAACTTCCGGAGTTTCTGGTAGCCAATCCGGGACTGAACTCCGGCTTTATGATTCCCCAATACGCTGCTGCGTCTATGGTCAGCCAGAATAAAATGTACTGCTATGCCGCATCGAGCGATTCCATCGTTTCGTCCAACGGGCAGGAAGATCATGTAAGTATGGGAGCCAATGCCGCAACCAAACTTTATAAAGTGATGGACAACCTTGAACATATCCTTGCCATCGAACTGATGAATGCTGCGCAGGGCATCGATTTCCGCCGTCCGCTGAAAACGTCTCCGCTGCTGGAGAGTTTCCTGCATGCCTACCGGAAAGAAGTGCCTTTTGTGAAAGACGACATTGTGATGTACAAAGAAATACATAAAACAGTCGCTTTTTTAAAAAGGACTAAGTTAGAGTACTAAACCTCCTTTTTCGCTTTTCGTTAATAATGGTGACTGTTGTTGCCGGGTAAGTGTTGATTCTATCGACATTTATCCGGCATTGGTCGATTATAATCCCTCTGCCGGCGATAAAACTTTACTTCGTATTCCCCTCATTCCTACCTTTGCCCTATGTTTGTTCCGTATTTCCTATTAACACTTGTTTTCATTTTACTCTATTGAATGATAATAATTCCCAAATGCATTATAAATAGAAGGAAACTTGATTTGTTAATTGAGTTTTCTATATATCTTTGTTCCGTTTTTCCTTTGGAAATGAAAAGAAAACGAAAACTGCATTTTAATAAAATAGAAAAACGGATGATGGCAGAGCATGGAAAAGACGCTTCCCAACGGGTAGAGTTAAGAGAACGGATCATAACGGCAGCAACAGAAGCTTTTACTTCAAAAGGCATCAAGAGTATTACGATGGACGACATTGCAGCAGCATTAGGAATATCCAAACGTACCCTCTATGAAGTCTTTTCGGATAAAGAATCGTTGTTGAAAGAATGTATACTGAAGGCACAGGCCGACAGAGATAAGTACTTACAGAAAATCTTTGAACAGTCGCATAATGTGTTAGAGGTAATACTTGCAGTCTTTCAGAAAAGTATTGAGGTGTTCCATCAGACGAATAAACGCTTTTTTGAAGACATCAAGAAATATCCGAAGGTATATGAGATGATGAAGAACCGGCAGGACAGCGATTCGCAGAAAACGATGTCCTTCTTCAAGACGGGAGTAGAGCAGGGCATCTTTCGTCCGGATGTGAACTTCGCTATCGTTAATTTGCTGGTACGAGAGCAGTTTGACGTACTTCTGAATACGGATATCTGCAATGAATATCCTTTTATTGAAGTGTACGAATCCATCATGTTTACTTATATACGCGGCATCTCCACCGAAAAAGGAGCAAAGGTACTGGAAGACTTTATACAAGAATATCGTAAGAACCGCATCGCAGATTAGAGCAAAAGTGAGGTTTTATTGACAAACAAGTAAGATTAAATTAGAAATTCAGTTTATGAACAAGATGAAAAGATTGGCAGGTAAGAAGATTCTTCTGGTAGCTGTGGCACTCTGTGCATTTGGTTTTGCAAAGGCGCAGGACACACAGGCGGAGAAGAATATACTAACCTTAACCTTAGACAAAGCCCTGGAAATTGCATTGGATGAGAATCCGACAATAAAAGTGGCAGAAGAAGAAGTTGCATTAAAGAAAGTTGCCAGTAAAGAAGCCTGGCAAAGTCTGTTGCCGGAGGCTAGTATTGCCGGTTCAGTAGACCATACCATTAAAGCGGCTGAAATGAAATTGAACGATAACGTGTTCAAGATGGGGCAAGACGGTTCGAACACCGTTAATGCGGGGTTGAGTATTAATCTGCCACTCTTTGTGCCGGGCGTTTATCGTGCCATGTCGATGACAAAGACGGATATTGAACTGGCAGTAGAGAAGTCACGCGCTTCCAAACTGGATCTCGTGAATCAGGTGAGCAAGGCTTATTATCAGTTGATGCTTGCGCAGGACAGCTATGAAGTGCTTCAAGGCAGTTATAAACTGGCAGAAGATAACTACAATGTGGTGAATGCCAAATATCAGCAGGGAACTGTGAGCGAATATGACAAGATCAGTGCGGAAGTGCAGATGCGCAGTATTAAACCGAACTTGATTTCGGCAGCTAATGCGGTGACTTTGGCTAAGTTGCAGTTGAAAGTCCTGATGGGGATCACAGCCGATGTGGAGATAAAGATTAACGATAGTCTGACCAACTATGAGACGGCCATGTTTGCCAACCAGTTGAGAGAAGAAAATGTAAATCTGGACAACAATACCACCATGAAGCAGTTGGACTTGAACATGAAGTTGCTTGAAAAGAACGTAAAGTCTTTAAAGACAAACTTTATGCCGACTCTTTCAATGAGTTTCTCCTACCAATATCAATCACTGTATAATCCGAATATCAATTTTTTCAATTACAACTGGAGTAACAGTTCCAGCCTGATGTTCAATCTTAGTATACCTTTATATAAGGCAAGTAACTTTACGAAAGTGAAATCCGCCCGTATACAGATGCGCCAGCTCGATTGGAACCGTATCGATACGGAAAGACAATTGAATATGCAGATTGTCAGTTGTCGCAATAACATGAGTGCCAGCACAGAGCAGGTAGTCAGTAACAAGGAAAATGTGATGCAGGCAAAGAAAGCGGTAGTGATTGCCGAAAAACGTTATGATGTAGGTAAGGGGACGGTGCTCGAACTGAACAGCTCCCAAGTGTCGCTGACACAGGCACAACTCACCTATAATCAGTCCATATACGATTACCTGGTTGCTAAGGCAGACCTCGATCAGGTTCTGGGAAAAGAATAAAGATAGACAACTAAAAAATTACAATTAAGGAATATGAAAAGAAGTATCCAATTGGTAGCCCTGCTGTTAACTGTGTTTATGGGCTCATGTACAGGTGGAAAAGACAAAGCGGCTACGGAGCATGTGGACGCGAAGCCCATTGTGAAGCTGGCAGACGTAAAAGCCCGTCCTGTAGATCAAATACAAGATTACACAGCGACGGTGGAAGCCGAAGTAAAGAATAATATAGCACCTTCGTCTCCCGTACGTATCGATCAGATTTTTGTGGAGGTAGGCGACCGTGTATCCAAAGGCCAGAAACTCGTGCAGATGGATGCAGCCAACCTGAAACAGACGAAGTTGCAACTAGATAATCAGGAAATAGAATTCAACCGTATCGACGAATTATATAAAGTGGGCGGTGCGTCCAAATCAGAGTGGGATGCTTCGAAGATGCAACTCGATGTGAAGAAAACCGCTTATAAGAATCTGCTGGAGAATACCTCTTTGCAAAGCCCTATCAACGGTGTGGTCACTGCACGCAACTATGACAATGGCGATATGTACAGCGGTGGAGAACCCGTACTTGTAGTAGAACAGATCACTCCGGTGAAACTCCTGATTAACGTGTCCGAAACCTACTTCACGAAAGTGAAGAAAGGTACCCCTGTCGATGTGAAACTCGATGTATATGGCGATGAAGTATTTACAGGAACCATCAATCTGATTTACCCTACCATAGATGCCACTACCCGTACATTCCAGGTAGAGATCAGACTGGATAATAAAGACCAGCGTGTGCGTCCGGGAATGTTTGCCCGTGCGACATTGAACTTCGGTACAGCAGAAAACGTCGTTGTTCCCGATTTGGCAATCGTTAAGCAGGCAGGTTCCGGTGACCGTTATGTATTCGTTTATAAAGACGGTAAAGTATCTTATAATAAGGTCGAACTGGGTAGACGCATGGGTACGGAGTATGAGTTGAAATCCGGTGTACCGGATAACTCACAGGTGGTAGTTGCCGGACAGTCACGTTTGGTGAACGGTATGGAAGTAGAGGTGGAAGCCTCTTCCCAGCCTTCTTCCAAATAAGAGGTGTTCAGTACCTTTCGCCCGATGCTTTTATTAATTAACCTGATTTCAAAACGATCTTCCGGCTCCCTCTTTTGGGGAGAGGAGCGGGGAGAGGCTTTTAAATAAAACAACATGAGTTTATACGAAGGTGCGGTTAAGAAACCGATTATGACCTCCCTCTGCTTCCTGGCAGTGGTGATTTTTGGTCTTTTCTCTTTGTCCAAGTTACCTATCGACTTGTATCCGGACATTGACACGAATACAATCATGGTAATGACCGCTTATCCCGGAGCAAGTGCTTCGGATATAGAAAATAATGTGACTCGCCCGCTTGAAAATACGTTGAATGCGGTGAGCAACCTGAAACATATTACCTCCCGTTCTTCCGAGAATATGTCATTGATTACATTGGAGTTCGAGTTTGGTAACGATATTGACGTTCTGACTAATGATGTGCGTGATAAACTCGACATGGTAAGTTCGCAGCTTCCCGATGATGTCGAGAATCCGATCATCTTCAAATTTAGTACGGACATGATTCCAATCGTGCTGCTTTCCGTACAGTTGGTACGAGATACAAACGCCGGATGATTATACCGGATGGGTACACCGGATGGTGATTACCCCCATGTCGAAGGAACGTTATGATGAGTGGAACCGGGCGGAAAAGATAGTGGTTACTTCGCATTATGGATTTGCGTATGAAAAACCGGATGAAAGTTCTCAACCTGTGTCCGACGTGGTTGCAGGCAATCGTCTGAAGTGGGAGGGAAGCAAAGGTCATTTCTACAAAGTATCTTATCCCGACGGTCGGAAAGCATACATCTCTAAATCTATTTCTCAACCGGAAACAAAATGGAGGGCTTCATTGAAACAAGATGTTGAAAGTATCATTGCGACTGCTTATTCGATGATGGGGGTTCCTTATCTGTGGGCAGGAACCTCTTCCAAAGGAGTAGATTGTAGCGGCTTGGTACGTACCGTGCTTTTTATGCATGATATTATTATTCCGAGAGATGCGTCTCAACAGGCTTATGTGGGCGAACATATTGAGATTGCTCCTGATTTTGCCAATGTACAACGGGGGGATTTAGTGTTTTTCGGCCGTAAAGCAACTGCGGAGCGTAAAGAAGGAATCTCTCACGTTGGTATTTACCTTGGTAATAAACAGTTTATCCACGCTTTGGGCGATGTACACATCAGTAGTATGAACCCCGCGGATAAGAACTATGACGAGTTCAACACGAAACGTCTGCTTTTTGCCGTTCGCTTCCTACCTTATATTAATAAGGAGAAGGGAATGAATACTACGGATAATAATCCTTATTATAAATAGTTGATAAATGATGTTTGATAGTTATTGTGAGTATTTTGTATAAATATCTATCATCTATTATCTGTCACCTGTCATTTATCACCTATCATTTGTAATTTATCATCTATTAAAGCATGCAGAACAGAAGAGATTTTTTGAAAACAGCGACTTTGGCTGCTTTGGGTTCAGGGTTAGTGGTCCGTCAGACATTAGCCGGAGAATCATCGCTTTCTAACGTCTATATAAATAAGCTCGGTTTGGGAGGAAAGATGAAAATGAGCTTTTTCCCTTATGAATTGAAGTTGAAGCATGTGTTTACGGTTGCCACATATTCACGCACAACGACTCCTGATGTACAGGTGGAAATAGAATATGAAGGGATAACGGGGTACGGAGAGGCCTCTATGCCTCCTTATTTGGGAGAGACGGTAGAATCGGTTATGAGTTTTCTGGGGAAAGTGAATCTGGAACAGTTTAGTGATCCTTTTCAGTTAGATGACATTTTGTCATACGTTGACAGCCTCTCGCCAAAAGACACGGCGGCGAAAGCTGCGGTAGATATCGCCCTTCATGATTTGGTGGGAAAACTGCTGGGTGCTCCCTGGTATAAAATATGGGGATTGAACAAAGAAAAGACGCCTTCTACCACCTTCACGATAGGTATTGATACACCGGATGTAGTACGGGAGAAAACAAAAGAGTGCGCCGATCAGTTTAATATATTAAAGGTAAAGCTGGGACGGGACAATGATAAGGAGATGATTGAAACCATCCGCTCGGTAACGAATCTACCGATAGCGATAGATGCCAACCAAGGCTGGAAAGACCGTCAATACGCGCTTGATATGATTCATTGGCTGAAAGAAAAAGGCATTGTGATGATAGAACAGCCTATGCCGAAGGAGAAGCTAGACGACATTGCCTGGATAACGCAACAAAGTCCATTGCCGATATTTGCAGATGAATCGTTGCAGCGTTTGGGAGATGTAGCTGCCTTGAAAGACGCTTTCACGGGAATTAATATTAAGCTGATGAAATGTACCGGTATGCGTGAAGCATGGAAGATGGTAACACTGGCTCATGCGCTTGGTATGCGTGTGATGGTGGGTTGTATGACAGAGACCTCGTGTGCTATTTCAGCAGCTTCACAGTTCTCGCCATTAGTCGATTTTGCCGACCTGGATGGTAACTTGCTTATTTCTAATGATCGATTTAAAGGGGTAGAAGTGGTGAATGGAAAGATCACCTTAAATGATTTGCCCGGAATCGGTGTCATGAAAATCTGACTTTACTGAATGAATGTCAGAGTGTTAAAGCCATCTGACATACAACGAATGTAAATTTGTCAGGTGTTGTCGTTAACCGCTGTTAAGCC
>OGGV01001278.1_pt1 | contig 12496 bp, 10 predicted proteins | sample 1571301 | NCBI WGS metagenome assembly OGGV01 (sample SAMEA2582072, study PRJEB24529) | metagenome | biome: Human gut stool | place: China | collected 2011
GAAAGAAATGGAAACCGGGTTTGTTCTTAGGCTATTTGAAGAACTTGGGAGCGAATGAGGCACTGGTAGGCAAAACCTATGGCGTAGGTCTGGACGTAGATCAGGTATTTACGACCAACCTGCAACTTTCGTATAATCTTCCGCACTGGAAATTAGGTGTTGAATATAGCCCTTCCATCGCATGGTATGGCAATGTGGATTTGCAAGATGGCGGACGGATTCATGACACACATTCGATAACCAACCATCGGGTATTGGGCGTATTGATTTATACGTTTTGAGAAGGCATGGAGGAATTACGCTAAGCATAAAAAAGCGGGATAAGAGTATTCTCTTGATCCCGCTTCCACGTATATAGAATTTACAAAGTTGTCTGTTATTTGATATTACCCACCTTTAGCAAGTACTCGGCGATTTGTACGGCGTTCAAAGCGGCGCCTTTCTTGATCTGGTCGCTCACGGTCCAGAATGTCAAACCATTCGGGTTGCTGATATCCTTACGGATACGGCCTACGTAAACCGGATCGTGATCCGCTACGAACAACGGCATCGGATAATCCTTGTTTGCCGGTTCATCCTGCAATACCACACCCTCAGCCTCGGCGAAAGCCTTGCGAGCCTCTTCCACGCTGATCGGACGCTCTGTCTCTACCCAAGTAGATTCGCTATGCGCACGCATAACCGGTACGCGAACACAGGTAGCGCTCACCTCGATATCCGAGTGCATGATCTTACGGGTCTCGTTATACATCTTCATCTCCTCTTTCGTATAGCCATTTTCCGTGAATACGTCTACGTGAGGGATTACGTTATATGCCAATTGATAAGCAAATTTCTCTACTGTAGGCTCCTCGCCCTTTAATAGTTGCTCATATTGTTTTACCAACTCAGCCATAGCGGTAGCGCCCGCTCCACTGGCAGCTTGATAAGTAGATACGTGAACACGCTTGATATGAGATAAGTTCTCGATCGCCTTCAACGCTACAACCATCTGAATCGTGGTACAATTCGGGTTAGCGATCACGCCACGAGGACGATTCAAGGCATCCTCCGGGTTTACTTCCGGTACGACCAATGGAACATCCTCGTCCATACGGAACGCGCTGGAGTTATCGATCATCACCGTACCATGTTTCGTGATCGTCTTCTCAAACTCCTTGGAAGTACCACCTCCGGCTGAAACAAAAGCAACATCGATTCCCTTAAAGTCGTCGTTATGCTTCAGTTCCTTAACGGTATACTGTTTACCACGGAAGGTATAAACACGTCCGGCACTACGAGATGAGCCAAAAAGTACCAGCTCATCCATCGGGAAGTTTCTCTGGTCGAGTACACGCAGGAACTCCTGTCCCACGGCTCCACTTACACCAACAATTGCTACTTTCATTTTGAGCACTGATTTAATTTGAATAATGTAAAATAGTTATAACTTTGCTGTCTGTAAAGGGCTTTCATATTTTTGCCTTTTGCGCCCTATTATTTACAGTTGTAACTTATTAGGGTGCAAAGATAGAGAAATTTATAACTAAAACGATATAGCTATGAAACAATTATTATTAATTCTTGCGTTTTTACTTCCGCTTTGCGCTTATCCCCAGTTAAAAGAACCGTTTAATGGACCGGAGATTACATCGGATAACCCTTGGACGGGTGATTTAGATTGCTTTGTGATTGAGAACGGATGGTTGGTCTCACGTGCGGATCCTACCCAGAAAAGTGTTTCCATAGAGACTCCTCTCGTTTATTCCGCTACAATGGAATGGGAATTTGAGATTCGGATGGATTTCAAACCAAGCGATCAAAACCATATCCGGCTACATGTTTATTTAGATGATCAGAGGATGCTTGGATTAAAAAACGATTATTATGTCCAAATCGGCAGTAATAAGAAAACGATAACTTTTCGGAAACATACCGCAACGGAGAAGAATCCAAAGATCTTAATAGAGAAAGCGCTCGATGTCTTGTTGGGAGCCGTGGATTTGAAAGTGAAACTTACTTTAGAAAATCATAAGATATGGAACTTATATGTGCTAGAGAAGGGTAGGTTTGTCTTGATAGGGAGTTGTGAGTCTGAAGTTTCTTCTTCATGTAAAGGGGGACAACTACGTTTTGAATGCCGCTATTCTAAAACTCGAGTAAATGATTTTGCGTGTAACTACATCATTATATCCGATAATATCTCGATCGAACCAGAGAAGCCGGATACTCCCGAAGAGCCAGAAGAACCCAATGAGCCCGATGAGCCGTTGGTTCTTCCGCGGCTTCTTGCTATCCAACCGATCACCGAGTCTGTTTTCCAATTACAATATAATCTTCCGGTGGATATCCGTGAGGCGATATTCTCTATATCGGGTATCGGTAATGCTTCTCGTATGACCTATGCGGATGATATGCGGATCTATGTGAATATCAGCTTTGATAAGGAGTTGAAGGTTGGTATGGGTTATGATTTGTTGTGCTCGGGGTTAATGGATCTTGAGGGAAATAAGATTCCGGAGAGTTCTACCGAGATTCGGTTAGAATATGAAGAAGAGCCCGACGTTCCGGAGGAACCGGAAGTGCCGGATACTCCTTCTTTCCCCGCCGGTAGTATCCGTATTAATGAGGTGATGGCTGATCCGAAAGGACAAAAGGCTTTTCCGGAAACGGAGTATGTGGAACTTTATAATACGACGGATAAGGCTATAGAGTTAAATGGTTGGTCATTCTTATATGGTAGTAAGCCAACGGTATTGACAGCTTTGCTCTTGGATGCGGATGGGTATGTCGTGCTTTATCGGTCCGGTAGGGATATACATATTGATGATGCGGGGCTGGATCTGCCCTTGGATAAATTCCCGGCGTCGTTGGTAAACACGGGGAAGGAGCTTGCTTTATTCGATCCTTCCGGTAAGGAGATCGACCGGATTGCCTATGAGAAAGCGAAAGTCGGTATCGCTTGGGAACGTTCTGAAACCGGCTTTCATTTATCAACGGATGAGCGAGGAGGCACGCCGGGTTCCGCGAACTCTTCTCCTGACGATGAACCAGAAGATCCAGATCGTCCGGACACTCCCCATAAACCGGGTATCCCCACGGACATTATAGTCTTACCCAATGAGATCGTTTTTAATGAGTTGTTGCCGAATCCTTACCCGGAAGGGAGTGAGTATATCGAGCTTTATAATCGTTCGGACCGGACATTGCCTTTGGCCGGACTGTCTGTTGCTACTCGTAAATCCGATGGTACATTGAGTTCGCATTATCCTTTATCTTCTATAGTCTCTCCGGTAGAACCACAAGATTATGTGTTGCTGACTAAAAGTATGGGAGGAGTGAGCGATTTTTATCTGATATCTTCGCCGGATGCTTTGCATGAATTAAAACTTCCGGTCTTGGCAAATACCTCCGCTACGTTAGTCCTGTTTCGTACAGAAGATGAGGTTATGATCGATGAGATTCGTTATTCCTCTAAATGGCATGCCCCATCCGTGAAAAACGAGAAGGGGATTGCCTTGGAGCGGATTAATCCTGATAGCGATACGCAGGATGAGATGAATTGGACCTCGGCTTCGGCCACGGCGGGATACGGTACGCCCGGCTATCGGAATTCCCAATATGGAAAGCAAGATGAAGGCGAGGTCACGGGCATAGAGTCTCCCGTTTATTCTGAGGCAACGAAGGAATATACGATCTCCTACCATCTTGATGAATCCGGCTATACCTGTCGAGCCTGGATATTTGATATCTCCGGAAGGCATATCAGTGAGGTGGTAAATCATGACTTATTAGGGATAGAAGGTGAATTGGCTTGGAACGGCCTTGCGGTGAATGGTTCCAAGGTGAGAACCGGCGTTTATATTTTCTATGCGGAACTTGTTCATCCTCAAGGACAGGTAAAACGATATAAGGAAGTGTTTTTAGTGAAATAAGTTCATTTGTGAAATAATATTAGTATTTTTGCTATGAGTAACTATAACGGTAACATTGAAAAAAGAAAAGCGGCTCAGGATTTAATGAAGAACAGAAGAGAAAATACTTCAAAGTATTTCTTCGATTTGTCAAAATTAACTTTTGCCGCTCTTGTATTGGGAGTAGGAAGCGCATTATTAAAATAGAGAAATATGTTATTAGCAGTATTCTTTACGGTTATTTCTATAATGGCGGCAGGTTTCTTGATATTCCTGTATACCCCTCGTGGTAAACGCTGGCTAAGAGATGAGTTTTAATCATTGATATACATCTTTATACCACTCAAGATCCTTGTACCACTCATTTAGTTTGGGCAAGGCTTCTTGGGGGACATAGATAGATAGGCCGCTATATTTATTGACCGGCAGATAGCTTCCATACGGATACGGATAAGCGTAAACCGCCTTGAGTGTAGTAGCCTTGTAAATAACCGCCTTTTCCATGCTCCGCTTGAATGCGTTATATTGCTCTTCCGTGGCCAGACGGCTCACGTAATCATCAAAATCATATAAGGCATGATAATTCGGCGTCAAATACTCCATGATCTGCAATTCGCTAACGGGTACGGCGAAAAGATCACTTTCCGTCTTATCATGGAATAGGGTACGGCAAGTAGCGGCCAATTCATCCAACTCATCGCTTTTCATGACCGAGATCGTTCCTGCCTCACTTTGATAATACGTATAAAACTTTGTCGCTATCCCCACCACATCAGCTTCTTTCTTGAACATATCCCCCATTATCGATTGATAAGGGAAGCCGTTCGCCAATATCTCCGTTGGCGAGCCGATAATATAATCCGCACATTCCCGGAAAGCGTAAGCTACCTCGGCACACGACATATAACAAGCGTCGAACAAAATAAAATCAAAATGATACTTCGATAAAGCGGAGGCCAAATCATTGATCTCCATGAAATTATTCTTCCCATCCTGCCCGAAAGAACGCAGATAGCTATAGATATCCGAAGGTAGCCATCCCGTTCCGTGACTCCACAGCACCAACCCGTAACTATCCGCCGGATATTCCTTTTGTACCTTGTCGATTATTTGCGTCAGCGTCTCGGTAGAGGCCGAGTTCTGGTTCGAGTCGTAGGTCTCGAGCACGATCTGCCGGATGGTATCCGCTTCCACTTTTAATTGGAAAAGCTGGGGAGCCTCGTTCTGCTTATCCGTATAGATCAATAAATTGCCGTTGTTCAATCCATCTCGCTCAATCCCTTTCTTTATCGCCCTCAGGTTTTGGCTCACGTATCCACTCAAGCTATTATCTCCTGCGAAATAGATAAGAACCGTACGAGGGGCGGTAGTAGGGATAACGACCTCCTCTTTATCGCAAGCGACAAACGAAAGGAGTGACAGGAGAAAAATCACGATATATTTAGCCTTCATGAGTCATATTCTGGATTTATCTTGCAAAGATAACGTTTTCCGTTTGTAAATCGTGGATATTATATAAGTTAACGTACGAATGAACTGATAAATATTATCTATATTTGTACGGTTTTGTCTCTTAAATAAACAAACCTAATGAACCGGGAGATATGAATAAACTATATTTACTGTTAGTATTTCTTTTGCCAACTTTTATAGATATTCAAGGACAGGTCGTGGCCGTGAAGACCAATGTGCTTTATGACGCGATCACTACGCCGAACATAGGGGCGGAGGTCGCTTTCAACAAGCATTGGTCCGTTGAGGCATCGGGGTATTATAACGGTTGGACATTCTCGAGCGATAAGTCATTTAAGCATTGGATGATACAGCCCGAGGCGCGTTACTGGATACACGAGCGTTTCAACGGACATTTCTTCGGGGTTCATGCCCAGTATATAGATTACGATTTCGCCGGTTTGAAGCTCCTGTATGGGATGGAGAAAAAGAATAGTTATAACGGTAACGCTAATGGCGGCGGTATCTCTTATGGTTATCAGTTATACGTGTCGCCCCGTTGGAACGTGGAGTTCACGGCGGGTTTCGGATACTTGCATTTCGAATATGATAAGTACGCTTTTCCTAGAGGAGATGCGCCTATCGGCAAGTTCCGCAACGAGTATTGGGGATTAACAAAGGCGGGTATCAGTATCGTTTACATCATCAAATAAAGAGATAAATCTATGAAGACATTCATTTATATATGCTTGTATATATGCTTGCTTGTGATCGGCCTTGTTCTTCCGGCAGGAGCGCAGGTACCTATACAATCTTACCGGGGGCAAGTCTCCGTGAAGCAAAACCGCATCGAGCGGGAGGGCAACTCCTTGCGTCTAGACCTAACGATCAGTGTCTGCGGACTCTCCGTGGGACGATATCAAACCCTGTCCTTGATGCCGATGTTGCGTAGCGACAGAGATTCCGTAGTTATGGCCCCGGTAGTACTAAACGGGGTAAACAAGCAAAAAATGTTCGACCGTACCTTAGTTTTCGAAGAAAGCCGCCGATGGCGACGCTTATACGGTAATCAAGAACACCCCGGAACTGATCCGTGAAATCCCCTATGAACTATCTATCCCATACCAGCCATGGATGAAGAACGCCGCGTTGATATTGGTTGGGGAGTTGGATAATTATGAAGGTGCGCCATTACGAACATTCGTAAACGTATTGACAGAACATTTGGACATTCCGTAAAATGGTTTTTAACGCATTCCGTTATCCTGTAAGTACTGTCGAATAAGCGTAGGCGGTAGACTTGGGTATGGGCTTGTGCCTGCAATGTGTTCTGTATCTTTCGCTATGTTTCAGTGTTGAAAAATAGGTCGATGCCATATTCGTACATTTCTTGTACTTCTGTGTCACTGGCTCTTTTCACGAAAGTTTCCCCATTCCTGAAGTCAACTAGGTAAATGGCAAGTTGGTCACTCGGTAATTCCAGAAAGTCGTTAACCACATAAGGACTGTGTGTCGTTATAAAAAACTGGTTTCTGTCCGATTGGATAATATCCTGCGTTACCTTTGATATGAAAGGAGGGTATGAGTGGGCTTCCGGTTCTTCAAAAACTAATGCGGACTCACTGTTACTTTCAATAGCCGCTTTGTAGAAAATCATACGCTGCAGGGTATCGGCTATGGAATGAAATGGAATTAAAAATATCTCTCCCGGTTTCTTTTCTTTCATTACTTTAATCTCCTGGCTATTGGTATCGAAGACATATTTCAAGCCATAGTCGTTGAAAATAGTTCTTAATTCTTCTTTCAACTTGGGCATCATGGAAACGATATTCATCAAATTGCTTCCTCCCGGAGGTAATAGGAAAGGGATCGGTAATTTCTCCTTATCGAATGCTGGTGGATAGAGATAGCATTTGAAAGGATTTGCAGGTTTTCATATTTTCGGATTATGTTAAAGATTCCATATTCTGAAAAACAATCTATCCATGTGTATGTTTTCTTTTAAAGAATATGAATCAATAATTTGATTATCATGAAGATTTTAATAATAGTTACTAGCACAGGGACTTTTGCCAATGGGAAACTCGCGACCGGATTATGGCTTAGTGAGTTTACTCATATCTATCATAGTGCAAAAGAAAGCGGCTATGACATAACGGTAGCCAATCCTAAAGGAGGTTATACTCCCATTGATCCCGAAAGTTTAAAAGCAATTTTTTTAGATGAAATGTCCGAAAAGTATTGGGAAAAGCCAGAATTCAAAAAGCTGTTGGATCATGCAAACAGTTTGGATAACCTGTTGGAACAACAGTTTGATTGTGTCTATTTAGCCGGCGGACACGGTGCGATGTATGACTTTCCTGACAATGAAGCTTTAAAGACTATCGTAAGGAAACAGGATGAAAGTGGGAGGATAGTGTCGGCCATCTGCCACGGGGTCAGTGGGTTGTTGAATGTCAAACTATCCAATGGCGAATATATGATTAAAGGCAAAAAGCTGACGGGATTCAGTTGGTTTGAGGAAAGTCTTGCCAGAAGAAAAGAAGACGTGCCTTTTGATCTTGAAGCGTTGTTGAAAGAGAGAGGAGCGGATTATGAAAAAGCATTGATACCTATGACTTCAAAAGTAGTTGTAGATAATAATCTGATTACTGGGCAGGACCCGTTCAGTTCTAAAGAAATGGCGAAGGTCGTTATGCGGCAATTAAATAAAGCACAATAATAAATGGCTGAAGTAATCAGCTGGGAATAAATGTTTAATTCAAATCAGTATCATTATGAATTTAGATGAAGTCCTTCATCATCGTCGTTCTGTACGGGTGTATGATAAAGAAAAACCAATAGATACGGAAAAGGTAAAACATTGTTTGGAACTGGCTACATTGGCTCCTAACAGTTCTGATATGCAATTATGGGAATTTTACCATATTACAGAACCTGAATTATTGGCAAAAATTTCAAGGGACTGCCTTGGTCAGAAAGCGGCTTCTACCGCTTCACAAATTGTCATTTTTGTGGTTCGGCGTGACTGGTACAAGAAACATGCGCGATTCGTACTCAATTTTGAACGGGAGAACATTCGTCATTACAGTCCTAAAGAACGTCAGGCCAAACGTATTAAGGATCGGGAAATATATTACGGTATATTGATGCCCTTTGTTTATGCCCGGTTCTTCGGTATTCTCGGATTGCTTAGGAAATTGTTGGCTAATATAATCAGTATTTTCCGTCCTATGATGCTTGAAGTTTCCGAGAATGACATACGTGTGACAGCCCATAAATCCTGTGCGCTTGCCGCACAAACGTTTATGATTGCGATGGCAAACGAAGGCTATGACACGTGCCCCTTAGAAGGGCTGGACAGCCGTCGGCTAAAAAGGACATTGAAACTACCTCATGGTGCTGAAATAAACATGGCTATTCCTTGTGGGATACGGGATGGAAATAAAGGCATTTGGGGGGAACGTTGCAGAGTACCTTTTGAAGATGTTTATCGTAAACTTTAAGGCCTCCTTTTTTAAGGCTGGAATTTTCACTCACAAATAAAAAGTACAAATATCAAGTATAAGTGGTAGATGTTGTAGATGTTCGCATGAGCCGTTAATTCCCTATCTCGCAAAAATAAGTGACTTGTATCCATTGGCCATTCTGAAAGTGGATAAGTTGAAGGACGGCTCGATGGCTGTTGATGGTGAGGTTGGCGGTAATCTGCTCCGTGGTGAATGAGTGGTGAGCGTATTTGGCAGTGTGGTTGATGATCTTGTTGGCATACGTCTCTTTTCCTTCCTTTTCCCACGTGAAGATAGCGCGATCGAAATCTAGCGTGAAACGATCATGGAAGGTGTTTCCTTTCCATGTCTGACCCAAGGGCTTGACGCCTTGTGGAGTATCAACGCATTCTGTTATCCGGCAAGTGTTGTCGGATAAATGTAGGTGATAGACTTGGGCATGGGTTTGCGTGGCAAGCGGGAGCCATAGCGACAAGACGGGTAACAGGAGGATCGTCTTCATTTAATGGATAAGGGCAACCTGTCTCCATCGGTTGCCGGGCTAAAAATACAGAAGCGTGGAAACTATTGATATTACCGCATTGAGGCTCTCGACTGCCCACTCCCGAATAATAAACAATAGCCCACGCCATGCTGTTATATCGTCCAGAGCAATTACTGGTAAATATAGCACTGACGTGAGCGTTTCTTGTCTATTATCCCCGGGAGTTGAAATTGTCGAGATTTCAATGCGGGATAATTCTTTAAACGCTCTTCGTTAACTTATGTCCTCCTTCAGTGACCTACGCTTAGATATGAGGGATTATCGCAAATATAGGAAGAATAATTGATATCCGTATGCTATGTGGGGAGAAGTTTCCTCGCGGATTGACATTTTGACAAAATGTAAACGGAAGTCCGTGAGAGTCGATTATTTCGGGCGGATGTACGTCTCGCTTCCAAATACGCAAGAAAAAAACAGCAATTGTTTAGTAGACAGACAGATGTTGGAAAATGGCCTTTTATTCTAGCGAAATTAATTCATCGTAACTCATGGTTTGCCGGGTGTTTGGGCTATTCCATAAGGTTACGATAGGGTTATAATAAGGTTATAACGCCTTTCTCATTAGGTTATAACCCTATTCTTAGCTGCTTACGATGCCCAACGTAACCATATGTGTCGCCTAACGCGGCCTTTCGCGTTGGCTTTCGCGACCTATTGTGTGTGAAAAGGGGGGCTTTCGAGGGGTAAAAGGCGGTTTATGGGGATGTCTTTGGTGCTGTTTCGTGATTCTTGTTGATAGAGAATGTCACGGAATATAGCCTATATGAGTCAAAAAGATAGGGTAGTGTGTGTTTAGTTAACAAATAGAGTTTGTGATATATTTGACAGTGGAGGTTTAGCTTTTTATGTTAAATAAAATCTTATCCTCAAATGAACCAATGTGATTCATTCAAGGATAAGATTTTTATTTAAACCAGTTTTGATACCGGCATACGGTTGATGATTTTATAAATCTATATTCGCTCCAAATTGACCAACGCTAGCTGTTAATTGAACAGTCTCTAATGAGATTGTTAGGGTATATGTGTATTGTTGGTTCATCACCCAATTGCTTTTGTCATCTAAAACAATTGCTTTTGTGTTAGAAATCGTTTGGGCTGGATTAGTGTAAACGAGATCATAGGCTATTTCTATAGTCTTGCCTTTCATGTCTTGTGGGATCATAAGTAATGATTCTCCTATGCTGTCTGCGGTAGTACTTGCTATCTCTTTGCCATTAGTCTCTGAAACTGTATAATCATTTGTTGCTGCATCTTCGGTTGCCCATGTACCGGCAGTCAAATCTGCAGGAATTGTAAATGTACCTTTATTCTTGACTCCATTGATTTTTATACTTTTGACTTTAATAGTTACGCCAGAATAGGATGCTTCACCCAATTTTGCTTTAAACGAAATTTTGGAAAGTCCGTGCTGGAATACAAAAGGAACGCTTGTGGCATCTGTTGTGGTGTTTGTAATTCCATTGATTGCTGTTCCATTTTTATCATCTTTAGTGGCAGCCTTAACTGTTGACCACATGAAATCAACCTGTTCTGTAGCATCGTTCTTCACAGTAAAAGGAATTGCTGTTGCACCATCAGTTATTGTAGGGGCAGTTGTCAAATTCGGATAATAAGCTACAAATGAAACAGGGTTACCTTCTGGCCAATATTTCGTGTTGGTATAGGTCCAAGTGGAGCCATCTGTTGTACTAATAGTCTCATTACTCATGAAGTTTGCTTCGAAAGTTCCATCGCCATAATATGCTGACACTCCGAATTTATCATCCTTAGCAAAGGCTGATTTATCTAAAGCCTTCGTCTGTTTCCCCACATAAGTCCCGAAAGTAATCGCATTATCACTCTTAGACACTAATGTATCAATTTCATCTTCGCTTGAGCAGCCAGCCAATACTACTAGGCTTAATGCTGCAATGAATAAATTTGTCTTCATAACGCTTAGTCTTTTAATGTTGTTTTATGTTGTTACTATTTATTATTCTATATCTATGCGGGGAGCACGATATCTACTTCATCTCCCCAATTGTCTATACTTGCGTCGAATCCTCCTTCGCCGCCATTAGTTGCCGGCTTTACGTTTGGCAATTCCAGCGGAATATCCTCGGGAGTTTCCTCCTCGTCCGGATCGGCTCCGGTACCCAGCACCACTTTCACCTCTTTCGTCTCATTATTGATCGCAGCACGTGGAGCTATATCATATTGCTTCGTAATGACCGTCTTGTTATCGACCAATAAGATGGAGAGCGTAAGCAAATTACTGATCTCGTCCGTGGCCTTCGATGTGACGTTTGGTCTGCCGAGTGTCAAGTAAGAGCCGGATAAGATACCATCGGTCGTTGAGTTCTTGTGAAAAGTCTTTTCCGAGAAGTCAACGAGTTGCGTCGCTATGCTACTCCCAGTCTTACTGTTGGCTATCCAATATGTATCCGCCATCCCTTTAATCGATCCCCTCGCAGTCCGCACGTTGTGCAATCCTTTTATCTCTAAGGACAGATGGGTCGTGAAGATTACCTTCTCGGGCCGGCAAGCCAAGGAAAACTCCTTTCCCTCCTTAAGGTTCGCCCGTACCATCTCTTGCGTCACCTCAAAACCCTCCAATGTAGCTACCGCTAAAGGTTCCGGATCGTAGATCAGCCGCTCTCCCTCGGTGGGCGTGTACCAATCGCTTTCCGTCGTCTTCATCACGATCCGCAGGGTGCTGTATTGATCTTGACCCTCGATCGTGAGATAACTGTATTCTTCGGCCGCTTGGTTAAATACCACTACGTTATAGATCCCTTTCCTCAATCGCACCTCGTCACCCGTGACCATGTTGGTAAGGAAACGGCTTGGCTCCCCTCCATCGACCGGGTAAAAGAGCACGGTCATACCATCCGGGTCGATACCGCAAGGACCCCAATCTATGTCGAGGCGCACCGCGCAACGGTCTACATACTCGCCGATCATAGTCTCTTTCGAGCATCCCACCAATCCCATGACAAGCGAGATCAAGATGATAAATAACCGGCTCTCTCTCATCGGATACTCGTTTTCTTTAGCCCGTTGATATTTCTCCCTATTCTCGCCATTAGGCAATTTAACCTTGATGAAAGCGTTATC
>OGGV01001286.1_pt1 | contig 12456 bp, 7 predicted proteins | sample 1571301 | NCBI WGS metagenome assembly OGGV01 (sample SAMEA2582072, study PRJEB24529) | metagenome | biome: Human gut stool | place: China | collected 2011
GCGACATGAGCGCATCGTACTAAAGTACGAGCGTGCCGCGTTTCTTACCATAGCCGGGACTACGGAATATAGTGAGGACAAGAAAATGTTGGATGGTTATACAATGGACGTGCTGGAGCAGCGCATCGGCTATTGCTTTCACAACAAAGCATTGCTGAAGCAGGCTCTGACCCACAGCTCCTATACCAATGAACAAAAGATCAACAAAACAGAGAACTATGAACGTATTGAATTCTTAGGAGATGCCGTACTGGAGCTGGTATCCAGCGACTTCCTGTTTCGGGAACACCCGGATGTTCCCGAGGGCGAGCTGACCAAGATGCGTGCCTCCATGGTGTGCGAGCCTTCCCTGGCATTCTGTGCCAGAGACCTGGAACTGGGAGTATTGTGGGCGGTAAAAGAAATCCCTGTTTCCGGCAGAAAAAGCGGCGAAACTATCAGCAAAGAATCTGGAACTTATCGAAGAAATTGCTGACCGTACAGCCTTCATCAAAGAGCATGTAGACGCAATGGTAGAAGCGCGTAAAGTGGCGAACAAGATTGAAAGCGAACGTGAAAAAGCCATTGCTTATCACGACACGATTGTTCCGGCACTGGAAGAAATTCGTTATCACATCGACAAGTTGGAACTTATCGTTGACAACCAGATGTGGACACTTCCGAAATACAGAGAACTATTATTTGTAAGATAGAAAAAGAGAATGTCCGATGAAGAAGTTTTCATCGGACATAAAGTAGAAATGATCTATTTCTTTTGTTGGTTGTTTTAAGTTTGCAGTGGAGGGGTACCGTGAGGTAGCCCTCTTCTTTTTCTTATTTTATTCAATAATCTTCGCATCCTCAATATCCTCATCGTGATGTGATATCGGGTTCTTCGGACGGCAACGTACAAACTTAAACCAGTTTATCAATTCAGAAAGCGAATATACCAAGCTACTGATACCAATAATTATAAACGCTGTATTACGTGCTCCTGTCGGATTGAATAAAGCAACGATGCCCGCAATTAAAATCAAAGCGGGAACCAGATAAAATGCTCCCGGAACAGGTGTCCAACGACGAGCCATTGACAAGGAAGCTATCTGCTGCACCCCTCCCATTATCAGGATAAAACCTAACAAGAACATCAGGACATCTGCAAAAAATTCGGGCATTACAATCAGCCAAAGTCCGAAAAGCAGACTGCCGACTCCTTCTATCGGAAAACGGGGCGAAACTCCGTCTTCGGATTTCTTACGTCCGAAATAGCCGAAAAGGCTGATAACACCGGGAATCAAAAAGGCAACTCCAACCGTAATAACGATATAACTGGCAGCTGTATTAGGCCATAGCACCAACACCAGACCAATCACTAATGCAAAGAGAATACGAATAAGGGAATAATTCATTGTTTTCATAAATTCTATATTTTTTAACCGAGTCTGTTCCAATACTTTTGCGAATATAAGTGTTTCTACTGATATATAAAAATAACAAATAAACATTGTAATAAGTTCGTAATAATATCGTTATGACGATTACATCTCGCATTGATATTTTTGCAGAAAATTTAGACAGTTCCCTTTCAGTATGAAACAAAGTGAAATAAAAAAAATCACTGCAAGATATATATGAAACATTGAAAGCTCTCTACCGAATAGTGTATCAAGCAATATAAGTTGAAACCGGACCGGGCCGATGTTATTGTACCTGCTGCTGAAATATTTCTCGAGATAGCTACTCATATAAAAGCCACCGGAATTATTGTACCTACCATCGGACTGTTCGACGGTATCATCAATAGTCTGTACACGCAAAATATGAACAAAGTTTAATTCTCTACAATCTTGATGTATCAACACACAAAGCTCCTGATACTAGTGTATATTCAAACTTTGTATCGGGAGTTTTTGTCTCATCTTGCTATAATGTACAGATTCGTCCTTAAAGAGGTAAATATTCAAATTTTGTTCTCTATATTTGTGTAACTATATATTTGATAAGATGGATATAAAACTTAGAATTGAACAACCTTCGGATTATAATGAAACCGAAAATGTCACACGGGAAGCCTTTTGGAATCATTTTTCTCCGGGATGTGACGAACATTATCTCCTTCATATCATGCGTAACCATCCAAAGTTTGTACCGGAACTCGATATTGTTGCAGAACTTAATGGCAAGATTGTCGGCAATGTGGTCTGCCTTAAATCATTTATCATGGCGGATAACGGTAACCAATATGAAGTATTGAGTCTGGGGCCCATTTCTGTTCTTCCCGAATATCAACAGAAAGGTATTGGAGGAAAAATGATTGCGCTGACCAAAGAACGAGCTTTCGATATGGGATTTCGTGCCATTTTACTTTGCGGTGACCCGGATTATTACCTCCGGCAAGGATTCATTCCTGCTGAAACATTAGGGATTCGCACCGAAGATAATATGTATGCCACAGCTCTTCATGTTTATGAATTATATGATAATGCTTTAGCCAACGCTAAAGGACGTTACATAGAAGATGAAATATATCAGGTCGATAAATCAGCTGCTAATGAGTTCGATAAGCGATTCCCTCCAAAGGAAATTATAGTTGGCACTCCGTCACAAAAGCGGTTCGATCAGATAGTAGTGATGCGGAGAAAAGCGATTTAAGTTTATTCAACCTTAAATCGCTTGATTTATACATTACGGAAGTTCTATCGTGCTATGCCATCAAGCAACTATTATTTAACATAGCTACTATTCTTTGTCTCTTCATAGTTACAAAGCATTAAAATATATAATTGGGACAGAGAGAAAAAATGCCTTAACAATTGATGAAACCTATCTTATAGAAACTATAGTTTACAAAAAGTCACCATTGACACTTTGTAATTCTTAATCTACCAGGAATCGTTTCTTTCCTCCCTTTTATTGGAATAAAGAGTTTCTGCCACTGTAGAGGAATTTGCTTAAATCGTTATTCTATAATCAGGCACGATATATACACTTTTTGATACGTCATCAAGTTTTTTACCACCAAAGAGATATTATCTATACCAATAAAGTTCCCTTTTATTCTTTTCTATTTATCATTATCAAAGACCGAAATAGAAAAGCCAATGGAAGGAAAGTAGAAAATACTAACAATATTTACGACATAGCGACACTATCCCAATGGTTTGCTTACTCTATCCATAGCTTTTGGTGACATTATCCGCATCTTTTGCTTACTTTATCCTTATGTTTTTCACAAATATAACGATGCTTTTCAATGAGAAACACGGTGCTTTTGTACAAAACAAGCAAAATTTTCAGCATTTTAAAGGTTTTTGCTTGCTAACAGAGAGAAATAACAAAACATGTGAGATAGCAAAATCCCTGATTACACAAACAATCGTCAGTATAATCAGGGATTCTAAAACTTTATGTAAAAAGTGTAGAGATGACGAAAAGTTTAGTACTGAATCACCTTGTCACTACTAACAGTCTTATACCAATCTGTGGTTGAGCTCTGATCGTGTGCCCAATCTGCAAATTTAGAATATGCATTCGTTATCACTGTTGTTTCTGTTGGATAAGCAAATTTATCAGGAACACAAAGAGCCCAAGTATTATTAACTGCCTTGATTACTTCGAGCACTTCATTATCTGCCAATTGCCCATTCGCCGTAGCCGAATTAAAATGAGTCAAATGGACTTCCGTTCTCTTTTGACCTATCCCCTGATAAGCAATGAAGAAGTCTAAACCATCTGTCACACTAGGGACAGATATTACATTCTTAAGTTTGACGTTCACTTCAAGAGTGTATATATCGGTCAGAGGGGTACTAGCATTCCCTGTATTCAACATGGGACGTTGTGTTCCTGTATATCCATATATATAATGTGCGTCTCCAAATAAAGGAATCACAAGTTCATTACCATTCGTTTCATAAGATGCATTTTCAAATATCCCGGAATTTAATGAGCCAGTACGTTGAGCGGCACCTGCACCAAAATTTACCTCTTCTACATTATTTTTGTCTATTCCTCGTATTCTCAAACCAGCACCTAATTGTTTCACGGCACCAACCGCCCGAAGGTCGATTTTATATTTCAGTTCTTTCACGTCATTACCGGCTGCAGGCAAAGTTACATTCAACACAATATCATTGAAATCGTAATCGCCTGCTTTCGGATAGTTATCTTCGAAAGCATAAGAATAAATCGCATATCGGATCTCTACATCATCCGGTTCTTCATCAGAGTTATATCCTTCTTTAATACAGTCACCGTCAGCAGGAAGTATAAATTCTGCTTTGCCCGGGTTACAATAGGTAGCACCTTGCTGCAATCCTTTATTTACTAACCATGCAAAAGGAGACCAGTCATAATGTGCTTCGCCTTTATATGTTTGATCTGTTATCTCACAAATGATATTATTAGTTACTTTAGAAGTAGATTGAGCCAAACCGGCAGTATTGTCTATTGTGTGAATTCTTAATAAGGCAGTTCCTTGTGTCGGACCGGTAACTGTTCTGAATAAATTAGCTTTGCCCGTACAAGTCAACATGGATTGCGCTTCCATCACGATATTATTATTGTTTCCATTACCCGTCAATTCTTTGCAAATAGCTTCGGAAGTATTTCCCATAACAAGTGTACCAAACTGTAATTTTCCTGCCTTCAGATAACAACCGTTTTTAATATTAGTATTGTTGTTACCATCTATATTTTCAACTTCAATCGTTCCATGATTTATCAATGTGGTACCATTGGTAGAAGCATTATAAGAATTCAGTTTAAGTGTTCCATAATTCACAAAATCAACTCCACTTCCCCCTCCATCAATTTTCAAAAAGTCACAATCAATCGTACCGGCATTATAGTTCGTACGCCCGGCCGAACTATTTGTTATCTGAATACCTCTGTCGCCTACAATACTTCCTCCCTGCATCACAGTTATATAAGAAGCTTGAGTTAATACCAGGCTCCCATTTTTAGCGACCTCTATCTTTCCACCATTCTCAACTATAATTTCTGTGATATTAGAAAATTGATTACTATTTTCTATAACCCATGTGCTTCCTTGAGAAACAATTACTTTCACAGCTTGAGCTCCACCACTGACACCAGAAGTGGTAAATCCACCATTAAAAGTACCATCCGGAATCTTAAACCAACGTTCACTTTCTGTAAAAACAGGATATTCTTTATAATTACCGGCCCATCCGGAACCTACCCCTAAATCCCAGCCAGCCTGAACGACAGTAGCAGTTACCTTTTTAGCACTAATAAAATCAGCAGTATAAGGAGCCTCCATAACTGGTATACTAGTCGCCACAGCTCGTGACATAGAACGTGTTGGTGTACCTTTGTCTCCAAAATGCGCTGTCACTGTGCCGTTTTCAATCGCTGCCGGTTGAACCAGATAGCGTTTGTGCTCATCTATGCGTGCAACAAACACCTTATCAAGCGCTGTTGCACAATCCATCACCACATTCAAAGTCGTACTTTGATTGACAGTTCCTTCCGCTAAGAGTTTTGCTGTACTTCCCGGACTTAATGGATCGGCATCAAATATTTGTATCTTATAATCTACTCCCTGATCTCCATTAACTGACACATGCGCTGTCACACTTCGTGACACTGTCCAATCACCATCAGGATCGATGTTTTTTACAGGAAAAGTTTCTTCGTAAATTTGCTTCAGTTGATCTGCATCAAACAGATTTTTCTCATTATCAACACAACTGATAAAACTGATGGAAGACGCCAACAACGAGAAAGTGAATACTTTTGCAATGTTCTGTTTCATAATCTTTTAATGCTTTAGTTTGTTTTATTTGCGAAAAACATAAATCACTACTAATCAATAATCAGCAATGAACGCACAAAGATAATTGTATTTATAAACATTATACAGATTACATTGCATTTTCCGATTTGCAGTTAACATCTTTTAAAGCGCCTCACTCTAATTATTTATATTAGATGACAGTTAGTTATATCGTTGAATATAAAAATTTTAATACTATTTATTCAATAGTATACAGCAAAAAAAAGAGTTGCATGGAAATATGCAACTCTTCATAAAAAGACAAAGATTCAGCGCTACAAATCTCTATTTCTTTCATCTCCCCCATTGACAAGATAAAAATCAAAGACTAAAAGGGGAAAATCAATGGCAATACAAAAATCATCACGATTCCCATAATAATCTGCAACGGTAATCCTACTTTTACATAATCCATAAAAGTATATTGTCCTGCAGGCATTACCAAGGCATTAGGCGGCGTAGAGAACGGAGAAGCAAAACACATACTTGCACCTACCGTCACGGCAAACAAGAAAGGAACCGGACTGACTCCAATCTGTATGGCACTTTGCAAAGCAATCGGAGCAAGCAAAACAGCGGTAGCCGTATTACTAATAAACATCGTCATCAACGAAGTCGTAAAATAAATACCTGCCATCAATGCAACTGGTCCGTATGATCCCAAACCGTTCACCAATGTATTGGAAATATATTCCGAAGCTCCCGTTTTCTCCAATGCCAGAGACATAGGAAGCATGGCAGCGATCAATACAATACTTTCCCAGTTGATCGTTTTATAAGCCGCTTCCACATTGCGGAAACATCCCGTAAGCACCATCAATATACCCGCTATCATAACGGCTGTAACCGGAGCTACCGGAATGAAATCAAAAACCATCATTGCGACCATTAACACCATAATAGCAGCTGCTACCGGAGCTTTATAATCTAACGTAACTTTAGCCGCTTCCGCCAAAGGTTGCCCCAAAACAACCCAATCAGCATCTTCCTTGCTAAGACGGGCTATATTATTCCATGTTCCTTGCACCAAAAGCACGTCACCACTATGAATACGCTCATTCCCCAAATCTTGCAATAAATATTCCTTTTTACGACGAACCCCCAATACGTTCACATTAAACTTATCACGGAAACCAGCTTCTTTAATTGTCTGGTTTATCAAATTAGAAGATGGCATCAATACTATTTCAGCAATACCGATATCATAAAAATCAAGCGAATTAGTCGTACTTTTTGTTTCTTCCGTTGCATGGTCGCCCAAGATCTCCAGCAGGTAATCTTCCGCAAAGAGTTGCACCTTATCAAAGTCTCCAGTCACATACAAAATATCCTCTACTTCTAACATCGTGTCCGGTGCAGCAAACTTTTGAGTAATCGTTTTCAGAAAACGATGTTGCGATGCATCACCACGACGAACTTCCATAATGTTCAAACCATATTTACGACGAATATCCAGATCGATTATTGTCTTCCCCAAAAGCCGTGAATCTTTTATCACCTGTAAACGAAACAAATTACTGGAAAGCCCATATTCATTAACCAACTGTTTCAATGACTTGCCCGAACGTTTATTATCATCTTTCTGTCCTTTTTTAGAAAGAAACCATTTACTAAGCGGCATCAGAACCAGTGTACCGACAATTACACAGACAATGCCGACAGGCAGGAAAGAGAAGAAAGAAAGCGGCTCAAGTCCGGCGGAAGTCAACGTATTCTGTATCACAAGGTTCGGCGGAGTACCAATCAGAGTCATCATACCTCCCATACTACTTGCAAAAGCCAACGGCATCAACAGCCTGCTGGGATTCATGCCGGCACTCATCGCCAGACTAACAACAATAGGAAGCATCAATGCCACCGTACCTGTGTTACTGACAAACGCGCCAATGACAGAAGTCACCAACATCACCAATAGAAACAACCGGATCTCACTGGTTCCCGCAAGTTTAAGAATTCGGGAACTAATCATTTTTGCCAGTCCCGTCTGGAAAATAGCCCCTCCTACAACAAACAATCCGATCATCATAATGACTACCGAATTGGAAAAACCGGAGAGTGCCTCGTCAGGAGTTAATATCTGAAAAACAAGTAAGGCTATCAGCGCACATAGCGCCACAATATCCGAACGAACCTTGCCGTTCACGAAAAAGACAGCCGAAAGAACGAGAATAATAATGGTTATCAGCATACGTAATTAAATGATTGTTTTATTTTGACTCTATCAAAACTAATTTAGGTGAACAAAAATAGAAAATACTCCAGCGTTATTAAAACAAATTAGAAATGATTTTAGTTCATGAGACATCATTTAATATTTTAATACATTTTACCTCTAAAAAAAAGATTCAACATCACTCTAAATATCATACTATATAGGAATTATAAGATACCATACACCCACATTCTACACATTATATTTTATTACATCCTCACAATGTAACATTGAAAAATAATAGATTTATGTATTATCTTTTTGATAGTTAAAGAACAATTCATATCTTTACACCCTATTTATATCAAACATTTTATGGCAAACAATATTTTGTTAATTTTCTGGATTGGTGAAGTACCTTGGGGTTATAATTATTTACTGGTAATTATTTTACTCCTTATCATCAGCATTTTATTATATAGAATCCACAAATTACACAAAACGATTAAAAAGACCAATCATTCCTATCGTTTTTCTTTTGATATTCTCGACAACCTTCCTTTTCCGATCTTCGTAAAAGACATTGCAAATGATTTCCGATACTATTACTGGAATAAAGAATCAGCCGTTCAATCCGGTATCAGTAGTGAAGAGGCTATCGGACATACTGACTACGAAATATACGGAGAAGAAAGAGGAGAAAAATACCGGAATATCGACAAAGAACTCGTACAAGAAGGCAAAGTATACCGCAAAGAAGAAAAATATATCACTCCCGATGGAATCACCCATGATACGATTGCTGTAAAATCAATTATTTCATGGGAAGGGGAAAAAAGATGGCTACTGGCAACCCGATGGGAGATCACTCAACTCAAGAATTATGAAAGAGAATTGGTTGCAGCCAAAGAAGAACTGGAAAAAGCATTAAAGAAGCAGAAACTAGCTCTAAAAAGTATTGACTTCGGGCTTATCTATATTGATAAAAATTACCGGGTGCAATGGGAAGAAACAAGACAAATCGCCAGCCTGGTAAAAGGAAGACGATACATACCGGGAAAAATTTGCTATCAGACCAGTGCACTTCGTAATGAACCATGTGGGCAATGTGCTTTCAAGAAAGCAATCGAACAAGGCCAAATAATCCGACATACAATCAGAGTAGACAATGTAGATTTTGAAGTGACCGCAACTCCTGTTTTTGGCGACGAAAAAGAAACTGAAATTATTGGCGGATTACTTCGTTTTGAAAACATCACAGAAAAACTAAAAATGAACAGAATGTTGCAAGAGGCAAAGGAAAAAGCCGAAGAATCCAATCGACTGAAATCTGCCTTTCTCGCTAATATGAGCCATGAAATACGAACCCCACTAAACGCAATTGTAGGATTTTCCGAAATGGTTTGCCAAACAGAGGAGGAAGAAGAGAAACAGGAGTTCGTGAAAATAATCTCCAGCAACAATATCTTATTATTGCAACTGATAGACGATATTCTGGATCTTTCCAAAATCGAAGCTGGTACTATGGAATTCACATTTGCACAAACTGACATTAATGAACTGATGGAAGGTATTTGCAGACAAATGCAAGAAAAAAACTCTTCACCGGACGTACAAATCGTATTCACAGAGAGAGCAAATCAATGTATTATTAATACAGACCGCATACGCTTATCACAGGTTATCATCAACTTTACAAACAATGCCTTAAAGTTCACTTCCAAAGGTTCTATCGAAATGGGATACCGGATTGAAGAAGCAAGTGATGAAATATACTTTTATGTAAAAGATACAGGTATCGGAATTCCTGCTGACAAAATAGACAAGGTGTTCGAACGTTTCGTCAAACTGAATTCGTTTATTAAAGGAACAGGTCTCGGACTAGCCATCTGTCGTGTCATAGTAGAGCGGCTGGGAGGAGTTATCGGAGCGGAATCTAAAGAAGGAGAAGGTTCTTGTTTCTGGTTCAAAATTCCAAGAACAGAGAAAATTGAGAAATAGTAAGCAGAATACCGAAAAGCCTTGGATTTATAAAATCACTCTTTTTGCTGTTACTGATTATGAAGTATACCCTGTAAGATGATAATACTGCCCTGCTACTTTACATTATTACCACTACTAATGAAATGTACCCCAAAAGTTTTATATCCAACTTTTAGGGTACACATTTTATTTAGCAAGAAGGATTTTTCGGAAACCTTCTTATTCTATAAACTTCATGTAAGAGTGTGCCTAAAGTGCAGTCTCTAATATTCTACGAGCAACAGCACCTGTTACATTTCCATTCTCACCATATTTAGCACCACGTTCATTGAAGCGGCGTTCGATTTCCAGAATAGTTTCCTGTCCGATGTTCTCTTCATGCAAACGTGTAGTCAGTCCCAGTGAACGGAAAAATTCTTCGGTACGGCAAATTGCTTCATCAATCCGCTCTTCTCTCGTACCGGAAGTAATTCCCCAAACTCTTTCACCATACTGCAAAAGCTTATCCCCTTTTTCTTCATGAAGCACTTGCAACGTGGCAGGAAGAACAATGGCTAACGTATGGCCATGTGTCAATCCGTGCAAAGCAGTAATTTCATGCCCGATCATGTGAGTAGCCCAGTCTTGAGACACCCCCATAGCAATAAATCCATTCAATGCCATTGTAGCCGAAAGCATAAAATCAGCCATCAGTTGATAATCATGCTGGTTTTCACGAATTTTCGGAGCAATCTCCACCAGAGTTTGCAGAATACCTTCTGCCCAACGGTCCATAACGCGACTCTGTCCGGAAGTAGTCATATATTGCTCCATCACGTGGACGAAGGTATCGGCGATACCGCAAGACACTTGATACGGGGGGAGGCTGAAGGTCGTCTCCGGGTCCAAGATCGAGAACACGGGGAAATTGCTGTAGAACGGGAATTTCTCTTGCGTCTCTTTCCGGGAGATCACGGCCCCGCTATTCATCTCGGAACCTGTGGCGGGCAGGGTCAGTACGGTACCCATGGGCACGGTATGATAGTAATACCCTTTCTGTACCAATTCCCAAGGATCACCGTCGTACTGGATGCCGGCGGAGATTAGCTTCGTCCCGTCTATGACGGAGCCACCGCCTACCGCCAATAGGAAATCCACCTGCTTGCCTTTCGCTATCTGGATAGCTTCTCGCAAGGTCTCGATGGTGGGATTAGGCTCGATGCCCCAGAACTCGATATAGTCACGATCCTTTAGCGCCTTGATCACTTGGTCGTACACACCGTTTTGCTTTACGCTACCTCCTCCGAAGGTGATCATGATGCGATGCACCATCGGGATGGCCGTACTCAGTTTCTCAATCATGCCCTTACCGAATAATAAACGGGTTGGGTTGTGAAAAGTGAAGTTATTCATAGGACTATTTACTGTTTTTATATGTAAACATGAATAGGGTTCCTATTGTTTTAGGGCTTCCAGTAACTTATCGACCGCCTCGGCGGGAGTAGCTTCGCTCTTTAGTAACTGGACGAACTTGCTACCGATGATGGCACCGGAAGAATGAGCTGTCGCCGCCTCGAAAGTGGCTTTATTGCTGATGCCGAAACCTACCAAGCGGGGATTCTGTAGGTTCATGGCGTTGATACGACGGAAATAGGCCTGCTTCTGTTCGTTGAAGTCTTGTTGGGCTCCGGTCGTGGCGGCGCTGGATACCATATAGATAAATCCGCTGGTATGGGCATCGATCAGCCGGATTCGTTCCTCGGAGGTCTCTGGGGTGATCAGCATGATCATTTTCAGGTCATGGCGATCGGCTATCTCCTTGTAATCGGAGATATAATCGGCATAAGGCAGGTCGGGGATGATCATTCCGTCTACGCTGGCCTCTACGCAACTGGCGCAGAATTTCTCGAAACCGTATTGCATGATAGGATTCAGGTAGCCCATCAGGATGATCGGGATCTGTATTTCGCTCCGGATCTCTTTCAATTGCTCGAATAGGAGGTGGAGTGACATCCCGTTACGCAACGCTTGCGTGGCGGCCTCTTGGATGACGGGGCCGTCTGCCATCGGGTCGGAGAAAGGGATTCCTACTTCTACCATGTGGATACCTTTAGCCTGTAAGGCTTTTAAGATGCTTGCCGTATCGTTTAAGTTCGGATAACCGGCGGTGAAATAGACGGAGAGTATTCCGTCTTTCTGGGTCTGGAATAAGTTTGTGATGCGATTCATTACTGTTAGATGTAAAATTTGTTGGATGAAATTCTTTAGTTTGTCGATGTCTTTCAATCCCGGCTCAATCTCGAAGCCACTGTTGAGGTCGATACCTGCGAAACGGGGATGCCGGAAGTTCCGGATCGCCTCTGCGTTTTCCGGACGGATGCCTCCGCTGAGCAAGAAGGGAGTCTCTCCTTTATACTCGGTTAGGATGGACCAATCGAAACGTTTGCCTGAGCCTCCATAGCCCTCGCATCTCGTATCGAAAAGGAAATAATCCACTCGGCCCTCATACTCCTTGGTCTTCTTGAAATCCTCTTTGGAGGCGATCGGGAAGGCTTTGATTAAG
>OGGV01001290.1_pt1 | contig 12441 bp, 9 predicted proteins | sample 1571301 | NCBI WGS metagenome assembly OGGV01 (sample SAMEA2582072, study PRJEB24529) | metagenome | biome: Human gut stool | place: China | collected 2011
TTACGGCAACTGTGGGAACAGTATCGGATGCGGTTGTTATCGAAGGAATAACAGACGCTGCCACAGGCTCATCAGAAAATCTTCCTGTATTCATAGCTGATTCATATGATTCTTCATATACTGTGTCAGGTTCATCCGGTAACAGGACAGGCACACAGGCAACAGGCAGCGGTTCATCTTCATATCAGGGCAGTTCAGAAAATGGCAGCAGCTATCAGGGAACTTCAGGTACATCAGATGGACAGACGGCTTCTGGCGGACAAAATTCAGGCTCTGACTATACGGATTCATCAGGAAATGCATGGTCAGATAATTCTGGCAGTAATAATTCAGGCAATCAGAATCAGGACAACGGAGGTAATAATAATTCAGGCAGTCAGGATTCAGGTAATACAGATAACGGCTCATCAGGTGGACAGACAAGCAGCACAATAGGTGAGAGTCTTCCGGCACTTGGTTTTAACCATATGATGAGTAATGTATACGTTTATGAAGAAGGAAATAACTATTACGGCGAGGTAATAACCCAGCCTAATGTTGCAATTATATATATTATGCAGAGAAGTTCGGGATTTGATAATGTTATAAATCAGGTACTTCAAAGACTTGTTCCGGGAGGAGCATCGCAAATCTGGAACAACTATTCTACAGCAACAACAGATAAAACATTTACAATAAATGACAGAAAAATAAGAATAGTAATGCCTAAGGGCGGCGGCCATTCGCAAATTGTAATATACAATTAGCTGGTGGTGTGTTATAATGTCGAAAGTAAAACCAAAAATCACAGAAATGTGAGTATGGAGGTATTTGGTGTTAAACGAAAATAAAATAAAAATGATGACAAAAATGGCAATATATGAAAAAAATCAGGGCAGGCAGATGTTAAAGAATGCCAGATATTATAAAGGTGATTATATTGCATTAAGCGTATTGAAAAGTACAATAGCAACGACATTTGCATATATAATAGTTTTTTTAATGTATATATTGTGTGATGTCGAAAAACTTGTCGCAGATATTAACAGTCTTGATTATGCAGCCATGGGAAAGAAGATGGCTTTATATTATGTAATTATGCTTGTTGTGTTCGCTGTTATTTCTGGTGCAGTCAGTGCATATAAGTACGACCATTCACGCAGTGGAATGAAGAAATATTTTTCAAGACTTAACAAACTTGAAAGATTCTATAACGGACAAAAAAACAGAAAGTAACGGAGGACCCATGATGACTTTTTTATTGGAGTTAAAGGATAATATCAACAAATTTTACAATAAACATAATGTATATCTTGTCCCTGCACTTAAATTTGTAGTGGCATTTATATCATTTCTGCTTCTTAATGTGCAGATAGGATATATGACAGTATTAAAAAATCCTCTTATTGCACTTGCTGTGTCAATAATATGTGCATTTCTCCCAAGTGGATTTACAGTTGTTGCACTTTCAATATTTATGCTTGCACACCTGTATGCCATATCAGCAGAATTTGCGGTAATTTCATTATGTATTGTACTTGTTATGTATCTTCTCTATTTCAGATTTGCACCTAAACAGGGATACATTCTCATATTCACAGTTATTTTATGCTGGTGTAAGATTCCGGAAGCAATTCCTGTTGCGGTAGCTCTTGGAGCCGGACTTACATCATTCATACCTGTTTCGTTTGGCGTTATTATATATTATATAATCAAGACAGCAAGTGCTTATGAAACAGCAATAACTAACTCATCTGTGGCAGACAGCATGCAGCAGATATCTTATATTGTAGAAAGTTTTTTCAATAACAAAAGCTGTCTTATTTTTGTAATTGCATTTACAGTTGCAATAATCATTACGTATATGATTAAGAGACTTTCAGTTGACAATGCATGGACATATGCAATTGCAGTTGGTACAGTTTCAGAATTTATAATATTGATAGTTGGAAGCCTTGCATTAAATGCAAAGATTAATATTGTATTTATGATTATAGGTATTATTATTGGAGCAGTTGCTGCATATATCTGTAAGGTTGTATTTTTTAGTGTTGATTATAAGAGAACGGAATTTGTGCAGTATGAAGATGATGAATACTATTATTATGTAAAAGCAGTTCCAAAAATCAGCCTCGTTAATGAAAATGTCAAAGTTAAGCAGATTAATGCAAGAAAGACAAGAAAAACAAGTGATTTAAGTGATATAAGAAGAGCAGCAGATAAGAATGCAGCTACATTGGAAACTGATGATGACGATATAACATTTTATGATAAGTAATATTTAACAGAATAATAAAAGCGAAGGGAGTGAAGATATGACAGCGGTTAATAATTTTATACAAAATTATTTGTCTAACCTGTATATACCCCGTATTACATGGACAGATATAATAGAGATTTTTATTATAGCATTTGTTCTGTACAGCTTTCTTGTATGGATTAAGAATACAAAAGCGTGGGCGTTATTAAAGGGGATTATAATTGTCGTACTTTTCGCTCTTTTTGCATATATTCTTAATCTCAGAACGATTCTGTGGATAGCAGGAAAGACAATAAGTGTTGGTATTATAGCACTTGTAATTATATTCCAGCCTGAATTAAGGCGTGCTCTGGAACAGCTGGGAAGAAAAAAACTTGTGCTTAATTTCTTTAATTTTGGCGACAGTCATGAAAAAGATGAAAGATATAGCTCAAAGACAGCAGATGAGATTGTCCGTGCAGCATATGAAATGGGAGCAGTAAAGACAGGTGCTCTTATTGTTATAGAACAGGATATGATGCTTGATGAATATGTTAGAACGGGCATAAATGTTGACGGAATTGTGACGAGCCAGCTTCTTATAAATATTTTTGAACATAATACACCGCTTCATGATGGTGCTGTTATTATTAGAGGAAACAGGGTTGTGGCGGCAACATGTTATCTTCCGCTTTCTGATAATGTTAATCTTAGTAAAGAGCTTGGAACAAGACACAGGGCTGGAGTTGGAATAAGTGAAGTGACAGACAGCATGACAATTATTGTCTCAGAAGAAACAGGTGCTGTATCAGTAGCTGTCGGAGGAGAACTTATAAGAGATATAGATGAACATTCACTGCGTAACAAACTGGAATATTTAAGAAAGAGGACAATAGATGTAAAGTCTTTCAAAATATGGAGAGGAAGAATAAAGAATGAAGGAAAAAATATTTAACAACTTTTCTCTTAAAATCCTTTCAGTGTTATGTGCAATCGTTTTGTGGGCTGTTATAGTCAATATATATGACCCGACAACGAGTGTTACAATAAGTAATGTGAATGTAGAACTTATCAATGCACAAAGTCTTACTGATAAGGATTATACCTATGAAGTTGTGGACGGAAGCAAAATATCAGTATATCTTAGCGGACCTAAAAGTGTAATTACTGACATTAAGTCAAGTGATATAGTTGCAACTGCAGATTTGAGTAAAATATCAGCGTTTGCCGATTATGTTGACATTGATGTAAAAGTAGTAAAAGATGGCAAAGAAGTTACAGGAATTGAAGTTACACCAAGAACAACGGCCGTAAAGCTTGATATTGAGAACAGGCTTACAAAGGAATATACAATTGAGACAGATACTGAAGGAATGCCTGCAGACGGATATGTGCTTACATCAGTAAGTGTTACACCTACAACTGTAAAAGTTACAGGACCGTCATCAATTGTAGAAAATATTGACAAAGTTAAGGCTGTGTGTGATATTAGTGGTGCATATTCCAATGTTAACAGTACAGCTAAGCTTACGGCATATGCGGCAGATGGAAACCAGATAAATGAGGAAGTTTTTTCATTTTCAAAAAGCGATGTAGATTATACAGCACTGATAAGTGCCCATAAGATAGTTAATGTGAGATGTGCAGGTACAACCGGAACAGTTAAAGACGGATATATGATTATGGGAATTGAACTTAGCACAGATAAGGCTGAACTTATCGGTGATGTTAATACACTTAACAACATTTCTGAGATAGTTATACCTGAGAGTGCAATTAATGTTGATAATATTGATTCGTCAAGAAACTATACGGTATGGCTTTCTGACTATATAAGTCAGGATTTAAAAGTAAAATCTGAAAACAAGCTAAATATTAAAGTTAAAGTGGCTGATTTAAACAGCCGCGAGTTTTCATTTGACACATCGAAGATTACATTTAATAATATAAAGACAGGATATCATGTTACAATAGATGATGATTCTGTTATGTCAATAGTCATAAGCGGTGAGAGCAGTGTTCTTGATTCGATTTCAGGAGATAATATAAAAGGAACAACAAACCTTACGGCATTATCGGCGGGAAGACATACTGTTTTTGTTAACTTTACAGTACCGGATGGTTGTAAAGTTGTAGGAGAATATAAGATACAGGTTCTTATAGAAGCAGACAAACAGCATGAAACAACATCTGCTGCTTCAAATTAATGCGGTATATGTATACAGGAGGTTGAAAAATGTTAAAGCAGACTATATTAGTAGACAGCCCTTTGGGAATTCATCTGCGTCCGGCTACAGCAATGTGTGATCAGGCGATTAAATATAAATCAAAGATTTCATTTAATTATGGCGATGGCAAAACTGCGAATGCAAAAAGCGTAATATCAATACTTGCTTCAAGTGTCAAATGTGGGCAGGAAATTGTGCTTGAAGCTGACGGCGAAGATGAAGAAGAAGCAATAAATGCTGTAGCACAGGCATTTAAAGAATCACTCAAAAATGATTAATAATAATTAAGAATGGAGGATAATAAAATGGGCTATATGGAAACTTATAAGTCTTGGTGCGATAATGAATATTTTGATGAGGCAACAAGAGCTGAATTAAAATCAATTGAGGGTAATGAAAAAGAGATTGAAGACCGCTTTTATAAAGATTTAGAGTTTGGTACAGGTGGTTTAAGAGGTGTTATCGGCAACGGTACAAACCGCATGAATATTTATACTGTCAGAAAGGCAACACAGGGACTTGCAAACTTTATTAAGAAGGAAAATGCAGCAGACAGAGGCGTTGCGATTGCATATGATTCAAGAAGAATGTCCCCTGAATTTGCAGACGAGGCAGCATTATGCCTGAATGCGAACGGAATCAAGGCATATATCTTCCCGTCATTAAGACCGACACCGGAATTATCATTTGCCGTAAGACAGTTGCACTGTATCGCAGGTATTGTCATTACAGCCAGCCATAATCCACCGGAATACAACGGTTACAAAGTATATTGGGAAGACGGCGCACAGATTACAGCACCAAAGGATACACAGATTATTACAGAAGTAAAGGCTGTTACAGATTACAATACGGTAAAGACCATGGAAAAAGACGAGGCAGAAGCCTGCGGTCTTTACAATGTTATCGGCTATGATATGGATGAAGCTTATATCAAGGCTTTAAAGAAAATGAGCATCAACGGTGATATTATCAGACAGGTAGCGGATGATATCAAGATTGTATACACACCGTTCCACGGAACAGGTAACGTTCCGGTCAGAAGAATTTTAAAAGAACTGGGCTTTAAGCATGTTTATATTGTAAAAGAACAGGAAAAACCGGACCCGGATTTCACAACACTTGAATATCCAAACCCGGAAGACCCAAAGGCATTCACACTGGCATTAAAGCTGGCAAAGGAAAAAGATGCAGATATCATTCTGGCAACAGATCCGGATGCCGACAGACTCGGTGTATATTCAAAAGACACCAAGACAGGCGAATACAAGGCATTTACAGGAAATATGTCCGGTATGCTGATTGCAGAATATCTGCTTTCACAGCGTAAGGAAAAGAATCTGTTACACGATAACGGCGCATTTGTAAAGACTATCGTATCTACCAATATGGCAGATGCCATTGCAGCAGAATACAATGTAAAGCTGATTGAGGTATTAACAGGCTTTAAGTATATCGGTGAGCAGATTAAGTTCTTTGAACAGCAGGGTACATACGAATATGAATTTGGTTTTGAAGAAAGCTATGGCTGTCTTGTCGGTACACATGCAAGAGATAAGGATGCAGTTGTTGCCGTTATGGCATTATGTGAAGCAGCAGCATACTACAAGACAAAGAACATGACTCTGTGGGATCAGATGATTCAGATTTTTGAAAAATACGGATACTACAAAGAAGGTCAGAAGGCAATTACCATGAAGGGTGCAGAAGGGGCTGAAAAGATTGCAGAACTGATGGATAAGCTCCGCAACGAAACACCGAAGAAGTTCGGTTCATGGGACGTACTCGAAGCAAGAGATTACAAGAAGGATGAATGTGTTGATTTAAAGACCGGCGAAAAGAAGTCTACCGGACTTCCGTCATCCAACGTATTATATTATGCACTTTCTGACAATGCATGGTGCTGTGCAAGACCGTCCGGAACAGAACCAAAGATTAAGTTCTACATGGGCGTTAAGGGCAGCAACTTAGCGGATGCAGATGCAAAACTTGAAGAACTTACAAAGGCTGTTATGGAAGTAGCGGGACAGTAGTAATGTGAAGAATCCTTAAATTTAAGATTCTTCACATAGATAATTGTGCTGCAGGCATCACAATTATCTTTTTATCGCAGAGCGAGTTCAGAAATTCTTAACAGAGAAAACACAATTAGAACACATTTCGTTACTATACTACAAAGCATAGACGAGATGTGTTCTTTTTTATCTAAGAACAAAAGACACGACAGAGAGGAGAAATCGATATGTATAACGACGAAAATAACCAGTATAACCCAAGACCGAGATTTGACCCAAAGACAGGAGAACGAATTCATTACGACGATGAAAATACAACGGAAACAACACAGGCAGAAAGTTCAGAATACAGATACAGCGCAGGAAATATTCCGTTTGAACAGGAAAACAATAACACTTCCTATTATCAGCAGAGCAGTACATTCCAGCAGGATACAACCTATCAGCAGGCAGGCGCCGGGCAGGGCAGTATGAATCAGCAGAATGGAAGGCAGAAGAAAAAGAAGGATAGAAACAAAGAAGGTTTTGGAGAAAGGCTTGCAAAACTGGCAGGTTCGGCAGCCGTGTTCGGTGTAATTGCCGGCGCAGTAATGTATGGCGTATATTACACGGGAAGTACGATTCTTCCGGTAAAATCATCAAGCGACTATAACAACATTGCAACCGTGACTTCCAATGTAACTGCAACGACAGCACAGAGTAGCGCTTCTTCTTCAACAGGCATGGACGTACAGTCTGTTGCAAATGCAGCACTTCCGGCAATGGTTGCCTTAAACGGTACAACGACGGTATCGTCAGGAAGTTCATCTTCATTTTACGGATTATTTGGCGGCAGTCAGTCTTATGAAGCACAGACGAGCGGAACCGGTATTATTGTTGGCAAAAACGATAAGGAACTGCTTGTTGTAACCAATGCACACGTTGTAGAAGATGTGAATGATTTAAAATGTGTCTTTGTAGACGGGGAATCTGTCAGTGCAACCGTAAAGGGTTCAAAGTCTGATAAGGATATTGCGGTAGTGGCAATCAATCTTTCAGATATTAAGGATTCAACCATCAACAGTATTGCAATCGCAGAACTGGCAGACAGTGATGATGTAGCCATCGGACAGGAGGTTGTTGCTATCGGTAATGCATTGGGTGAAGGCCAGTCTGTGACAAATGGTATTATCAGCGCGACAAATCGTTCTATTACTGTTAATAATGTAACATTTTCAGGCCTTTTAATGACAAATGCAGCGATTAATTCCGGTAACAGCGGTGGTGCATTACTCAATGCAGAAGGTAAGGTTATCGCAATTAACTTTGCAAAGACTTCCAGTGATGGTGTAGAAGGTATGGCATATTCTATTCCGGTATCGAATGTCATGGATATCATCGACAGCCTGATGAGCCGTGAAACAAGAACCAAGGTTTCAAGTTCAGAAACCGCTTACCTGGGAATCAGTGGTGTGGATATTACAAGTGCAATGTCTTCCTCATATGGTTATCCGCAGGGGGTTTTAATCAGAAGCGTTGAAAATAATTCAGCAGCTGCACAGGCAGGTCTGGGCGCTTATGATATTATTGTAAGCTTTGACGACCAGTCCGTAAACTCTATGTCCAGCCTCAAGTCTATTATGGAATACTACGCAGCCGGTGAAAAGGTAACGGTTCAGTACTATCATCAGGAAGGCAGTGAGTATGTATTAAAGAGTGTTGAAGTAACTCTCGGCAAAAAGAGCTGATAAGCATTCCGGCATAATTCTTTAAAAGGAACCGGCAAAGCACATAAAGCACAAACATAAATTTGTAAATCAATAAAGTAAAATATCCGGTAAAATGCAGGGACAGATGTTGTCCATCTGCATCATACCGGGTATTTTTTTATAGAGATTTTATTGTAAAAACAAAGACAAATCTGTATACTAAACGTGTATACAAAATTACAGTAAAAGAAGGTGCCGTATTTTGCGGCAGAATGGTGAAAAAATGAGTGAAAATAACGATACAATCAACAATCAGGAAGAGGAATACGAAAAGATTTGTTATATATGCAGAAGACCGGAAAGCAAGGCGGGTAAAATGATTGCAATGCCGGGAAATGTCTATGTGTGCCAGGACTGCCTGCAAAAGACATTTGATACCATCAATAACAGCGGTATGAATTATGATGATATGATGAAAATGAGCGGGATGCCGAATATGGGAATGTTTGGCAATATGAACTATCAGGATATGGATATACCGGAAAATCAGAAAATAAAGAAAAAGAAAAAGGTAAAGAAACCGGAAGAAAAACTGGATTTACGCAACATTCCCGCGCCGCACGAAATTAAGCATATGCTCGATGAATATGTGGTCGGACAGGACTATGCAAAGAAAGTCATGTCGGTTGCTGTTTACAATCACTATAAAAGGGTAGCTGCAGGAGATCAGGCAGATGTAGAGATTGAAAAGTCCAATATGTTAATGATCGGACCGACCGGAAGCGGAAAGACCTATCTTGTAAAGACCCTGGCACGCCTGCTGCAGGTGCCGCTTGCAATTGCAGATGCAACGTCCCTTACGGAAGCGGGCTATATCGGTGATGACATTGAAAGTGTGGTATCCAAGCTTTTAGCGGCGGCGGATAATGATGTAGAACGTGCAGAACACGGCATTATCTTTATTGATGAAATTGATAAGATTGCTAAAAAGAAGGAAACTCGAAGCCGTGATGTCAGCGGAGAATCCGTACAGCAGGGCATGTTAAAGCTGTTAGAAGGAAGCGATGTGGAGGTGCCGGTCGGTGCAACCAGTAAAAATGCGATGGTACCGCAGGTCACAGTCAGCACGAAAAATATTTTATTTATCTGTGGCGGCGCGTTTCCGGAGCTGGATGAGATTATCAAAGAGCGTTTAAACCAGCAGTCGTCTATCGGATTTGCAGCAGATTTAAAGGATAAATATGATGAAGACCCGAACCTGCTGCAACAGGTAACTTTAGAAGACCTGCGCAATTTTGGCATGATACCGGAATTTTTAGGCAGACTGCCCATTATCTTTTCGCTGGAAAACCTGACAAAAGATATGCTGGTTAAGATTATGAAAGAACCACGCAATGCGATTTTAAAGCAGTATGAAAAGCTGCTGGAACTTGATGAAGTAAAGCTTGAATTTGCGGATGATGCACTGGAAGCAATTGCCCAAAAAGCAATGGAGAAAAAGACCGGAGCGCGTGCATTGCGGTCCATTCTGGAAGATTATATGCTGGATATTATGTATGAAATTCCAAAGGACAACAATATCGGAACAGTCGTTATCACAGGCGATTACATTAAAAAGACGGGTGCGCCGGTAATTCAGATGCGTGGCATGGAAATACCGGCACTGACACAGCAGAACGGATAAAGCAGATATAAAACGGATACATAAGCAAAGGCACAACTGAATATATTATACAAAAAACGGGAGCAAAAAAAGTGCCGGATTGCAGTTCGCTCATTGTATCGGAAGAAACGGGGGATTATATTATTGAATATAATTCCCTTTATTTTGAACAAATCCAAAGACAGGACGGTGTCTGTATTTCTTGTATTAATGATACGTGGTGTATTTTGTATACAAATTATCCGGGCAGCCGGAATATTAATATACAACAGGGATATTATAGCGTGCCGAAACTGTACGGACTGATGGACACGACCAGCTTTGATGCATCGGGAATTACGGCAACACTGAATCAGCCCCTGTTAAATGTGCGTGGGCAGGGTGTGCTGATTGGCTTTTTAGATACCGGAATCGACTATTTAAGAGAAGATTTTAAAGCGTCAGGCGGCAGAACCAGGATTGCGGCAGTCTGGGACCAGACGATACAATCTGTAAATTATGAAGAAGATACAGGAGAAGCAGCAGGGACAGAGCAGTATGACAGAGAACAGGTACAAGGCATGGTACAGTACGGCACGGTGTATACACGGGAGGACATTAATGCGGCACTCGCGGCAGAGCGTGAAGGACAAAATCCCTATGATATTGTGCCGTCAAGAGATGAAAACGGACATGGAACATTTCTTGCAGGGGTTGCAGCCGCATCGGAAACCGCAGATTACATAGGAGCAGCGCCGGAGGCGGAGATTCTGATGGTAAAGCTAAAACCTGCCAAAAAATATCTGCGGGACTTTTATCTGCTGCCGGAGCAGGTAGAAGCCTATTCGGAAACGGATATGATGATGGGGGTGCGCTTTTTACAGCAGTATGCCATCAGAGAAAAAAAGCCGCTGGTTATCTGCGTCGGACTGGGAACGGCTTCCGGTTCAAGAACCGGTGCGCTGCCGTTTGCAGATTTATTAAATACATTGGCAAGGCAGGTCAATACAGTAGTTGTAACCTGTACAGGGAATGAAGCTAATAACAGAACACACACATCCGGTCTGGCGGTATCAGATACAGAACCCTCCGAAATAGAAATTACCGTCGGTGCAGATGAACGCGGATTTGTGATGGAAATATGGGCAGAAAGTCTTGATATCTTATCGGTGGCAATTACCTCTCCTTCTGGAGAGCGGATTTCACGGATCCCGGCAAGAATTGATACAGGAGGGGTCTACAATTTTTTACTGGAACGTTCACAGGTTGCAGTGAATTACAGAGTAGTGGAATCTGCATCAGGTTATGAAGTTATTTTTATGCGTTTTATAAATCCGGCACAGGGAATCTGGAAAATTCATGTATACAGCCTGACTAATATTGTGGGACGGTATAATGCATGGCTGCCATTAAAGCAGTTTTTATCAGGGGATACGTATTTTTTGAATTCCAATCCTTCCACAACACTTACAGAACCAGGTGCGGCAGAGCGCGTAATCAGTGTCGGGGCATATAATCATATTACGGATGCATCTTATGTAGCATCCGGACGCGGTTATACAGCGACAGGTCTGGTAAAACCGGACTTTGTCGCGCCTGGAGTAGACGTCTATGGTGTCCGGGCAGGCGGGGGATATACGACACGGACAGGAACAAGCGTTGCAGCAGCCCACGCGGCAGGTGCTGCTGCCCTTCTTCTGACATGGGGTGTTACGGACGGCAATCTGCCCTATATGGGAACAAACGAGGTTAAATCGGTGTTAATCCGGGGGGCAAAGCGCGAAAACAATACGATGTATCCGAACAATATTTACGGGTATGGAAAAATGGATGTCATTGAAGCATTTAATAAATTGCGGACCGGTTAAAACAGGAACTTCCGATTGAAAAAAGAAGCAGGGAATGATAAAGTAAATAAATGTATAGTGACACTGAAAATTGGAACTATTGCAATAAAAATATAGAAAGGATAATGCAACTGCAGGTAATAAGCAGTTTATGGAACGGAGAGAAAATGAAATATAAAGCACTTGCCCTTGATTTGGACGGTACATTAATTAATAGTGAGAAAAAACTTTCAACTAAAAACAAAAAAGCGGTTATAGAGGCGGCACAGCGCGGTGTGCATATTATTCTGGCATCTGGAAGACCGCTGTTTGGCATAGAGCCGGTAGCAGAAGCGCTGGAGCTTTCCCGTGTCGGCGGTTATATTCTGGCATACAATGGCGGCAATATTATCGACTGTAAGACCAAAGAAGTCATTTACAGCCGGAATTTTCCGCCGGAATGTATACACGATGTCTGTACACTGGCAAAAGAATACGGTGTGTATGCTCTTTCATATGACAAGGATGAGGTGATTTCGGAAAGTGATACAGATGAATATGTGCTGCGGGAGGCAAAATGTAATGATGCATCTGTCCGCCGTGTGGAAAATCTGGAACAGTATGTAAATTATCCGGTTGCTAAATTTTTGATTGCAGGGGAGCATGAAAAGCTGATACCGATTCAGCAGGAACTGCAGAAGCGGCACGGAGATGTCATTGATGCATTCTGTTCTGCCGATTATTTTTTAGAGATTGTACCGAAAAATGTGGCAAAAGACCGTTCCCTTGCGGCGCTGCTTGAAAAGCTGGGACTGCAAAGGGAA
>OGGV01001295.1_pt1 | contig 12411 bp, 8 predicted proteins | sample 1571301 | NCBI WGS metagenome assembly OGGV01 (sample SAMEA2582072, study PRJEB24529) | metagenome | biome: Human gut stool | place: China | collected 2011
CCGATTGTACCAATGTTAACGTGTGGTTTGGTTCTTTCGAAATGTGCCTTTGCCATAGGAATTTTCCTCCTTAAAATTTAATAGTTTCCGATTTAACATACCGTAGTATAATTATATCAAATAAAAAGCAAATTTGCAATAGAAAAAGCAGAAAATTTTCCGCAAATTTATTAGTCCTTGTTTCTTGAAGCCATGATCTTCTCAGAGATAGACTTTGGTACCTGAATGTAGCTGTCAGGCTCCATTGTGTACTGTCCACGACCCTGTGTCTTAGAACGCAGGTCATTTGAGTAACCAAACATTTCAGACAGTGGAACGAGAGCGTCTACCTGAACAGCACCAGTTCTCTGCTCCTGACCGAGGATCTGTCCACGACGGGAGTTGAGGTCGCCTATAACTGTTCCGAGATAATCATCAGGAGCGATAACGCAAACCTTCATGATAGGCTCAAGAATGATTGGTGAAGCCTTTCTCATAGCCTCCTTGAACGCCATAGAACCGGCGATCTTAAATGCCATTTCAGAAGAGTCGACTTCGTGATAAGATCCATCGTACAGCTCGACCTTAACGTCAACTACCTGGAAGCCAGCGAGAACACCGTTCTCCATAGCACCCTTGATACCTGCGTCAACTGCTGGAATGTATTCCTTAGGAATAGCACCGCCGACAACCTTGTTGATGAACTCATAGCCCTTACCGGACTCGTTTGGCTCAACGTTGATCTTAACGTGACCGTACTGACCCTTACCACCTGACTGCTTAGCGTACTTGTAATCAACGCTTGCAGGAGCAGTAATTGTTTCCTTATATGAAACCTGAGGAGCACCGACATTTGCCTCTACCTTGAACTCACGGAGAAGTCTGTCTACGATGATCTCAAGGTGCAGCTCGCCCATTCCGGCGATAATTGTCTGACCTGTTTCCTCAGAAGTATAAGTTCTGAATGTTGGGTCCTCTTCAGCAAGCTTTGCAAGAGCGATACCCATCTTTTCCTGACCTGCCTTAGTCTTAGGCTCGATAGCGAGCTGGATAACAGGCTCAGGGAATTCCATTGATTCAAGAAGTACAGGGTGCTCTTCATCACAAAGAGTGTCACCTGTTGTTGTGTTCTTCAGACCGATAGCGGCACCGATATCACCAGCGTAGATAGTATCGATATCCTTTCTAGCGTTAGAATGCATCTGAACGATTCTTCCGATTCTCTCGTCCTTGTCCTTAGTGGAGTTATAAACTGTAGAACCGGCTGTCAGAACACCTGAATAAACTCTGAAGTAGCAGAGCTTACCAACGAATGGGTCTGTAGCGATCTTGAATGCGAGAGCAGCGAATGGCTGATCGTCGCCTGAAATTCTCTCAACTTCCTCACCTGTGTTTACGTCAGTACCCTTAATGTGTGGTACGTCGATAGGTGAAGGCATATAATCTACAATAGCGTCAAGAAGCTTCTGAACGCCCTTGTTTCTGTATGAAGTTCCGCAGGTAACAGGTACCATTGTGTTAGCGATAGTACTCTTTCTGATTACCTTCTTCATCTCGTCGATAGTGATCTCCTCGTCTGCGAAATACTTCTCAGCGAGATCGTCATCAACTTCTGCAAGATGCTCGATAAGGTCAGCGTGATACTGTTCAGCCTTTTCCTTGAGGTCCTCAGGAATCTCTTCCTGACGGATATCCTTTCCAAGGTCATCATAGTATACATAAGCCTTCATTTCGAGCAGATCGACGATACCCTTGAAGTCGTCCTCAGCACCGATAGGGAGCTGGATAGGAACGGCATTACAATGAAGTCTTTCATGGAGCATATTCAAAACGTTGTAGAAGTCTGCGCCCATGATATCCATCTTGTTGACATATACCATTCTTGGTACCTGATAGTTGTCAGCCTGTCTCCAAACTGTTTCAGTCTGAGGCTCAACACCACCCTTAGCACAAAGAACTGTTACAGAACCGTCGAGTACACGAAGTGAACGCTCAACCTCAACTGTAAAGTCAACGTGGCCCGGAGTATCTATAATGTTAAGTCTGTGACCCTTCCAGTAGCAAGTAGTAGCAGCAGAAGTAATTGTGATACCTCTCTCCTTCTCCTGTGCCATCCAGTCCATTGTAGATGCACCGTCGTGTGTTTCACCGATCTTATAGTTTACACCGGTATAAAACAGGATACGCTCTGTAGTAGTAGTCTTGCCGGCGTCGATGTGTGCCATGATACCGATATTACGGTAATCCTGCAATTTACATTCTCTTGCCATATATATCCTCCTTTATACCTCTTACCATCTGTAATGAGCGAAAGCCTTGTTAGCTTCAGCCATCTTATGAGTTTCGTCACGCTTCTTGCATGAGCCGCCAACGCCGTTAAGAGCGTCGAGGATCTCTGCTGCGAGTCTCTCTCTCATTGTGTCCTCGTTTCTCTCACGAGAATACTTTGTTATCCATCTCAGACCAAGTGTCTGTCTTCTGTCAGGACGAACCTCCATTGGTACCTGGTAAGTCGCACCGCCTACACGGCGAGCCTTGACCTCCAGCTCAGGCATAATGTTATCCATAGCCTCCTGGAATACTTCAAGAGCAGGTCTGCCTGTCTTTTCTTCGACAATTTCAAATGCTCCGTAAACGATCTTCTGGGCAACACCCTTCTTACCGTCAAGCATGATGTTGTTTACAAGACGTGTAACAAGCTTAGAATTGTATACTGGATCCTGAAGCACGTCTCTCTTTGTAACTCTACCTCTTCTTGGCACTTTAATTCCCTCCTTCACAAATAATGAATTCACAGGTACTCGCTCTGTAACCACGGCGCACAGCCGTTTTACAGCCCCGTCAGTTCCTTGTAGAGTCAACTAATATATATTAATCACTCCACATAAACTGTGGTCTTCGCAATATGCGACAATGAGTTATTACCTTGTTACTAAAATGAGCTTTTCAGTTTTTGACTACTTGGCTGCTCCTGCCTTTGGTCTCTTAGCACCGTATTTAGATCTTCCTTGCATTCTGTTAGCTACTCCAGCACAGTCTAGTGCTCCTCTTACGATATGGTATCTAACACCAGGAAGGTCCTTAACTCTACCACCTCTTATAAGAACAACGCTGTGCTCTTGTAAGTTGTGACCTACACCACCGATGTAAGCAGTAACTTCGAATCCATTTGTAAGTCTTACTCTGGCAATCTTTCTTAACGCTGAGTTAGGCTTCTTTGGAGTAGTAGTTTTAACAACTGTACAAACTCCTCTTCTTTGTGGACACTCGTTTAGTGCTGGCGCTGTTGATTTATTAACAACACTCTTTCTACCTTTTCTTACTAATTGGCTTATAGTTGGCATTTCTTCACCTCCTGAAATTTATTTATCTATATAAAATAAGATAAACACTAATTATTATTCTAGGGTCAATATTGCTGATGACTTAACATCAATCCCACCTATCTTCCCAAGTTCTTTCATTGTAGATACTTCTACAATTTTAATGTTTTTCTCTTTTGCTAGTTGAATTATTGGAAGTATCAACTTAGCATTTGAATCTTTAGCTACATATAAAACTTTTCCTTCGTTATTTTTAATTAACTTAGTACATTGTTTTATTCCAATAACTTTTTTTACTACAATTCTGTCTAACATGAATCCCCCTCCTTAAATTAAAGATCATAGAGGCATGTTATACAGGATGCCTCCATGAATCATGTAGACAATCATACTGTAGTGTAGCTTCAAAAATCACACAATTGGTATTTTATCATTTAAGCATACACATGTCAATAAAATTGCATTGTATTATTCTATTGTTTCAATATTATCTTCTTCTAACTCTTCTGTTGGTACATCAAGCTTTAAAGATCTATATCTCATCATACCTGTACCAGCTGGAATTAACTTACCAATAATAACATTTTCTTTTAATCCAATTAATGGATCTATTTTACCTTTAATAGCTGCTTCAGTAAGAACTCTTGTTGTTTCTTGGAATGAAGCTGCTGATAAGAAACTATCAGTTGCAAGAGCAGCTTTAGTAATACCTAATAATGCTACTTCACCCTTAGCTTCTTCTCCTCCAAATTCTCTTACTCTAGCATTTTCGCTTTCAAAGTCAAACATATCTATCATAGTACCTGGTAATAAATCAGTATCTCCTGAATCAGAAACCTTAACTTTTCTAGTCATTTGTCTAACAACTACTTCTAAGTGCTTATCATTGATATCAACACCTTGTAATCTATAAACTTTTTGAACTTCAGAAAGTAAGTATCTTCTAGCTCCTTCAACACCTTTGATATTCATGATATCATGAGGGTTAACTGAACCTTCTGTAATTTCATCTCCAGCTTCTATAACATCATTGTCAGATACTCTTAATCTTGAACCAAATGGAATATCATAGCTACATTCTTCACCGTCAGCAGCCATTACAAATACAGTCTTCTTCTTCTTAGTTTCTTCTATTCTTACAGTACCTGCAATTTCAGAAACTATAGCAAGACCCTTAGGTTTTCTAGCTTCAAATAACTCTTCAACTCTAGGAAGACCTTGAGTGATATCCGCACCAGTAGCAACACCACCAGTATGGAATGTTCTCATTGTAAGCTGAGTACCTGGTTCACCGATTGATTGAGCTGCTATTATACCAACAGCTTCACCAATATTAATCTTTTGAGCTGTAGCCATGTTCATACCATAACACTTAGCACAAACACCAACTTTACAGTTACAAGTAAATACAGATCTTATCTTAACCTTTTTAACACCTGCAGCTGTTATTCTATCAGCCATATGCGATTCAATATATTGGTCTTTTCCTAATAATAATTCACCGCTTTCTGGATCATAAACATCTTCAGCAGTATATCTTCCATATAATCTTTCTGCTAATCCTTCGATTACTTCATTACCTTCTTTAATTTCAGCAACTATTAATCCTCTATCAGTACCACAATCTTCTTCTCTTACGATAACATCTTGTGATACGTCAACAAGTCTTCTTGTTAAGTAACCTGAATCGGCAGTCTTAAGTGCTGTATCGGCATTACCTTTTCTAGCACCGTGTGTTGATATGAAGTATTCTAATACGTCAAGACCTTCTCTAAATGAAGCCTTGATTGGTAATTCGATGATCTTACCTGATGGAGCGGCCATAAGTCCTCTCATACCAGCTAATTGCTTAATTTGTGCCTTAGATCCTCTGGCTCCTGAATCAGCCATCATGAAGATTGGATTGAATTTATCCAAGCTATCCATTAAGGCATTGGCAACATCTTCTGTTGTCTTACTCCACTTTTCAATAACTTTTTCATATCTTTCATCTTCAGATATGAAACCTCTCTTATACATCTTTTCTACTTTTTCAACTGTTTCTTCAGCTTCTTTTAGTAATTCATACTTAGCTTCAGGAACTATCATATCTGATGCTGCAACTGTTACAGCTCCAATAGATGAGTAGTGATATCCCAATGCTTTAATTTTATCTAGCATTATTGATGTATTAGTAGGTCCATGCTTAATATAGCATTTATCTATTAATTTTCCTAAAGTTTTCTTAGTTATTAAGAAATCAACTTCAAGATTAAATTCTGTTTCTGGATTTTCTCTATCAACATATCCTAGGTCTTGAGGAATAGATTCATTGAATATAATCTTACCTACTGTAGTTTTGATTATACCATGTCTAACTATACCATCAACTTCCTTAAACATTCTAACGTTAATAGCAGCGTGAACAGCTATTTCTCCAACATTGTATGCCATTATAGCTTCATCAACAGAAGAGAAATACATTCCTTCTCCCTTAGCACCCTCTTTATCCATTGTTAAGTAGTATGAACCTAAAACCATATCCTGTGTAGGTACACATACTGGCTTACCATCTGAAGGTTTCATTATGTTACCAGCTGCAAGCATTAAGAATCTAGCTTCTGCTTGTGCTTCTACTGATAAAGGTACGTGAACAGCCATTTGGTCTCCATCGAAGTCCGCATTATATGCTGTACACACTAATGGGTGAAGTTTTATTGCTCTACCTTCAACTAATACTGGTTGGAATGCTTGAATTCCTAGTCTGTGTAGAGTAGGCGCTCTGTTAAGTAAAACTGGATGATCAGTAATAACTTCTTCAAGTATATCCCATACTTGTTCATTTACCCTTTCAACCATTCTCTTTGCGCTCTTAATATTGTGAGCTACGCCATCTTCAACTAATTTTTTCATTACGAAAGGCTTAAATAATTCTAAAGCCATTTCTTTAGGTAAACCACATTGGTACATTTTTAATTCTGGTCCAACAACGATAACTGATCTACCAGAATAATCAACTCTCTTACCAAGTAAGTTTTGTCTAAATCTACCTTGCTTACCTTTTAACATGTCAGATAATGATTTTAAAGGTCTGTTACCTGGTCCTGTAACTGGTCTTCCCCTTCTACCATTATCTATAAGAGCATCAACTGCTTCTTGAAGCATTCTTTTTTCATTTCTAACGATTATATCAGGAGCTCCTAAATCTAAAAGCTTCTTTAATCTGTTATTTCTGTTGATTACTCTTCTATATAAATCATTTAAATCAGATGTAGCAAATCTTCCTCCATCTAATTGAACCATTGGTCTTAAATCTGGTGGAATTACAGGAATTACGTTTATAACCATCCATCTTGGATCATTTCCTGATTTTCTAAAAGACTCAACAACTTCAAGTCTTCTTATAATTCTTACCTTCTTTTGACCACTGCTGTTCTTTAATTCTTCTTTTAACTCTTTAGCTTGTGCTTCTAAGTCAATTTCTCCCAAAATTTCTTGAACAGCTTCTGCACCCATTCCAGCTACGAAACTTTCTTCACCGAATTTGTCTACAGCTTCTCTATATTCTTTTTCACTTAAAAGTTGTTTCTTTAATAAAGATGTTTCTTTAGGGTCTATAACAACATATGAAGCAAAATAAAGAACTTTTTCTAAAGCTCTTGGTGACATATCTAAAAGTAATCCCATTCTTGATGGAATTCCTTTAAAGTACCAAATGTGAGATACTGGGGCAGCTAACTCAATGTGCCCCATTCTTTCTCTTCTTACTTTAGCTTTTGTAACTTCAACTCCACATCTGTCACAAACAATTCCCTTATATCTAACTCTCTTATATTTACCACAATGACATTCCCAGTCTTTCATAGGTCCAAATATTCTTTCACAGAATAGACCATCTCTTTCTGGTTTTAAAGTTCTATAATTAATTGTTTCAGGCTTCTTAACTTCACCTCTAGACCATTCTCTAATTTGGCTTGGAGAAGCTAATCCGATTTGTATAGCATCAAAATTGTTCAATTCAAACAAGGGTATATCCTCCCTTCAATTTTAGTGTTCGTCATTAACGAAATCATCTAATTCTAATTCTTCTTCATGGAAACCTTCTAAAGCAAATGATTCATAATCAATATCTTCATCCATTTCCTCATCATTAGTTGTATAACTATCATCTCCAGCAACAGGTTCAGTAACAAGTTCTTCTGTTCCTTCGATATTTACATCTAAGTCTTCTGAATCATCATCAGAGAACTCTTTTAATTTAACTTCTTCGTTATCTTCATTTAATACTTTAACATCTAAACATAAAGCTTGAAGTTCTTTAATAAGAACCTTAAATGATTCTGGAACTCCTGGTTCAGGGATATTTTCACCCTTAACTATAGCTTCATAAGTCTTAACTCTTCCTACAACGTCATCTGACTTAACTGTTAAGATTTCTTGTAATGTGTGTGCTGCACCATATGCTTCTAGTGCCCAAACTTCCATTTCCCCAAATCTTTGACCACCGAATTGAGCTTTACCTCCAAGTGGTTGTTGAGTAACTAATGAGTAAGGACCTGTAGATCTAGCATGGATCTTATCATCTACTAAGTGAGCAAGCTTTAAGATATACATTATACCAACTGTAACTTCGTTATCAAAAGCTTCCCCAGTTCTTCCATCATATAATACAGTCTTTCCATTTGCATTGTATCCTGCTTTTTCTAAGCATTCTTCAATGTTCTTTTCTGTTGCACCATCAAATACAGGTGTTGCAATGTGCCATCCTAATGCACTTGCTGCCCATCCTAAGTGAACTTCTAATACCTGACCAATGTTCATACGTGATGGAACCCCTAGTGGATTTAAACAAATTTGTAGTGGTCTACCATCTGGTAAGAATGGCATATCTTCTTCTGGTAAAACTCTAGAAATAACCCCTTTGTTACCATGACGTCCTGCCATCTTATCCCCAACAGATATTTTTCTCTTTTGAGCTATATAACATCTTACAAGTTCGTTAACACCTGGATTTAAGTCATCACCGTTTTCTCTTGTAAATACTTTTACGTCAACGATAATACCAGCTTCTCCATGTGGTACTCTTAATGAAGTATCTCTAACTTCTCTTGCTTTTTCACCAAATATAGCTCTTAATAATCTTTCCTCAGCAGTTAATTCAGTTTCTCCCTTAGGTGTAACTTTACCTACAAGTACATCTCCTGATCTAACTTCAGCCCCGATTCTGATTATTCCTCTTTCATCTATATCTTTAAGAGCATCTTCACTAACGTTAGGAATATCTCTTGTTATTTCTTCTGGTCCTAGCTTAGTATCTCTAGCTTCACATTCATATTCTTCAATATGAATAGAAGTAAATACATCTTCTCTTACTAATTCTTCAGAGATAAGCATAGCATCCTCGTAGTTGTAACCTTCCCAAGTTATGAATCCCATTCTGATATTCTTTCCTAATGCGATTTCTCCTAGGTCAGTTGCTGGACCGTCTGCTAACACTTGGTTCTTAAATACAATTTCGCCCTTATCAACTAAAGGTCTTTGGTTTATACAAGTACCTGGGTTACTTCTCTTGAATTTAAGTAATTTGTAAGTATCAATTCCACCATCAACATCTCTCTTAACTCTGATTTCTGATGAACTAACATATACAACTGTACCTGAGTTCTTAGCTTTAGGTAATACTCCTGAATCCGCTGCTGCTCTATACTCAATTCCTGTACCAACTATTGGTGCTTGTGGCTTTAATAGTGGAACTGCTTGACGTTGCATGTTTGCTCCCATAAGAGCTCTAGATGCGTCGTCATTTTCAAGGAAAGGTATCATTGCTGTAGCAACAGAAACTATTTGTCTTGGTGAAACATCGATTAAATCTACATCTTTAGCATTTACTTGTAAAATGTCATGCTTATGTCTAACAGTAACTCTACTATCTACGAATCTTCCATCTTCACCAATTGGTTCTTTTGCTTGTGCAATTAAGTATAAATCTTCTTCATCAGCAGTAAAGTATCTAATTTCATTTGTAACTATTCCAGTTTCTTTATCAATTAGTCTATATGGTGTTTCAATAAATCCATATTCATTTACTTTTGCATATGTTGCTAATGAGTTGATTAATCCTATATTTGGTCCTTCTGGAGTTTCTATAGGACACATTCTACCATAATGAGAGTGGTGAACGTCTCTAACTTCGAAACCAGCTCTTTCTCTTGAAAGACCTCCTGGTCCTAAAGCAGATAATCTTCTCTTATGTGTTAACTCAGATAATGGATTAGTTTGATCCATGAATTGTGATAATTGAGAACTACCAAAGAATTCTTTTATTGCAGCAGCTACTGGTCTAATGTTTATTAACATTTGAGGAGTAATTGCTTCTTGATCTTGAATAGTCATTCTTTCTTTAACTACTCTTTCCATTCTTGATAAACCAATTCTAAATTGATTTTGTAGTAACTCACCTACAGATCTTAATCTTCTATTACCTAAGTGGTCTATATCATCAGTATACCCAATACCATAAGCTAATCCTAATTGATAACTTATAGTAGCAAATATATCATCTCTTATAATATGTTTAGGTATTAATCTTGTTATGTTCTTCTTAATTTCTTCTTTTATAGTTTGCTCATCATCATAATTGTCAAGAATTTCCATTAATGTTGGATAATGAACAGCTTCCCTTATGTTTAAATCACTTACATCAAATTGAACAACTTTTTCTAAATCAACAAAGTGATTTCCCATTACTCTTACAACTTTGTCTTCTACTAAAATATCAACAGAATTTATTCCTGCAGATTGAATATCAGAAGCCATTGTTCTACTTATCTTTTCTCCTTGTTCAACCATTATTTCTCCAGTTGAAGGATTTATTATGTCAGCAGCTGCAATTTGATTAATTAATCTAAGATTAATAGCTAATTTTTTATTAAATTTATATCTACCAACTCTAGATAAATCATATCTCTTAGCATCAAAAAATAAAGAGTCTATTAATGAAACAGCACTATCAACTGTTGGTGGTTCACCTGGTCTTAATCTTTTATAAATTTCAAGTAAAGCTTCTTCCTTAGTCTTAGTGTTGTCTTTTTCAATAGTTGCTTTAAATCTTTCTTCTTCTCCAAAATAATCTAAAAGTTCTTGGTCACTTCCATACCCCATAGCTCTAGCTAATATAGATATTGGTAATTTTCTTGTTTTGTCAATTCTAACATAAATAACATCATTAGAATCTGTTTCATATTCTAACCATGCACCTCTGTTTGGAATAACAGTTGATGAAAACAGCTTTTTACCGCTTTTATCAACAGTATTGCTATAATATACACCTGGAGATCTAACTAACTGACTTACAATAACTCTTTCAGCCCCGTTAATAATAAAAGTACCTTGCTCTGTCATTAATGGGAAGTCTCCCATAAATACTTCTTGTTCTTTTATTTCTCCTGTTTCATTGTTTGTCAGTCTTACTGACACTTTTAGTGGCGCTGCATAAGTGCAATCTCTTTCCTTACACTCTTCCACTGAATACTTAATATTATCCATATCAAGTTTGTAATCTACAAACTCTAGTACAAGATTTCCAGTGAAATTTGAAATTGGGTTTACATCATCAAATACTTCTAATAAACCTTCTCTTAAAAACCACTCGTAAGAATCTAATTGTACCTCGATTAAGTTTGGCATTTCGGTTACATCTTTAACCTTAGCAAAGCTCATTCTAGTTCTTTTTCCGACTTGGACAGGATGTACCATGAATTTTCACCCCTTGTTTAAAGTAAAATAACCAAAAGCATAATTTCCCTAAGGACTTATACTTTCGGAGAGCATCACGTTATAGCATAATCACTTTCGATTATACTCATTTTCGCAAGAATATATAATTATCCATAATGAATAGTACATTTTATGATAGTAACATACACAATTTCCTTTGTCAACACCTTTGCATATTAATTACAATCCATTAATATGATAGTATTTACAAAAAAAATTTTTTTATTCCATTTTTTCAAATCTTATTCATGATTTGGGCATTAAAAAAGGTGCTATATAGCACCTTTTATATATAAAGTTTAAATTACTTTATTTCTGCTTCTGCTCCAACTTCAGCTAATTTAGCTTTCATGTCTTCAGCTTCTTCTTTAGCTACAGCTTCTTTTAATGTTTTAGGAGCTCCATCAACTATTTCTTTAGCTTCTTTTAATCCTAAACCAGTTAATTCTCTAACTGCTTTGATTACTTTTATTTTGTTTGCACCAGCATTAGTTAATACTACGTCAAACTCTGATTTTTCTTCTGCAGCAGCACCTGCAGCAGCTCCGCCTACAACAGCAACTGGAGCAGCAGCGCTTACTCCGAATTCTTCTTCACAAGCTTTAACTAACTCGTTTAATTCTAAAACACTCATTTCTTTTATAGCTTCTATGATTTGCTCTTTTGTCATGATTCGCACCTCCGAAATTTTCTTTCCTGTTTTTTAAATTTTTATTTTTATTAATTATTCAGCAGATTCTTCTTTTTTGTCTGCTATTGCACTTAATAAGTATGCAAAGTTTGATAGTGGTGACTTGATACTTCCAAGAAGTTTTGCAAGTAACACTTCTCTTGAAGGTATAGCAGCAAGTTGCTCAGTTTGCTCTTTGTTGTAAACTGTTCCTTCTACTATAGCAGCTTTTAACTCAAGCTTTTTGTTTTCCTTAGCGAAATCGTTAAGGATTCTAGCTGGAGCAGTAGCATCTTCGTAACCGAAAGCTATTGAAACTGGACCTTCTAAGTATTCAACTATTCCATCAAAACCTAATTCTTTTGCAGCTAGGTTAACTAGTGTGTTTTTGTAAACTTTGTACTCAACACCTGCTTCTCTTAAGCTCTTTCTTAAGTTTGTATCTTGTTCTACTGTTAAACCTTGGTAGCTAGCAAGTACAACTGATTGAGCTTTTTCTAATTTCTCTTTTATCTCTGCAACTTTAGCTTCTTTTAATTGTCTGTTTTTGTTCACTGTGTCCACCTCCTCACAGTTTAGTTAACTGCTTTATATAATAAGAAAAGTCTTCCCGTAGACATAGGAAGACTATTATATACACTATAATTGCCCTCGGTAGGTTGTTCTACGTTATGCCTTGCAGCA
>OGGV01001307.1_pt1 | contig 12274 bp, 10 predicted proteins | sample 1571301 | NCBI WGS metagenome assembly OGGV01 (sample SAMEA2582072, study PRJEB24529) | metagenome | biome: Human gut stool | place: China | collected 2011
AGTACATACATGAAAAGTCTTAGAAATATCCAATTGAAGCTTCTGGCATCGGTGATGTATGCCCGGCTTCTCCCCACTTATATTAAGTCGTCCGTTCGTCACTCAAATGTATACTAAACAGCCCCCCCCTCTTGACAACACGTTGATTGGTGTTACAATAGTTGCATATACAATAATTGGAGGTGCAATTAATAATGCTGAGAAGAATTTTTTCTTATATGAAGCAATATAAGAAATACGCATATCTGGCGCTTATATGTATAGCAGTTGAAGCGATGCTTGAGCTGATGGTGCCTATGATTATGGCAGACCTTATAGATAATGGGGTTGCTAATGGCGATACACATTACATATATGTCAAGGGATTGCAGATGGCACTGTGCGCACTTATAGCGCTTGTGCTTGGAATAGGAAGTGCAAGGTTCCAGTCGCTTGCAGGACAGGGACTTGGCGCTAACATAAGAAAGGCTGAGTATGAAAAACTACAGTCGTATTCATTTTCTAATATAGACCACTTCCGTGTATCTTCATTAGTTACACGTCTTACAAGTGATGTTACCAATATACAGAACTCGGTTTCAACAGGCATGAGACCATTCGGAAGAAGTCCAGTAATGCTGATATTTGCATCATCAATAGCATTTACAATCAACAGGACACTTGCGCTGGTGTTCTTCGTGGCGCTGCCTATACTTGCAACACTTCTTATCATAATTATTATGAAAGTAAGACCGTTGTATGGGAAAATGCAGAATGCCATTGACCTTGTAAACAGAAGTATTCAGGAAAACTTAACAGCGATAAGGGTTGTTAAGTCTTATGTAAGGGGCGATTATGAAGTTGATAAGTTTGAGCAGGTAAATGCTAATCTGAAAAAAGAGTCCGAAACAGCATTTGGAATAGCTGTTCTTAATATGCCAGCAATGCAGTTTGTTATGTATGGAACAATTATTGCTATTCTTTTTGTCGGAGGACATCTTATCAATGCCGGACAATTAAAGATAGGTGAGCTCACAAGCTTTTTAAGCTATGTTCTTCTTATTCTTAATTCACTTATGATGATGTCAAATGTATTTCTTATGATGACACGTTCCCTTGCGTCTGGTGCAAGAATCGTTGAGGTAATAGATGAAAAAATTGATATGACTGATGAGTCTGCCGGGGATATAAGTGTTGAAAAAGGTGGAATCGAATTTGAAAATGTATGGTTTAAATATAAAAAAGAAGCAAAAGAGTATGTACTTTCTGATGTTTCTTTTAAAATAGAGCCGGGGCAGACAGTCGGAATTATAGGTCAGACAGGTTCTGCGAAGACAACGCTTGTACAGCTTATCCCCAGACTTTATGATGCAACACAAGGAACTGTAAAAATAGATGGTGTTGATGTCAGAAAATATCCTATGAAGCATTTGCGTGATGCAGTTTCAGTTGTTCTTCAGAAAAATACTCTGTTTTCAGGAACAGTGCTTTCAAATTTAAAATGGGGTGATGATAATGCTTCTATGGAAGAAATTAACAAAGCGTGCCACATTGCGTGTGTAGATGAATTCCTTGACAGACTGCATGATGGATACATGACAAAGATTGAACAGGGTGGTGTTAATGTTTCAGGTGGACAGAAACAGAGACTTTGTATTGCAAGAGCAATACTTAAAAAACCTAAGGTGCTTATTCTTGATGATTCAACGAGTGCGGTTGATACTGCGACAGAAGCAAAAATCAGGGAAGGACTTGCTAAGGAACTTCCTGACATGACAAAGATTATAATTGCACAGCGAATTTCATCAGTACGTCATGCAGACCAGATTATTATTCTTGATAAAGGCAGGGTAAACGGAATCGGAACACATGAAAGCCTGCTTGCAGAAAATACGATTTATCAGGAAATATATGAATCCCAGAAGGAAGGAGCTGATTTATAATGGCAAAATATGTAGGATATAAAAGACCAAAAGATACAAAGAAAACGTTAAAACATCTTTTTGCATATCTTGGAATGCACAAATGGGCATTTCTATCCGTAGCGGTCCTTGTGTTTATAAGTGCAGGTGCTAATATAATGGGTACATATCTTATAAAACCAGTTGTCAATAAATTCATTACTCCGGGAGATATGCATGGGCTTTTTAAAGCTGTGGCAGGAATGGGTATCATGTATCTTTGTGGTGCAATGGCGACGCTTTTTTATAATAGGCTCATGGTAAAGACATCTCAGAAAGTAATTCAGGAAATCAGAAAGGATTTATTTAATCATACACAAAAGCTTCCTCTGAAATATTTTGACGCACATACACATGGTGAACTTATGAGCCGTTTCACCAATGATGTGGATACAGTACAGGAGGCTATGAATAATAGTTTTGCAATGATTATCCAGAGTTTCATGATGCTTTTTGGAACAATTACCATGATGATGGTTTTAAGTATAAGACTTTCAATGATAGTAGTTATATTTCTAATCATTATGTTTATCTTTATAAAATACAACGGAAAGCACAGTAAAAAATATTTTAACAGACAGCAGGAAGAACTTGGTAAAATAAATGGTTTTGTTCAGGAAATGACTGCCGGACAAAAAGTGGAAAAAGTATTTAACCATGAAGAAAAAGATTTTGAGGAATTTTGCAGATTAAATGAAAATTTCAGGAAAGAATCAACAAGTGCATTGACATATGCAGGTTTTATGATACCTGTTATAGTCAGTCTTTCATATCTTAATTATGCAGTATCAGCGTGCGTCGGAGGAATATTTACAATAAAAGGAATTATGGATCTTGGAAGTCTTTCTGCATATCTTGTATATGTAAGACAGTCTGCCATGCCGCTTAACCAGTTTACACAGCAGATAAATTTTCTGTTGTCGGCATTGTCAGGTGCTGAGCGTATATTTGACATGATGGATGAAGAACCTGAGATTGATGAGGGAAATATCACATTGTGTAATGTCAGACGTAATGAGGATAATTCATTTAGTGAATGTGAAGAAAAAACAGGAATATTTGCATGGAAAGTGCCTGAAAATAACACATATAAATATGTCGAATTAAAGGGTGATGTACGTTTTGATAATGTTGTATTTGGATATACACCCGAAAAAACGATACTTAATAAAATATCGCTTTATGCAAAGCCGGGGCAGAAGATTGCTTTTGTCGGCTCGACAGGTGCAGGAAAGACTACGATTGTCAATCTTATTAATAGATTTTATGAAATATCATCAGGAACAATTTATTATGACGGAATAGATATAAGGCGGATAAAAAAAGATGATTTACGTCATTCACTTTCAATGGTAATACAGGATACACATCTTTTTACAGGCACAATTGCTGATAATATAAGATATGGAAATCTTTCTGCGACAGATGAAGAAGTAAGACAGGCAGCAATAATTGCCAATGCAGATTCATTTATAAAAAGACTGCCTGATGGATACGATACAATGCTTTATTCAGATGGAAGCAATCTTTCACAGGGACAGAGACAGCTCCTTGCGATTGCAAGAGCCGCTGTGTCAAAGCCGCCTGTACTTATTCTTGATGAGGCAACAAGTTCAATTGATACGAGAACAGAGAGACTTATCGAAAAAGGCATGGATGCCATTATGGAGGGTAGGACAGTCTTTGTAATAGCACACAGGCTTTCTACAGTAAGGAATTCCAAGGCAATTATGGTGCTTGAAAAAGGTGAAATTATTGAGCGTGGAAGCCATGAGGAACTGTTGGAGCAAAAAGGAAGATATTACAGATTGTATACAGGGCAGTTTGAACTTGAATAAAATAAGTTATATAATAATGTGGATATAGACAATTGGGTATTGAAGATGCAAGATATTAAATATAAAAAGAGGTTTTTACTTTATGAAACATGAAGATATCAAAAATATATTATTTAAAATAGAGCTTTCAAGAAGAAATTTTTTAAGACCGTATTTTATAGAAATAGGTCTTACAGTCGGTCAGGGACAGCCGAGAATTTTAAGGGAGTTATATCTGTCGGGACCGATGAGTCAAAGGGAACTTGCAGATGCATGTTTCCTTGATGTGACAACAATGTCAAGAACAATTGACCGGCTTGTTTCTGCCGGCCTGATTGTTCGTGAAAGCAATCCAGAGTGCAGGCGTTCATTTATTATATCACTTACAGATAACGGTAGGAAAAAAGCCGAAGATGTAATAGATATATTTGCTATGGCTGACGAAGTATTCTGCGAAAATATAAGTGAAGAAGAACTCGAAAGCTTTTGTAAAACAGCACAAAAGATTGAAAATAATATTATTTGTAAAGCCAGTCAGAAAACTGAGTGAGACTGTCACGTCCGCCACATATATATAATACGTCATCTTTCTGGAAAGTATAATGAGGGTCAACGGTGTTGGAAACAACACCGCTTTTTTCAATTGCAATAATATTCAGGTTAAAACGTGAACGCAGATTGAGATCAATTACACTTTTTCCGATAGCATTGTCAGGAATTTTCATCTTTGAAACATTAATCTGTTCACTAAGCTGTACAAAATCGATTACACTTGAAGTAATGAGACGGTTGGCAAGTCTTATAGCCATATCGCGTTCCGGATATACAACTTCAGCACCGAGTTTTTCAAGAATCTCACCATGTTCAGCACTTTTGGCTTTTGAAATTACATGTGGAATTCCCATTGATACAAGATTAAGAGTTGTAAGTATTGAAGTGTCGAGCTGTTCGCCGATACACACGACAGCAACATCACAATTCTGTATACCAGTGGATTGAAGTGATTTTTTATCTATATTTTTAACGACAAATGCATTTTCAGTATATTCACGAAGCTCTGCAACTTTTTCTTCATCGCAGTCAATTATGAGAATATCATTGCCTTCTTTTGCAAGCTCAATAGCAAGAGCATATCCAAATCTACCGATTCCGACAATTCCGTATGAAGTTGTATTACTTTTTGATTTCTTAAACATAAAATTATAAATCTCCTTGTATCTAAGTTTATGTAGGCTGTGAGCCGTATTCGCATGTTATGGACTGCCAAAGATGCGTCAGTTTCAGCCGACAGATATATTTCCTTCCGGGTAAGAAACACGCTCACCTTTGCTGAAATACCATACTGTTACAATCGTTAGCGGACCTAGGCGACCGGCATACATTATTATAATTGAAAGAAGCTTTGCCCCTATTCCTAACTGCTGAGTTATTCCTGTTGATAATCCTGATGTGCTGAATGCACTTGTTACTTCAAAAAATACATCTATAAAAGAAAGCTCGGGTTGTAAAACAAGCATAATATAAGTTCCGGTAAGAACTATGGCAGCTCCGATAGCTGTTATAATTGCAGCTTTGCTAAAAGCATTTTTTGGAACAGCATAGTGAAAAGCCTTTTCAGATTTGTTTGTAGCTGCAGATTTTATTCCCTGCAATAAAACAAAAAATGTGCTCGTCTTTATACCGCCGCCGGTTGAACCTGGAGATGCACCTATAAACATAAGTATAATTACAACGAGAAGTCCGGCTGATGAAAAGTTACCGAGTGGATATGTTGAAAAACCGGCTGTTCTTGTTGAAAAACTAAGGAAAAAAGCACCAAGCCATGAAATATTTTCAGTTGCCTTAATGAGAAGTGTACCTGAAACAATAAGGAACAGACTCATTGAAATTACAACACGCGAATGCATAGAGAGCTTTTTCCAGTGAAAATGTTTAATTCTTAATTCACGGATTACAAGAAAACCGATACCCCCAAAGAATATGAGCACACAAGTTATAATATTAAGTGTAAAATTATCATAATATCCTGTAAGACTCCGGTAATTGCCAAGAATATCAAATCCGGAATTGTTAAATGCCGCAATTGAGTGGAACAGGCTTATTCCGAGAGCCTCAACAGGCGGATAATCCTTAGAAAATACAATATAACTTAACATGGCACCAACCAGCTCAAAAAAAACTGTTGTCATAAAAATATCGCGGATAAATATAATCATGCCTTTTCCGGAATCAACATTAAGAGCATCACGGATAAGGCTTCGTCCTTTCATATTAACTTTTTTTCCCATGGCAATGATAATTCCGGCACCGATGGCAGTAACACCAAGACCGCCAATCTGAATGAGCATAGCAAGGAAAAACTGTCCAAGAGGAGTAAATGTATCTTTGGCATCAACACTTACAAGTCCGGTTACGCAGACAGCACTTGTTGATGTGTAAAGTGAGTCTATATATTCAAGATGCACGCCCGGTCGTACACTGCATGGCAGAATAAGAAGTATTGAGCCTGTAAGTATTGCAAGAGCAAATCCAAGAGCAATAATGCGTGATGCGGATAACTTTTTAAGTAACATGAACATCTGTATGAAGGTCCTTTCATTTTTATTTTTAAACAAGTGGTGTCATAACCGGTGTAAAACGCGGTGCAACACTTATATAAAACTTATGAACTTTTTCAATATATGAGTCGGCTTCACTTTTGTTATGACCAAGGAAGTGAAGCTGCTGTTCAAGATAATATCTTAAATAGGTATCTGTCTTAATCTCACCTTTGTGATTGAGAACGTAATCTACAACGGCAGGTTTGATGGCCGATATACTTATTGTTGCAAGCATTGTATATTCCGGTGTCTGTGCATATTCTGAAGAATAGCGGCAGAATACATCGGAGATATGTTCCTGGATAAAACGTCTGTTTTTTGGTTCACCACCGATAAATTCATGAAAAAAATTGCCATATTTTTCATTTGTAATACAAAGATAAAGTTCAAGTGTACTAGAGAACAGGAACAGCGTAAGCTCGTCCATATCAGGAAAATATTCTGCGATAAGTTCATCAAACCTGTCACGGATACTGCTGTATATTATAAGTCCCATCTCGTTTTTATTTTTAAAGTAATAATTCAAAAGTCCAAGATTAGTATTGGCTTTTTCAGAAATCATGCGGGCAGTTGTTTTATGGAATCCATATTCATAAAATAAATCTCTTGCCACAAAAAGAATTCTGTTTTTTGTTTCTTCACCTTTTGACATGATACTCTCCAATTCTTATACTAATTTAGTATTAGTATACCACTGCTGATATATGGTGTCAATGATGCATTGTAAAATGAGAATATTGTACTATTTATTGATTACACTTGTAGGACAGCCGTCGAGATATGCCTTGAAATTAGATATGGCAACCGAAACTGAACGCAGTCTTGATGTCTTTGGCAGGTATGCGATATGGTCTGTTATCGTAGCGTTTTCACAGTGAAGGATTCCAAGGTCATGGCGTGGGGGCTCCTCACTTATGACATCAAGACCGGCGGCATAAATTTTGCCTGAATTTAAGGCATTAACGAGGTCATCCTCATTTATAAGACCACCACGGGATGTGTTTATTAATATAACGCCGTCTTTCATTTTAGCAATGCTTTCTTTATTAATAATGTTTTTAGTTGCATCGGTAAGAGGTGTGTGAAGCGATATTACATCCGAGCGTGACAAAACTTCATCAAGACTTACCTGCTCTATAAAATCATATTCGGCACCGGTTTTTAAATGTCTGTTGAAAGAAATAACATTCATACCAAAGCCTTTTGCAATAAGTGCAGCATGATAACCTATTTTTCCAAGACCGATGATGCCGAAAGTCATACCGTTAAGTTCTATCTGGTCACTCAATCCGAACATGTAACGTGGAGATGGATCATTTACCCAGTCATGTGTCTTAACATAGCTGCTGTGAAGTTCAACCTTATGGCATATATCAAGAAGAAGAGCAAATGCAAATTCTGCGATTGTAGAAGCACCATAGGCGGTATTGGTTATCGTAACACCGTATTTGTGCGTAAGTTCAACATCAAATTCCTCATATCCGTGAGCCATTCCAGCCATATATTTAAGCTTTGGATGTTTAATAAAGAAATCCTCAGTGATAAGGTCTTTCCTTAAATAAACGCCGATTACGGCCTCGGTATCTGAATCAATAATATTGCTTATTTCTTCAGATGTAAGAGATTTGTCATAAGTATAAAAATGACATTCAAGACCGGGAATTAATTCAAGCATATGCCATTTTTCCATCATTTCATTAAGAGTTATGTCCAAACTTTTTGGTTTACTTACTAATACCTGTACTTTCATAGCAGTCAGTCCTTTCTTATTTTATATTATTTTATATCAGCAGCAGAAGCTGTTAAAAGCCGTCCATCTGCTTTATATAAAAGAGTTTAAATTATACGTGTGTAAAAGTCAAGGCACTATTTTAACGCGTTAAAGAAAGTTTTAAAGACAATTAAAATTATCTATAACTTAATATAATATGGTGAAAATGAAAAATAACCTAATTATGTTAAATAAAAATCAAAAAACACTAAAGTTGTGTATGAAGTATAAAAATACATATTGACAAAATGATTATACGTGTGTAATATAAGCTCATGCAAAACAAAAGCATAAAACAAAAAAGTGAGGTGATGACATGGAAGCGGGTGAAAGGGTTAATGCACTCGGTACAAAAAAATTATTTCCCTTAATTGTTTCTATGTCGATTCCGGCAATATGCGGCAATATAACAACTGCATTATATAATGTGGTTGACAGATTATTTGTAGGTCAGTTTGTTGGAAGAAATGCATTGGGAGCAATCGGACTTATGTTTCCGTTAAACAATGTAACCTCAGCAATTACCGTTCTTCTTACTATAGGAGGCGGGGCACTTATTTCCTTATCACTTGGAAGAAAAGAAAAAGACAAAGCAGACGAAGCTTTTACGAATATTGTTTCAATGGGAGCCATACTTGCATTTATTGTTACATTATTTTTCTTCATATTCGCCAGTCAGCTTATATCTTTATGTGGAGCGAGGGAAAGTTCAGCACTTCATAATCCGGCGGTTGATTATTTAAGAATTATAGCAATTGGGCAGTTTTTCCAGATTATGAATCTCGGACTTGCAGGAGCAATAAGAGCAGAAGGAAATGTCAGGTATTCGATGGTTGTTTCAATGATAGGAGCACTCCTAAATATTGGTCTGGATGCACTCTTTATCATAGTATTCAATGCAGGATTACAGGGAGCCGCAGCCGCGACAGCTTTAAGCCAGGTTGTGGGAGCCACGGTAAGTGCCTTGTATTTTACAAGGAAGAAAAGTGTACTAAGATGGGCAGGATTAAAAAGTGTCAGATTTAAAAAGATGCTTGAAATTGCAGGTCTTGGTGCAGCACCGGCAGTTTTTCAGGGCTTTGGTCTTGTAAATAATCTCATAACCAATAATTCACTTATGATTTATGGTAATAATGAGATGGGAGCCGGTGGAGGAGATTTAGCAATCTCAGCACTGTCAGTAGTAAATACTGTTGAGAGCATTGCACTTATGGTTGTACTGGGAATGAACAATGCAATATCTACAATAATAAGTTACAATTATGGAGCAAAACAGTACAAAAGGACAAGAAATGCAGCATTGATTGGTCAGGCAATTGCATTTGTGATATGCACGGTGGTATGGCTTCTGATGATGATTGTACCGAAAACATTATTTGCAATATTTTCAAGCGGCGATGCCCAGCTTGCCGAATATGGAGCAATGGCAATGAGAAAATCAAAGATGTTTATGCTATTCTTGGGATTTCAGACATTGGCTTCGATGTACTTTTCGGCAATAGGAAAACCAAAGGTTGCAACATTTATTTCAATCAGCAGGAACGGATTATTTTTAATTCCGGCATTGTTGATTCTTCCAAGATTTTTGGGACTGAATGGAGTTTTATACAGTTCAAGTGTTTCAGATTTCTGTTCACTTATACTTGTATCAACTATATACATAAATGGAATTTTACAATTGAATAAAAAAGAAAAAGAGGAATATAGCAAAGGCGCTGTTGAATGAAAAAACAACAGGGTCTTTTTTTATACTAATTCAGAAAAGAAAAAAGGAGGAGAAAATTATGCTGAAGTATATTTTAAAAAGACTGGGGTTAGGAATAGTTACCCTGTTTGTTCTTATTACAATAACATTTTTTCTGACAAGACTGATGCCCGGCAATCCGTTTTCATCAGACAATATTTCAGCTACGGCACTTGCACAGCTCAATTCAAAATATGGATTGGATAAGCCGCTTGACCAGCAGTATTTACTGTATATGAAGAATCTCTTACATGGAGATTTGGGAGTGTCTTACAAAAAGACAGGTGTTTCAGTAAATACAATTATTGCACAGGGACTTCCGAATACAGTTTCACTCGGATTAAGTGCATTTGTATTTTCACTTATTGTAGGAGTTGCAATGGGAATATGGATGGCAGCAACGAAAAAAGAATGGGTGAGAGGTATTCTTCTTACCGGAACTACACTTGGTGTAAGTATTCCAAACTTTGTATTTGCGATTCTTTTAATGCTTGTATTTGGTGTTTACCTGAAAGTGCTTCCGGCAACGGGACTTACAACACCGAGACATTATATACTTCCTGTTCTTGCAATGTCGGCATATCCGATTTCACAGATTTCAAGACTTGTACAGTCAAGCTACAGCGAAGCAATGAATCAGGACTATGTGGTAATGGCAAAGGCGAAAGGTCTTAAAAAGAGCACTATTACTTTTAAGCATATTTTGAAAAATGCGATTTTACCTGTAATTACAATCGCAGGTCCAATGATAGCATTCCTTCTTACAGGTAGTTTTGTAATTGAAAATGTATTTGCTATTCCAGGTATCGGACGCGAGTTTGTAAATGCGATTTCAAACAGAGATTATACGATTATTATGGGAATGACAATTTTTATAGGTGCGATGATTATTGTATGCAATCTTCTGGTTGATATTATATCAGCTGTTGTTGATCCTAGAATAAAACTTTCAAAGTAGGAGGTAAGTGCCATGTTAAATAAATCAGAATATTTTGAACCGATAGACCCAGACGAAAAGAATGATGAATTTATCGCCATTGAAAGCAAGAGCTTTTTTAAAGATGTCTGTGAGAGGTTCGTAAAAAATAAAAGAGCAATGATTGCACTTGTAATATTTTTAATAATTGCACTTATGGCAATATTCGGACCGATGATTTCCCCATATTCATATGACGGAATGGATACAGCAATAATGAACCAGCGTCCCAGCACAGCACACTGGTTTGGAACAGACAGATTCGGAAGAGACCTTTTTACAAGAGTTCTTTATGGTGCAAGAATCAGTCTTATGGTTGGTATTGTTACAGCAGTGATTAATACGATAATCGGTGTTATTTACGGCGGTATCGCAGGATACGTCGGAGGACGTGTTGATATGTGGATGATGAGACTTACGGATATTCTTTATTCAATACCTGAACTTCTCTACATAATCCTCATAATGCTGATATTCGGTTCAAATGTGCGAAGCATTATTATTGGTGTCTGCGTGGCAGGCTGGATTTCAATGGCAAGAATGGTAAGGTCACAGATTATTACATTAAAAGAACAGGAATTTGCACTTGCCGCATTTGTTCTGGGAGCGAATAGCAGAAGGATTTTATTTAAACACCTGATTGTCAATTCACTCGGAACAATTATTGTAACAGTAACACTTATGATACCTCAGGCAATATTTATGGAAGCTTTTCTTAGCTTCGTAGGTGTAGGTATTTCGGCACCGATGGCAAGTCTCGGTACACTGGCACAGGATGCAAGAACATATCTTGAGATTTTCCCATATCAGATGCTGTTTCCTGTAGCGGCTATTTGTGTAACAATCTTCAGCCTTAACTTCATCGGTGAAGGTTTGAACTCAGCATTAAATCCTAAGGGAAAGAGATAAGGAGGCACGCCTATGAAACTCTTGGAAATAAAAAATCTGACAACAGAATTTAAAACAGGACAGGGAATTGTAAAGGCAGTAAGAAATGTCAATTACAGTCTTGAAAAAGGAGAAATATTAGGAATTGTCGGTGAATCCGGTTCCGGAAAAAGTGTCGGAATGCTTTCCTTAATGGGACTTTTGGCAGACAACGGAAGAATCGTATCTGGCAGCATTATATTTGATGGTGAGGAGATTTCTCCGATAAGCGAAAAATACAAAAACAATAAAAAAGCATATGAAAAAAGAATGCAGGAAATAAGGGGCAATGATATAGGAATGATTTTTCAGGACCCGATGACATTCTTAAATCCGATATTGAAAGTTGGAACACAGATTGAGGAACAGATTTTAAGACATACAAAGTGCAGTAAAAAGGAAGCGAGAGAAAGAGCTATAGAGCTTATGAAAAAAGTCGCAATACCAAGTACGGAAAAGCGAACCGAAAAGTATCCGTCCCCGTTTTCAGGTGGTATGA
>OGGV01001322.1_pt1 | contig 12161 bp, 8 predicted proteins | sample 1571301 | NCBI WGS metagenome assembly OGGV01 (sample SAMEA2582072, study PRJEB24529) | metagenome | biome: Human gut stool | place: China | collected 2011
AAACCAAAGTCTTTTTTATAGGCCAACATGAAATCTCCTAATAAAGATTCTGTTTTCCGCTCCCCCCGATAAGCCTGCCCATGCGCCCAAACCGAAGTAGGGAGGTATTGGGCGTTATCTATTACATTATAGGTATACGAACCGAAAGCCGTAAACATTAAATGCTTACTCAAGTTAAAAACCAGTTTTAAGTGCGTATTTATATGAGCATTCGAATCATCATCCTTCACCTCCAACCAGGCCAAAGGGTTCGTGATCTGGCTAGCGTTGGTTATTTGATCCCAGCTACCCGTCTCCATATTCTTATGATTCGGAAATGTCGGGTTGAAAGTAGCGGCGGAATAGAACATCTTCTGTACATCATTTAAATAAGCATTTTTTAGCAAGGAACCAAATATGCCTAAATCAAAGACCAGAAGATCATTGAACGCATGCTGCGTAATATTCAACTTGGTCGTAAAATTACGTGAGTTCGTATTTCGGATAACCCCTTCCCTTTCCACAAATCCCAAGGAGGCACGATAACTGGAAGTCTCCGAACCACCCCCAAAAGCGATATGATGATTCTGCACCAACCCCAACCGGGTAATCTCATCCTGAAAGTCCGTATTATTCCCTAAATCTAAAATACCGATATTACGTTCCTCCGCCAGTTTCCGGAAACCATTCGCCGATAACATATCCAAACTTTTATAAGCCGCCTCCACACCGAAACTCCCATCATAACTGATACTAAAAGCTCCCTGCCGCCCTTTCTTTGTCGTTACCTCGATAACACCGGAAGCACCACGAGAACCATATTGAGCAGTCTCCGAGGCATCTTTCAAGATCGTGAAGTTCTCGATATCCGCCGGATAGATCGAGCTAAGCAAATTAAGATCGGCAAAAACCCCATCAATAATCACCAACGGATCATTACCTCCCGTCAAGGAAGTTGTACCCCGGACCCGGACGGCAGCCAAGGCAGCGGCGCTATTTCCTCCAACCGGGATACTAACGCCGGACACCCTTCCCCGAAGAGCGTGCAAGGGTGTAGAGATCAATCCCTCATTCATCCCCCCTTCATTCACCCGGTTTACGGAACCGGATAAAGTACTACGATTGCCCGTAGCATATCCGACAGTGATCAACTCATCTATCAAATTGGAGTCCGACAAGAGAGGCTTGATCGTATCCGGCAGAAGCGGCAGCTCCTGACCGTAGCCGTAAGAGAAAGACAAGGCCCCGCACAGAAACAAAAACAGGACTTTTCGGATATATATAAAAACTTTCATAAGTACGTTGGATTTAAGATTAATAACCCATATAAATAAAACTTCCCTCGGTTTAGTTTTGTTCGCACCCAAGATACAACATTTCCTCAAGATCTTAAAAATAAAAGCGTACCAAGTTGTCAAGAAGCCTCGACAAGGCTTTAGCGATATTTAATAATGTCCCTCAAAAATATATACGGAAATATTTCTTTATTCCGTAATAGATTGTACCTTTGCCATCGTTAAAAAACATAGCGTATTATTAAGTAATAACATACTAAAACTTATTTATTATGTCAAAAGTAACAGTTGTTGGTGCCGGAAATGTAGGCGCTACTTGCGCAAATGTTCTTGCCTTCAATGAAGTGGCAGACGAAGTTGTAATGCTAGACGTAAAGGAAGGCGTATCCGAAGGTAAAGCGATGGATATGATGCAGACCGCTCAATTGCTAGGTTTCGATACAAAGGTTGTAGGTTGCACAAACGATTATGAGAAGACAGCTAACTCTGACGTTGTAGTTATCACTTCTGGTATTCCTCGTAAACCGGGTATGACTCGCGAAGAACTGATCGGTGTTAACGCTGGTATCGTTAAGAGCGTAGCTCAAAACATCTTGAAATACTCTCCGAACGCAATCTTGGTAGTTATCTCTAACCCGATGGATACAATGACTTATTTGTCATTGAAGTCTTTAGGCTTGCCGAAGAACCGTATCATCGGTATGGGTGGTGCTCTGGATAGCTCTCGTTTCAAATATTTCTTGTCTCAAGCTCTAGGCTGTAACGCTAACGAGGTTGAGGGTATGGTAATCGGTGGTCACGGTGACACTACAATGATTCCGTTGGCTCGCTTGGCTACTTACAAAGGTATCCCTGTTAGCAAATTGTTAAGCGCAGAGAAATTGCAAGAGGTTGTTGCTTCCACAATGGTTGGTGGCGCTACATTAACTAAATTGTTAGGTACTTCCGCTTGGTACGCACCGGGTGCTGCTGGAGCATTCGTTGTTGAGTCTATCATCCACAACCAAGGCAAGATGGTTCCTTGCTCTGTTTACTTGGAAGGTGAGTACGGAGAATCTGATCTTTGCATCGGTGTTCCTGTTATCCTTGGCAAGAACGGTATCGAGAAGATCGTTGAGTTGGAATTGACAGCTGAGGAGAAAGAGTTGTTCGCTAAGAGCGCTGCCGCTGTTCATAAGACTAACGAGGCTTTGAAAGAAGTGGGTGCACTTTAATTTGAATTTCTATTAAAGCGATAAAAGAGGCTGATCCTTCGGGGTTAGCCTCTTTCTTTTTATGTGGATACGGATAGTTACGACGGAATGAAGATAATATTCGTGTTCTTTAGCCACTGAAGATACATACGGAACAGAATATCCGGGATAAAATAAATATTATCTTCTTCAGTCAGCAAATCCAATTCCATCAGTTTACGGGCAGCCGCTTGGACTGCACTGCTGGAGACCAATGAATATTTACGAATGAAACCGGCACTCATAATCTTCTCCGCCTTACCTGCTGAGGCTATGGCATACAGCAATTCTTTCTGACGTTCGGGAATTCTGGACAATAGTTGGCGATATCCATCGCCTGCCTCTTCCAAAACTCCATCAACTGTCTGCCGTAATATATCCAACGTACAACTACTGCCTATAGGGATATTTATAAAAGCTTCATGAAAAGTTTTCTGCATATAATATGTATTCCCCTCAAACAAACGATATATAACCAATACATCTTCCTCACGAATAGCCCGTTCATACACATCAAACCAATGACAGACAAAAGGTATGTATTCTTCAGCGACGATAGGATACAATTCCAAAATCGATGTACTGTTATAGAATGGACGAGCGGAAGAGAGGAACATCTCCGTTACCAAATGACACCCACTGCCTGAAAAGATAAAATGCACATTAGATAAATGCTGAATATGGGAGCGCAATAAAGCTTCAATATTTTTTTCAGGGTATTTGGAAATCTGCTGAAATTCATCAAAAGCCACGATACAGGGTTTGTCTGCCTTTTTCAGACATACATGCATATAATTTAGCAACAAGCAAAGAAACCCCACCAAGCAGATCACGGGAAATACTGACCTTGGCACAGCCAAGCAAGTCTATGCGAATCACAAAACAGGTCCCACTATCCGGCGAAGCTTGGCCATCTGATCGTCCGGGATGAAGGCCACGGGACGTATGCCGCCTCGCCTCTCTCCGGCGATGTTCACCATGAAACGTTTGATGTATGGAAGGTGCACGATCTCCTTTCTACGTAAGGTATCGGTACAGCGGATGAAAACTATGGAGCGGAACAGGATTCGTTCTACCCACTTCCGCTTGCCTGCAGCAGTGAGGCTCATCTCCTTTTGGGAAGCGACATAGACCTCATAATCCTTCTCCCCTTCCGGCTGGCTCGCCACACGTTTCTCCAATCTGTCGACGCAAAGTTTCTCCGAAATTTTGATAAAATAGAAGGTTCTCGTTATTAATATAGGTATAAGGGATTTCCTCCCGACCACTAAACCGCTTGAATGAATTCAAGGCATCTTGATAACTCTTCGCCGTAGAATGATGTCCTCCCTCACATAACTCGGTTATGTACGTCCGCATACAAAATCGTTCTTTCCCATACTCATCACATTTACTTAAATTTAAACGCTAGCAAATGTAATACAGAACGTACTTATTAAATGCGCAAAAAAGATGTATCGCAGAATTACATCCCAAACCGGTAATCACTACTTCAACTTTCCAGCCTCATTCAATACTTTCAGGAAGTTGCTCCAAGCTTTCTCTATCTTTTGCATGTTTTCGTCCCTTTCCTCTTGGTTACTTACCTCATTTTGTAGAACATCTACAACAGGATATCCATCATATAAATAATATCTCTGATAATCCCCTAATAAGACTGGGGCATTATAGATAACGGAACTTATCGAAGAGATACTGCCTACCGTGAAGTGACCGTTTCCAGCTATCCGGAATTCAACCTTCTCATTGCCTCGCACGTCTTGCTTGATAGAAATATTCTTCTCGAAAACGATTTCTTTTGTAACTGAATTAAAAGATTTGATATCATCCGGGACTTTGATCACTTGTCCGGTAGTAGCCGTATCAAAATTTTCCTCATCATTATCGCAAGCGCAATAACCGATGAGAAATACAGACATGATAAGATATAATAAAAATGACTTTTTCATATTAAACCTCCTTTATTGGATTTCATTGTGTGTTGTCTTATTAGTAAGACACTTAAAAAGAGACAAATGCTGCACGTTTACCATTATTTAACAAACATTATTAACCAAACCGTCCTTCCATTACATAAAAAAGCCGGAGGAAATGATTTCCTTCGGCTTTTACCTATCGTTTGTTATTAGTATTTATTTGACAATACCTAATTTAGACTCACCAACGAAATCTATAATATGTTGGATCTCCTTACTCATCGGAACCTGATCCTTGATCATTAACAAGGCATCCGTAAGGCTGCTGTTTCCTTGGAAGATGATCCGGTACGCATGACTGATGTGCTTGATAACCTTTTCACTGAATCCCTCATGAGACATGATGAAAGAGTTCACGCCATAATACGTGGTAGGCTCTTGAGCCGCTACGATAAAAGGAGGTATATCCTTACGGAAACGACAGCCGGTTTGAATCATCGCCCAAGCCCCAACCCGGGATCCTTGGCTCATCAATACATTGCCTCCGAAGATCACATAATCTTCCAAGATACAATTTCCGGAAATCTTACTACCATAGCCGAATACACTACAGTTTCCGATCTGCGTATCATGAGAAACATGTACCCCCTCATGCAAGAAATTACCATTACCGATACTAGTACGTCCTTCCGCTGTCGAGGAACGGTTAATCACCACATTCTCACGAATCACGTTGTCATCTCCGATTACGGCGATCGTATCACCTCCCTTATAAAAGAAAGCCTGAGGCTCAGCAGCGATAACAGCCCCGTTAAATACACGGTTGCGATTTCCCATGCGTGTACCGCTCATCAAGCTGGCATGAGGCATGATCTCGCAATCATCCCCGATCTCCACGTTCTTATCAATGTACGCAAAAGGATGAATCGTAACGTTCTTCCCGATCTTTGCGCTTGAATCTACATATGCTAATGGACTAATCATAACTTTACTACATTTAAGGTTATTATTCTCTACCACCACCGATGGCACTGTATAAACTGACAACCGCTTGCATACGCTGCACATTGTCGGACACTTCCGTCAACTGGGCACTCAAAAGACTCTGCTGGGCGGAAAGGATTTCCAAATAAGTAGATTGAGCCGACTGGAACAAGGCACTGGTATAAGCCACCGCTTTCTCTAGCTGCTCGATCTGCGCTCTGTCTTGCACAAGCTTCTTGCTCGTGGCATCATACTCATGTAAAGCATCACTCACCTCCTTACCAGCTTCCAGAATTGTCTGCTGATAATTCATTTGAGCGATCTTCTCTTCTGCCTTCGATACCTTCAAGTTAGCGACCAACTTACCATTGTTGAAGATCGGTTGGGCCAACGAAGCCAAAGCTTGAAACATGAATTGACCCGGATTAGCGACCTGTATGCCTGAACCGTTCGTCCAACCAGCCGTAGCCGTGATATTCAATCCCGGATAAAAAGCGGCACGGGCTTGGTTCGTCGTATAATAAGCACAGGCAAGTGTCATCTCCGCGATCTTCACGTCCGGACGATTCTCTAACAATTGCAAAGGCACACCCACCATGATATCCTCCGGCATTACTTGTTCCTCCAAAGTACCCCGATCAATCTGTTGAGGGGCCTTAGCCAATAACACGGACAATGAGTTTTCCACGCTACGCACCTGGCTCTCCAGCTCGATCAACGAGCCGGAAACCTGATGGTAAGCGGCACGCATTTGCGTCACGGCAGCCTCGGTAGCCATACCCGCTATCTTCATAGCCTCCATGACACGAACATTCTCTTTATAGATATCAACCGTCTTAGCGGTAATTTCCACCTGCCGATCAAGCATCAACAAGGTATAATAAGTATTCGCTATACCACCGATCAATTGAGAGCGCACGGCTTGTCTTGAATACTGGCTCTGTAAGTAGGAGGCTTTTTGGCCACGGCTTGCGTTCAAGAGCTTTCCGAATAGGTCAACCTCCCAGCTAGCGGCCGCAGGAGCCGTGTAAGCTTTTACATACCCACTGCTTTCCATCTTCGTAATCGTACCTTGGGGAGCAAGGTTTATAGAAGGCAAGAAAGACAGACGGGCGGAAGTCAACAATACTTTCGCTTCCTCTACCCGAAGAACGGCTGCCTGCATATCTACGTTATTAGCTAATCCCTCCTCAATTAACGCCTGTAACTTCGGATCACGAAAAACTTCCTTCCAAGGAAGGTTTCCCATATTGGTCGTATCCGCGGAGGCTAATGTATCAGTCTCGGAAACCGGATCACGATAAATTCCCGTCGCATCGATGGAATCCGGACGCTCGTATGCCTTATAGATATGGCAACTGCTTAACAAAGCAGTCGCACATACCATATATATAATTTGTTTCTTCATTGTCATCTCTTATTTTATTTTAGCGTACTGTTCTATTTCCGTACTCATATCGCTGTTATCCAAATCTTCCCATTCGATCGGCTTGAATTTCTCCTGTAAGTACTGGAATACCACGAACAAAACCGGAACAATAAAGATCTGGAAGATCATACCGATGAACATACCGCCGATAGCCGCTGTACCCAATGTACGGTTACCGTGCGCTCCTACTCCGAATGCGAACATCATAGGCAACAATCCGACCACCATCGCCAATGAGGTCATCAAGATCGGACGCAAACGGGCGGCGGCTCCTAACACGGCAGCCCATGTGATACTCATACCCATACGACGACGTTCCAAAGCGAACTCTACGATCAAGATAGCGTTCTTCGCCAACAAACCTACCAACATGATCAAGGCGATCTGCATATAGATATTGTTAGACATGGTTCCTACGATCATCTTCAACGCCGGGATATTTCCTAAAGCGGCCCAACCTTGGACGAACAAGAAGCTACCCATCAAACCGAACGGCACGGAGAGCAATACGGACAAAGGAAGGATGTAACTCTCATACTGCGCGCTCAACAGCAAGTAAACGAATACGAAACACAGCAAGAAGATCAAAGCCGTCGTACTACCACTCGTACTTGCTTCCTCACGCGCCATACCTCCTAACTCATAACCAAAGCCTGCTGGAAGCGTTACCTTAGCCACCTCGTCAATCGCCTTCAACGCCTGACCACTGGTATAACCATCCGCCGGAGCAACCATCACCTTGATAGAAGTGTACATATTGAAACGACTGATGATATCCGGGCCGTACACCTTCTTCATCGTAATGAACTGGGAAATCGGAGCCATATCGTTACCACTCTTTACCTTGATGTTTTTCAAAGATTCCATATTCTTACGCAAATCAGGATCCGCCTGCACCATTACACGGTACATCTTACCGAAGCGGTTAAAGTTAGAGGCATACAAACCGCCATAATATCCTTGCAAGGTAGACAAGATATCAGCTGGACTAATACCGGCTTTCTTACAGGCGGCAGCGTCGATATCGATTTCATATTGCGGGAAGTTCGGGTTAAACGTAGATTGAGCGGACTTGATCTCCGGACGTGCCGTCAGAGCGGCCATATATTCCTTGGAGATATCAAAGAAACGATCCAACTCACCACCGGTCTTATCCTGCATATTCAACTCGATATCACTAGACGCTGAGTAACCGGGGATCATAGGAGGCGTAAAGAACAATACTTGAGCGTCCTTTACGATCTTTTGGGCACGCATGAACAAGCTACCATATACGATATCGGAATTTTGCATCATAGAACGCTCCTCCCAATCTTTCAGCTTGATGATGAATGAACCGTAAGAAGGCCCCTGACCACCGATGAAACTAAAACCGACAACCGCCGTACGAGACTCAACGGCCGGATCGGCAGCGATCAAGCTATCCACCTTATTCATTACCTCAAAGGTACGCTCCTGAGAAGTTCCCGGGGGTAACGTAACGGCACCCATAATCGTACCCGTGTCCTCGTTCGGCACCATACCCGTAGGAGTAACCTGCATCAAGAACACCAATAACGCAATACATGCGGCAACAATACCGAATGAAAGCCATTTCTTCTGGATGAAGAATACGATACTTTTCTTGTATTTAGCCAACAAAGAATCATAAGCCGCATTAAACGAAGTATGGAATCGGGAAACGAAGGTCGTTTTCTTTTCCTTATGTTCCGTATCGTGTGGTTTCAGGAATATCGCACACAAGGCGGGACTCAATGTCAAGGCGTTCAAAGCGGACAAACCAATAGCGATCGCCATCGTCAGACCAAACTGGCGATAGAACGTACCGGCCGTACCTCCCATGAAACTTACGGGAATAAACACGGACATCATGACCAACGTAATGGAGACGATAGCGCCACCCAACTCACTCATGGCATCGATAGAAGCGAGTTTCGCCGACTTGTACCCTTGGTCCAACTTGGCATGGACACCCTCGACGACGACGATCGCATCATCGACCACAATCGCGATGGCAAGCACCATAGCACAAAGAGTCAACAAGTTGATACTAAATCCGATCAAGGATAACATAAAGAAGGTACCGATCAAGGCAACCGGAATAGCGATAGCCGGAATCAACGTAGAACGCAAATCCTGCAAGAACACATATACCACGATAAACACCAATACGAACGCCTCCAACAAAGTCTTGATTACCTCATGGATAGAAGCGAACAAGAAGTCATTGGCATTCATGGAAATATTCACCTTCATTCCGGGAGGCATTGTCAACTGAGTTTCCTCCAGCAAGGTTTCAATGTTACTAATTGTTTCCGTAGCGTTGGTTCCCGGCATCTGGTAAACGATACAGGTAACGGCGTCGTGACCATTTACACGGTTGATAAAGTTGTAAGTCAAACGCCCCAACTCGATATCAGCGATATCTTTCAAACGCAAGACCTCACCATCCGGCAAAGCCTTTACAACAATCTGCTCAAACTCATTAACCTCTTGCAAACGTCCTTTGTAGCGAATCGTATATTGAAAGGACTGATTACCCCTTTCGCCAAACGAACCCGGAGCCGCCTCTACGTTTTGTTCAGACAAAGCTACGGTCACATCGCTCGGACTTAATTTATATTGAGCCATCACATCCGGCTTCAACCAAATACGCATGGAGTAATCCGTACCCAACACGTTCGCGTCACCTACACCATGTACACGCTGCACTTCCGGAATCAAGTTAATCTTCGCGTAATTCTCCAAAAACTCAGAGTCATAACGATCGTCCTCGGCAAATACAGAAAATACCAACAACATAGAGTTCTGGCGTTTCTGGGTAGTCACACCAATCTGCGTTACCTCGGCAGGCAACAAACCTTGAGCCATAGACACACGGTTCTGCACGTTTACAGCCGCCATATCCGGGTCTGTTCCCTGCGTAAAATAAATGGAAATTTCCGCGGAACCGTTATTCGAGGCGGTAGAACTCATGTACATCATGTTCTCAACACCATTGATCTGGTCCTCCAAAGGCGCAATCACACTATTCAATACGGTTTGCGCGTTAGCACCCGTATAAGTGGCTCTCACCGATACGGTTGGAGGGGCGATATCCGGATATTGGGTAACCGGCAAGGAAATCAAGCCTAGGAAACCCAAGATGACAATCAAGATGGAAATCACCGTGGAGAGCACCGGGCGGTTTATAAATCTATCTAATTTCATGTTTTTCGTTTTTACTCGACAAAAGCGAATATTTGTCTTATTCTATGATTACATATTAATTAAAAGCGGTCTGCAAATTACCGTCATGCTGGTCTTTCAAGGCCTGATCGTACTTTGCTTTTTGTTGCTCACGAGTAATCGGCTGGATCTCTTGACCGTCTTTCAAGATCTGTACGCCTTCCACGACAATCTTATCGCCAGACTTCAAGCCATTTGTTACTAAATAGTTCTTACCATCATCCAAATTGGAAACCTTGATCTCCGTATTCTTCACCGTATTATCAGACTGCAATACAAATACGAACTTCTTATCCTGGATCTCCACGGTAGCCGATTGAGGGATCGTAATGATATCGTTCATCGTATACGGGAAGATAATATTACCGGTACCACCGCTTCGTAAGACATTTCCCTCGTTAGAGAAAATAGCACGCATGCTTACAGAACCGGTAGATTGATCGATAACACCGCTCACGGCATCAATCTTACCCTCATGATGGTACGTAGAGCCATCCGCCAATTGCAGTCTTACGGCCGGCATCTTCTCTAATTGCTCTTTCAAGGTACCACCGGCTTTCGTCAATGCCAATAACTCCTTTTCCGTCATAGAGAAATACACATACATATCACCGATCTCAGATACGGTAGTCAGCGGTTGAGCGATCGAAGCGCTTACCAAGCTACCTACACGATACGGGAATGTACCGACAACACCGTTCGAGGGACTTGTAACCGTACAGAAAGATAAGTTCTGGTTAGCGCTCACCAATTGAGCCTCTGCCTGCGCCAAGCTCGCTTTTGCCGACATCAGCTGGTTCACGGCTGTTTGATACTCGAAATCACTGATGATTTTCTGATCAAACAAAGTCTTCTTATTCCTCTCGGTCAATGTTAAAGTGCTTACGTTTGCCTTCGCCATCTCGACCGCGGCCTTAGCCTGACCTACCGCAGCAGCGTACTGCGTAGGATCAATTTGGAACAACGCCTGTCCTTTACGAACCGTAGCTCCCTCATCCACACATAATTTCACGATAAATCCAGAAACTTGAGGACGGACTTCGATATCCTGCGTACCTTTGATGGTAGCCGGATAGGATGTTGTTTGGTCGCTAGTCGTTGAATTGACCGCCATCACAGCGAACTCAGCATCCCCTAATTTCATACCACTCTGACTGTTTCCACAGGCAGTTAATAAAGACATACCAACCGCAAACAATGCGATCTGCCTTAACTGAGTAATCGTAATTTTCAGCATTCGTTTATCCATATTTGTATATAATTATATATTCAAGGCTGTTTTTCAGTTACCTTCTCTTTCTAACCCAAGTGGAGATCTTTTACATCTATTCACACAATAGGGTCTTTACTCGCTGTTTCATCCTACAAATGTAGAAACTTTTTACACGATTTTCTGTTTCCTACTTATCTTTTTCACCTAAATTAATAGCACTTAGAAGGAAGCACCTGTTGAAATACATCTATTTTGGTTTCAAACGAAAATAAAATTGTTTTTTTCAACAATATATTTTACATTTGTGTCCACACACAATAAACAAATATTATACATTATGGAACCTAAATTTATAATATCAGAAGTATTCAGTACCGCATGGAAGGGAACGAAGTCGCAACTATGGATATTAGCCGGATTATTAATCGGATATTGTATCTTGTCTTTCACGCTGACAGCGTTCGCGATGCCCATGCAAAGTTCTATTATCGGTAAAATCATCGTAAACGTGATCAGCGCGTTATTCTCCATTATTTTCTCCTTAGGATATATGAAAAATATATTTCAGGCGTTGGATGGGGAAGAACCTCAGTTTTCCGCATATGGACAACAGACAAAGAATATCATCACCTACTTTCTAGCGAGTCTTATCACGGGATTTGTCGTATTGGCGGGTTTCTTATTTTTTATCATCCCCGGTATTTATCTGGCATTGCGCCTTCAGTTCTTCCAAGCCTTTATTATCGAGGAAAACGCTGGAATTATCGAGTCTTTGCATAAAAGCTGGGAGATAACGAAAGGACAAGCATTGCCTCTGTTCATTCTGGCGTTGGTAATGATCGGGATCCTGATATTAGGATGTATTTTGTTCGGTATCGGGATTTT
>OGGV01001327.1_pt1 | contig 12143 bp, 10 predicted proteins | sample 1571301 | NCBI WGS metagenome assembly OGGV01 (sample SAMEA2582072, study PRJEB24529) | metagenome | biome: Human gut stool | place: China | collected 2011
CAACAGAATATACCTGCAAAACAATTTTTGAAACAATGCGGGCATTTTGCCACTGCCGGATTTTTGTCAGTTCGTTCCGGAACTGTTCGTAGGTCTTGTAGCCAAATTGGAATTGTTTCAAATCTTTCCCCTCCCATAAAAACAGATATTCTAATTATTATACCATATTTTCACAAAAATTGCAATAGTTTTTTGTGGATTTTGGTGAGAATTGATATTGCAAACAAATTGGAAGCATCTGTCTTGAATTGGAAAATGCATTTCACATTGTGCTTTTTCCGGCTTTATGTTATAATGAAAAACAGAATAGGTTCTCACCATACAATTTAACGGAAAAGAAGTGTGACAAAATGAAACATGATCTGATATCCGGAAGGATTTCTACTGCTCTTCTGGCGTTTTCCGGCCCGATGGTTGCCGGAAATTTGCTCCAGCAGATGTATAATCTGGCAGACACCTGGATTGTAGGGCGCTGTCTGGGGGAGCAGGCTCTGGCCGCGGTAGGGAGTACCTACACCCTGACCACCCTGTTATATTCTGTGATTATTGGTTTGTGCATGGGGAGCGGCGCAGTGGTTTCCTTCTACTACGGGAAAAAGGAGGAAAAACAGCTGCGTTCCTGTGTGGGACTGTCATTTTTCTGGATTGGCGCAGTGGCTGCTATTCTGGAAATTGCTGCGCTGTGCTCGGTGTCCGGGATTTTGCACCTGCTGCAAATCCCCGGAGAGATACTGGACATGACGCGTTCCTATGTCACTATAATCCTGACCGGAATGCTGTTCACGTTTTTCTATCAGTTTTACGCCTATCTGCTGCGGGCACTGGGAAATTCAGCAGTACCTCTTTTGTTCCTGGGGATTGCCTCTGTGTTGAATATTGTGCTGGATTTCCTGTTTGTGATGTATCTGAAAATGGGTGTTTCCGGGGCAGCCTGTGCCACAGTTGCGGCGCAGGCGTTCTCCGGCATCGGACTTGCTGTTTATGCGCTTGTCCGGGAGCCGCGGCTGCGCTTTTCTCTGGCGAATCTCCGGCCGGAAAAGGCCAGGGTGCAGATGATTTTGCGAATGACGCTGGGATCATCCATACAGCAATCGGTAATGAATTTCGGAATTCTTCTGGTATGCTTTGCGGTAATTCAGATGAAAATGGTAATGCTATCCGTGATTATGATACAGCAAAGCGAATACGCAGGAGGGTAACTTTGCAACAGAAACAATTTAAAGATTATAGTATTTGCAACCAGTTATTACTCAATATTTTGTGAGTTATAAGTCAGAAATATGGGCATAACCTTTAGGGGTACATTCTAAAAGGTGAAGATTTAACCTTTTTATTATTTCTTAACACTCAAAGAGCGGTGGTAGAGGGTATTTTCCCTCTTTTCGGTACTTTATTGATGGTTCGATGTTCCCATCTTTCCACATTGCTTGGCTCGTTCGCACAAGCCACTACAAAGGTACTACAATTTCCAATAAAGGCAAGAGGACAGCAATTCAAATCTATTATTTTTGAGGGAGTGAAATCTGCCGCTTGCCAAATTTCTCTCTGTCGAAAATAATAGTCCTCTGAAAAGAATGAAAACAGCATTGATAAAATTGCCTTATTAAGGGGGGGCTATGCTGTTTTATGCTATTATTTCGTCAGTCGTTTATCTCCGTTGCCGGATGCAGTTTTCAGCCAAGCCGATGAATAAGAAAAGGTTTTGGAGCTGTTTACTCTCCAACGGAGGACGAAACTGCTCCAAATGGTTTACCGCTTGAACTTTTCGTTTTCTAAAAGAGGTTTGGCAACCTTTGCATCCGACAAAAGGAGATAAATGACCAGATATATAACAGTAGTATTACATTAAGGTAAAGAACAACCATGGTATAGTATTATTGCAATTTAACTATTTAAAGTTTGTTTATAATCAAATCATTTAAAGATTTTTGTCCTTCTATGATTTTTTGTATTTGATAAATGTCGTAATTAAATAAAAAATATCACGCATAATGACTTTTTCTTTTTTCTAAATTTCTTCAAATGACAAATTATTGTTACCTTTGTAATGTAATGTAGTTAATGGTTGCGCTTATAAAGTCCTTGGAAAGGATTTATGTATAAAAGAGGTAGATGTTTACTCTGTTCTTGTTTGGATTATCAGCATCACTGATATGAAATAACAAAAAAAAATATACAATGGCTAAGCGGACGGACAGGCAGGGAAATAGTACAGATTCCCAATCCCCCTCTTTATAATACATTGCGTATAAGATTTATTAACTGTCTGGTCTGGGGAATCTACAGAGATTTAACGAATCAAGATGGGAAGAGTCAGTCTTTGTCTTGTCATAATGTTCTTCATCTGTAGTGCTCAAAAAATTGATGCACAAGTACAGAATATCAGAGAGAAACAAGATACCATTTCGGCGACTAAATCATTAGAGCATATCAGGCCCGAGAATATCAAGAAGGGACCATTGAATAATGCTTTGGATGTATTGAGTGGTCAGTCTGCCGGTGTGAACGTCACCACTATGCTGAATAGTATCCGTGTGCGTGGTACCACATCCATTATGGGTGGCAATGACCCGTTAGTAATTATTGACGGAGTGACATCTGACATCGCTACGCTATCTACCATATATCCCGCAGACATCGAGAGTTTCACTATTTTGAAGAATGCTACCGAAACGGCAATGTACGGTTCCCGTGGTGCTTCAGGTGTAATTGAGATTAAGACCAAGAAAGGAACGGGGCGAGGTTTCGAAATATCATATGATGGCAACTACGGATTCGAGTCAATGTATAAACATCTGCAAATGCTCAACGGCCCGGAGTATATAGCTACAGCAGAGGCACTTGGATTAGATTACAATAATGGTGGCTACAACACCAATTTTCACGATGTAATTACTCGTACGGGCTTGATACATCAGCATCACTTGGCTTTTAGCGGTGGTTCGGAAAACTCAAACTATCGAGCATCGTTCGGTTTTATGGATCATAATACAATTGTCAAAGTTAACGATTACCGAAATTTAGTGGTAAAACTTGATGCTACACAAAAGGCTTTCGATGGTCGCTTAGTTGGCGATTTTGGTGTATATGGCTACTCGTCAAAGATACACGACATTTTCGATACACGAATACTGTTTTACTCGGCAGCTGCACAGAATCCTACATATCCAGCAGGAACTGATGTTAATGGCAACTGGGTGAAGAACTCGGCTGCATCACACATCAACCACCCCGGAGCACTCCTCTATGAGAAAAATGACTCCGAAGAACGGAATTTCAATACACATTTGGGGCTGAAATTTAATATCCTTGACAATTTGATATTGTCGGCTTTCGGCTCTTATTCATATTCATCTACGGGAAATGCTCAATTTTGTCCTACATGGGTGTGGGCGCAAGGCAATGTTTATCGTGGAGAGTTCAAGGGTGAAGACTACTTTACAAATGTGTCCCTCTCATATAACAATGCTTGGGGAGACTCACACCTTGATGCTGTTGTTGGCGCAGAATATCTTAAACAGGTAAGGACTGGTTTATGGGTGCAGGCAAAAGGAATAACAACAAATGATTTCTCCTATAATAACATCGGAGCAACATCATCGCGTCCTTTCGGTGGTACGAGCAGTAGCTATGAAGACCCGTCACTTGCTTCAATAATGGGTAGTGTCACATATAGTTACAAGGATAGATATTCTATTGCGGCAGCACTCCGTGGAGATGGCTCTTCAATGGTAAGCGATAACAATACTTTCGGATTCTTCCCATCAGTATCACTGGGTTGGGATGTAAAAAAAGAAGGCTTCCTCTCTGATACTGACTTTATAACAATGTTGAAACTAAGAACCGGATATGGTCGGTCAGGAAATCTTGGAGGTATAACATCCTATACAACACTTAATACCGTAAAGGAGAATGGTATCGTATCCATCAACGGTGCACCTACCGTAACAATGGGAAGTATACGCAACACGAATCCGGACCTTAAGTGGGAGACTCGTTCAACATTTAATATCGGTTTTGACTTAGGTATATGGGATAATCGGTTGATGCTTACCTCGGAATTATATTACTCAAAGACAACTGATATGCTCTATGAGTATGATGTTCCCGTTCCGACCTTTGCGTTCGATAAACTGATGGCAAATATCGGCTCGATGTCTAACCAGGGTGTCGAACTAGGAATCTCGGTAGTTCCCATTCAACGAAAGGATATGGAGATGAATATCAACTTCAATATGTCCTACCAGAAGAATAAGTTACTTTCGCTTAGTGGAGAGTATAATGGTATGCATATGACAGCTTCAGATATTACTCCGATTGGCTCGCTTTATGGTGCAGGTCAGAACGGTGGAGACAATAATGTAGTATATCAGATTGTAGGTCAGCCATTGGGGGTATTCTATCTACCTCACTGCAAAGGGCTTAAAGAAAATGAACTTGGTGGCTACAGTTACGATATTGAAGATTTGAATGATGATGGCGAGATTGATTTTAGCGATGGCGGAGACAGGTATATAGCAGGTCAGGCAACCCCCAAGGTAACTATTGGATCAAACATCAGTTTCCGTTACAAGTCCTTTGATATTGCCATGCAGATAAATGGTGCTTTCGGTCATAAGATATTCAATGGCACGGGCTTGGCTTATACCAATATGTCTATATTCCCTGACTACAATGTATTGAAGGGTGCTCCTGAAAAAAATATTATTGATCAGAATGTTTCAGACTATTGGTTGGAAAAAGGTGACTATGTAAATATTGAACATATTACCATAGGCTACAATATTCCAATGAAATCCAAGGCTGTGAAGTCATTGCGTCTTTCGGCAGGCATTAGCAACCTTGCAACAATCACAGGCTATAGCGGTCTTACTCCAATGATAAACAGTTATGTAGTAAGCAACACTTTGGGCATTGACGACAAACGCACCTATCCTTTATATCGTACCTATTCGTTAGGTCTTAGTATTCAATTCTAACCGCTTACAGTTATGAAAAGATATATAAACATATTGATGGTTGCTTTGGCAACGATGATGACCTCTTGTCTTACTGAAGACCCTAGAGATCAACTTTATGAAGAAGACATTTACAACAATGCCAACAACATATATATTAATGCAGTGGCTGTGCTCTACAATTACATTGGTGGCAGTGCAGACAGTGAGGGTTTACAGGGGACCTGTCGTGGGATTTATGACTATAACACACTTACTACAGACGAAGCCATGATACCTATTCGTGGTGGCGACTGGTACGATGGAGGTTTGTGGACGAATATGTATCAGCATAAGTGGAGTCCTAATGATTTACCACTCTACAATACTTGGAAATACCTCTACAAGGTTGTTGTGTTATCGAACAAATCTCTGCATATCATCGATAAGTATAGCCATAACCTATCTGAGGAGCAGAGAGTGGCCTACGAAGCTGAGGTGCGAGCTCTGAGAGCACTTTTCTACTACTACATTATGGATATGTATGGCAGAGTGCCCATCGTAACATCCTATGAACAACCGCAGGATGAAGTTGTGCAGAGCGAGCGTAGCGAGGTTTTCCGTTTTATCGTGAATGAGTTGCAGGAGGTTGCCGAGTTGTTGCCAAATGAGCGTAGTAATAAGATGGGTAACTACTATGGTCGTATAACAACACCTGTAGCTAATTTCCTTTTGGCTAAGTTGGCTCTTAATGCCGAGATATATTGTGATGATAATTGGACTGATGGCGTTCCACGGAACGGTAAAGAGATATTTTTCACCGTCGATGGTGAGAAACTCAACGCTTGGCAGACCTGTATCAAATATTGCAATAAACTTGCCGAGGTAGGTTATCGGTTGGAGGACGATTATAGCTATAATTTCTCTGTGCATAACGAGAACTCCAACGAAAACATATTCACCATTCCGTTGGATAAGAACCTCTATGCTGCGCAGTTCTGGTATCTCTTCCGATCACGACACTACAACCATGGCGGTGCGTTGGGTGGCTCATCGGAAAATGGTACCAGTGCCAATATCTCAACAGTCTTAGCCAACGGATACGGCACAGATGATGTAGATGCTCGCTTTGAAAAGAACTTCTATGCCGGCATCGTAGAGGTTGATGGAAAGCCTGTAATGATGGACAATGGACAGCAGTTGGAGTATTTCCCATTGGAGCTAAAGTTGAATCTTACGGGAAGCTCCTATGTCAAGACAGCTGGTGCTCGTATGGCAAAATATGAGGTTGATAGGACCTCACATTCCGACGGTAGACAACCGGATAACGACATCGTGCTATTCCGCTATGCCGATGCTCTCCTGATGAAGTCCGAGGCAAAGGTACGTAATGGTGAGGATGGCTCGTTGGAGTTGAACGAAGTCCGAGGTCGTGTTGGTATGCCATATCGAGAAGCTACGCTTGAGAACATATTGAAAGAGCGTTTGTTGGAGTTAGTATGGGAAGGCTGGCGACGACAAGATATGGTGCGTTTTGGAGTTTATCACAAATCATACGATCAGCGAGTCCAACTGGCTGATGAGAAAAATGGGTATACCACAGTTTTTCCTATTCCACAAAAAAGTATAGACTTGAACCCAAAATTGAAACAAAATGTTGGATATAAATAACTTTAGCCTATGAGTATTCAATTTGACATTGCAAAACAGATTATAGCTGAAACATGCCCTAATCGCAAACTTAAGTTGGAGAATATTCGCCTTTTTGCAGATATTATTCAGCCTAAGAAATATCAAAAAGGTGATATAATTCTAAATGAAGGTGATATCTGTAATTGCCTATTTTATATAGAAAAGGGATTTATTAGACAGCACTACCTAAAGCATGATAAGGATGTGATAGAACATTTAGCATGTGAAAAAGATGTTGTCTGGTGTATTGACAGCTATTTTAACCGAGAGCCAACACATCTTATGATGGATGCTGTAGAAAACAGTGTTTTATGGGAAATTCCGCGTGATATAATGGAAGAACTTTCTGATGCTAATGGTGATATAGCTTATCTATATCGGAGTTTTTTTGAAAATTCCTTAATGTTATCACAATTAAAGGCTGACATTTTACGTTTCGAATCAGCAAATGACAGATACGCTAGATTACAGCAACATTTTCCTGAAATAACTAGAAGAGCACCTTTGACAATGATTGCTTCATATCTTCAGATGACATTGGAAACATTAAGCAGAGTACGTGTATCAATAGCTAATGCTGAGAGCAAATAAAGCAAACTAACTATTAGGACTTAACTAACATCAAAAACAGGTCAGGATATAGCGTCCTGACCTGTTTCTTTAATAAACTTAAAAGCTATGGATTAATGAGATGTTAGTCATCGTCATCATCATCGAATTCATCCTCATCGTCGTCATCATCATATTCTATTGCTTCACTTTCTTCAATAATGTTACTAAAAGCTCCTGTTAAATCAAAATGATAGTTCTTTTTATTGTTAGAATATGGAAAATAAGAAGGAAGAGCCAACTTTGAACAAGGTAACGTTCGTAAACGGTGTGCAGATTAAAAACAAAAGTGGAAAGCACTGATGTGGGATAATTTTATCTATTATGGTAAGATTAATCAAAACAGAGACAGTCATAAGTGTACTGATGGGGCATTTTATAAAGAAATTATTGTTTATCTTGCTGTTTGTCGGGGTACTGATTGCTCCGGCAAACGCACAAAACGAAAAGAATATGTATTCGTACAAGAAAATTGGCAACAAGTATATTGTCAGCATTAACAATCATACTGAAATTGTGAAAGCCCTGAATGCTTTCTGCAAGGAGAAAGGAATTCTGTCGGGTTCTATCAACGGGATTGGTGCTATCGGAGAGCTGACCCTCCGTTTCTTCAATCCCAAGACAAAAGCATATGATGATAAGACATTCCGGGAGCAAATGGAAATATCCAACCTTACAGGGAATATATCATCTATGAATGAGCAGGTATATCTTCATTTGCATATAACCGTCGGCAGGAGCGACTATTCCGCTTTAGCCGGACATCTACTTTCCGCAATACAGAATGGTGCAGGGGAGTTCGTGGTGGAAGATTATAGCGAGCGGATAAGTCGCACATATAATCCGGATTTAGGACTGAATATATACGATTTTGAAAGATAGTTGCCTATAAATATCGCTTGGAATACAGGATAATACATCATTCAGCTTAGATGATATATATCAAAAAAAGTTTATCAATTCTGTCACGTTAACTTTGCAACAGAAATAATTTAAAGACTATCAAATATGGATAAAGACAAGGATATGAGCCGCCGGAGATTCCTTAAAATGGCGGCATTGACAGGAGCTGCCATGTGTGTCGGGCCTACCTTGAACAAGGTAACGGCAGCAGAACGGGTATGGATGGGGAAACAACAAGTTGCAAACAACATCCCTGCAGGCATGGCGGCGGTGCGCACTCGGCGAACATTGGGACACGGAAATACGGCATTCACTGTTTCTGCAATGGGATATGGCTGTATGGGCTTGAACCATAACCGCAGCCAGTACCCGAGCAGGGAAAAAGAAATCGCCCTGGTGCATGAAGCTGTTGAACGTGGGGTGACCCTTTTCGATACAGCCGAAAGCTACGGCTACCACATCAATGAAAAATTGGTCGGCGAAGCCTTGAAAGGATATACCGACCGGGTATTTGTGTCATCGAAGTTCGGACATAAGTTTGTAAACGGTGTGCAGATTAAAACCGAAGAGGACAGCACTCCGGCCAACATCCGCCGGGTTTGTGAAAACTCGTTGCGCAATCTCGGAGTTGAAACATTGGGCATGTTCTACCAGCACCGCATAGACCCGAACACACCGATTGAAGCGGTGGCTGAAACATGCAGCAAACTCATCAAGGAAGGTAAAATCCTGCATTGGGGCATGTGTGAAGTAAACGTTGATACCATCCGCCGTGCGCACAAGATATGTCCGGTTACGGCAATCCAAAGCGAATATCACTTGATGCACCGCATGGTAGAGACGAACGGAGTGTTGGAGCTGTGCGAGGATTTGGGCATCGGTTTCGTTCCATACAGTCCGCTGAACCGTGGTTTTTTGGGCGGTATGATCAATGAATATACCAAGTTTGATGTTACCAACGACAACCGGCAGACCTTGCCACGCTTCCAGCCCGAAGCCATACGCGCCAACTATCGTATTGTGGAAGTTCTTAACGCTTTCGGCCGTACAAGAGGCATTACCCCGGCACAGATAGCTTTGGCCTGGCTGATGAACAAGAAGCCTTTTATCGTGCCTATTCCGGGCACCACCAAACTCTCTCATCTGGAAGAGAACCTTCGTGCCTGCGACATCCGTTTCACGGCAGAAGAGATAGAAGAACTGGAAACAGCCGTAGCTGCCATTCCTGTGGTGGGTAGCCGCTACGATGCCTTGCAGGAGTCTAAAATCCCAAAATAATCCGTGTATGAAGAAACAGATATTTTACATGACGTTCATCGCTTTACTGTCGGGCTGTAATTGTTACAAAGGGAATATTCTGCAAATAGAGGAACAAGGCAGTTTTGCCGTAGGTGGCACCGTACTGACCGATTCATTGGGACACAAATACCACGGCGACCATGCTTATGTATTTTATCAGAAACCGGTTGATGCACGGAAATATCCGCTTGTTTTTGCACATGGTGTCGGCCAGTTTTCCAAAACATGGGAGACCACTCCTGACGGACGCGAAGGGTTTCAGAATATATTTCTTCGCAAAGGTTTCTCCACGTATCTTGTCGACCAGCCTCGCCGGGGAAATGCCGGACGGAGTACGGAAGCTGTCACACTGGAACCGGTATTCGATGAAGAAGAATGGTTCAACCGTTTCCGTGTGGGAATCTATCCTGATTATTTCGAGGGTGTACAGTTCAGTCGCGACCGGGAAGCCTTAAACCAGTACTTCCGGCAGATGACGCCGACCATCGGACCTTTGGACTTCGATGTCTATTCCGATGCCTATGCTGCTCTTTTTGACAAAATCGGTCCGGCCATATTTGTCACTCATTCACAAGGCGGTCCGGTGGGTTGGTTTACTTTGCTCAAAACGAAGAACATCAAAGCCATTGTAGCATACGAACCCGGTGGAAGTGTACCCTTCCCAACCGGTCAAGTTCCCGAAGAAGGCAAAGTCTTGACACGGTCTAAAAAAACAGAAGGAATAGAAGTCCCTATGGCAGTTTTCAAGAGATACATGGAAATTCCCATCATCATTTACTATGGGGATAACCTGCCCGAAACAGACGAACATCCGGAACTTTACGAATGGACACGCCGTCTGCATCTCATGCGCAAGTGGGCCGAAATGCTCAATAAGCTGGGCGGTGACGTGACGGTCATTCATCTGCCCGATGTCGGTCTGCATGGGAATACGCACTTCCCGATGTCGGATTTGAACAATGTGGAAGTAGCTGACCTGCTGTCGAAGTGGCTGTATGAGAAACAGCTGGACAGATAGAAATTAACAGAGGATAACCCCAAAACCTAAATAAAAATAGTTATGAAACTGAAGTGCTTATTGGCAATGCTGCTCTTAACCTTCCTTTCGTGCAGCAACACTCCGGCTGTTGAAGATAAGATAGATTCGTTGCCTCACTCAGAGCCGGGGAAAACATTGATAGTCTATTTCTCATGGAGCGGACATACGCAAACTGTAGCCAACATTATCCATGAACTTATTGGATGCGACATGGTGGAGATTGAACCGGAAGAACCCTATTCTGATGAATATAATGAAGTGGTTGACCGTTTCAAAAATGAAAGAGACAATCATATTCTTCCAGCTCTGCGTACAAAAGTAGAGAATATGGATGATTATGATACATTGATTATCGGTAGTCCTATTTGGGGTGGTCTTCTGTCTTCTCCTGTAAAAAGTTTCCTGTCCGGTTATGATTTGTCCGGGAAAAAGATACTCCCATTCTGTACACATGGAGGAAGCGGAACAGCACAAAGTGTGGATAATATCCGCAAACTATGTCCCCATGCTGAAATATTGCTGTTTATGGCAGTCAAACTGCAAACTCTCGGAATGAAGTGAAAAAATGGCTGTCAGAAGCCGGATTTTCTGTCGAATTAAATTACGCCCGTTCAATAGTTTTAATACTGAAATGAAATATCCTTTGTTATCCGCACTCTTTCATCCCCTTTTTCAGAGATTTGCAGATAGACCAGTAGTTGAGATTAGGGAATATGAGATTGTCTTCCTGACAGGGTCGGTAACGCTCGATAATCTGCAAAGGAGTATCCAACAGTTTCACTTGGAACGGCACTTTTGTCTTGTACCGTTTGGACAATATCCACTTCTCACCATTCACTTCTACGATGTTGCTATTGGTTAGTTCCTTGATGTCCACGAAAGAGAGGGCAGTGAAGCTGGCGAAAACAAAAATGTCACGAATATAGAACAGTTGGACATCCCCAACTCGTGCGTCATCAACGTTTTCAGTTCATCTTCCGTCAGGAACTCACGTTCCGTCACATTAGGGCTGATGTGGAATTGGGCAAACGTTTTTTTCGGTATTAGTCCGTTAAAGTGCACACACATGACAACGCCTTTCAGCCACATGCACTTTTCCCATATCGTCCCGTTGTGAAGTCCCGCTTTCGTTGATAGGTAGGCTGCAAACCCCTTGATGAAGTCGGGCTTAATCTCCAGCATGAACATATCCGTCCGTCTGTAAAAAGACTTGATGAACGCTGCCACATGGTTTCTTGCCACCACCCGTGAACGGTGGTTGCCATTACCCTGTCTTTTCCGACACGCTTCTTGAATACTTCGTTCTCACGTCCGGACGCTTTGAGCAGTGTCTCATACTCACTGCCGATACCCTGATAAGCATTGCTCACCATTTCAGCCGTCACGAACGCTTCACGGTCGAATATACGCAGGTAGTGCTTGATGATTTGAGCCTTGATGTTGTCAAGGGCAAGGTTGATATCACGTACTTCCGCACTCTTGCCTTTCGCCCTGTTCCCTTTCACGTCCCAAAGCGTTTTCGGGATACTCTACTTATAGCTGAACTGCGTCACAATCCCGTTAATCGTTACCCGTCCTATGATGCGGACAATATCGTTTTTCTCCTTGTTGCCGTTCACGTAGAACAGCACTTTGAATGTACTTCTTGCCATACTCGTTTTTTT
>OGGV01001334.1_pt1 | contig 12107 bp, 9 predicted proteins | sample 1571301 | NCBI WGS metagenome assembly OGGV01 (sample SAMEA2582072, study PRJEB24529) | metagenome | biome: Human gut stool | place: China | collected 2011
TTTATTTTCACCGGACATATCAGCAATTACTTTACCGGATTCTGCATCCATGATAACAGTTCCTTCCGGAACTTTTAATACAACATCTTTTCCATCGGCACCATGGCAGCGTTTTTTGCCGCCTTCCTGTCCGTCTTCTGCCTTATATTTTCTTCTGTGTCGGTAGTCGCCAAGGGTGTTCTGGCCTTCATCTACCTCAAATATCACATCTCCTCCACGACCGCCGTCGCCGCCGTCAGGACCGCCATTCGGAACATATAATTCTCTGCGGAAACTTACATGGCCGTCGCCGCCTTTACCGGAGCGGATATAGATTTTCGCTCTGTCTGCAAACATATGACACACCTCTGTCCTTTACTAATGATTATTTCGTAATAGTAATCTTCTTAAATTAATACATTTGAGACCGTTCAGCAGGATTTCGCGCTCTGATGAGTCGGATCAATATGCATTATTTACAAGGATTGCTATAGAAGAGGCGATTTGCCTCCCAGGCGAGAGCCCCGCCTGTATAATCGTCCTGAACAGCCAGCGGGGAGAAATTATTGATATTGTGTGCCTTTAGCAGATTTCTGCAGACTTAGTATCTCTTAGCGTCCGAAACCGCACACAAAATAAATATTATCCGGCGCGTCCCCTTCACTAACAATTGCATTTCCCCCTCCCTTTTATTATAATAACAACTAAAGCAGGCAAATCAACTTGCAGACACACTATAACATTCTATAAACTCAGGAAAGGACACTATAATATATGAAGAAACCCAGCATGATCAGCATCCTTCTGTTTCTGACAGGACTCCTGTGCATCATAGCCCTGATCTTCTTTAACAGGACCACACTGCACCAGATCCTCACCACTGAAAAAGAAGTCGATACAATCTCCGAACAGATCACTGCAAAACACGACGAAGTCAAACAGGCAGTAGACAAGTACACTACCGCCATAGACACAGTCCAGTCAAATATCAATCGCATGAAACAAAAACAACAGACAGCCTCCCAGAAGAAAACACAGGAAAAGGCCGAAATCACAGAAGAAGCCACTGAGCCGGACACGACAGAGCCGGAAACCGAACCGGAGACAACCGAAGCCCAAACCACTGCGGCAGAAACTGTGGATGTTCCGACTACAAAGGCAGTCATTGCCCAGGACACCACCCCGGAACCGGTAATAGATACCGATTTCCGGACACCGTATGAGGATAAAATCCTGGAGTATATCCAAAGCGGCACGGTTTCCGCGATTGACTTCAGCCTGTGTGATATGAACCAGGACGGCATCCCGGAACTCATTGTCAAGGCCGGCACATGTGAAGCAGATTATATGGTCAGCTTCTACACCTATCAAAATGGCAATGTTGTTATCATTGGCTCCGGCTTTTCCGGATTCCATAACTCCTGCTATTACGACCGGAGCCACGGCCAGATATGCTTCGCAGGCGGCCACCAGGGCGTTGGTTCTTTGGAATGGTACGCATTTGACGGCACACAGGTCACTATGGCAGGCTCTGAGTACGACATCCCGTATACAGACAGTGACAGCTTTGCCCAGGCCGTTGCACCCTACGGTGATTTTGCCGCAGTGGACACAACATACCTGTTTGACGTAGCTATGGACGGAAACTGGGAGGTTCTGGGGTATACCAAATCCGGACAATTCGTAGACTCTGACCAGCCCGGCTGGGATTTTTCTATGATTGAAAATTATGAAAACGGATTCTGATGCAAGCATGGGGGATGGAAATTATGAGATGGAAACAATTCACCGCGGCGGCAGTCGGGGCTGTAATGCTGCTGTCCATGACCGGGTGTGACCTGGCGGACGAGCTGGCCGCAATGGCAGATGATGTGAAGGAAAGCGTTCTGGGAGACGATTCTTCCGACAACAAAAAGGAGCGGAAAAAGGCCGAAATCACAGAGGAAGCCACCGAGCCGGCCACCACAGAAGTCACCACCACAGTGACGACAACAGAAGCTACCACAACCACTGTTACCACAGAGACACAGCCGGCAGCCACCAAAATCGAAATCTCACCGGGAGTCAACCAGCAGGATCTCTCCCCAAGCACTCCGGCACAGCCCATAGAGCCTGCCTGGAAGTCGCTGTATCGGGAAAAGCTGCACCAGATTGCCGCAGAGCCCAATATGAGCACGCCGGAATGTACCTTTAATCTGTATGATGTAGACGGAGACGGCGTGCCGGAACTGTTCTTCTCCCCCGGCACTTATCACGTGTCCGCATGTTATATGTACACCGTATACAACGGCACCCTTTTCGATCTGGGGCCTGTGGGCGAGTATGGCACAACATTTTGTTATGCGCCGGAGCATCTGGTTTTTTTCCAGGGCGGCGGACAGGGATATTTCAGCTACGCTGTATACCGTCTGGAAAGCGGTGCACTCCAGCCTTTGATTACCTACTTCAATAGTGAAGCCGCTGTACCGGATCCTTCCACTGCCACCTACCAAATCAATGACGAAAACGTATCCAGAGAAACCTACTATGCAGAAACGGCAAAGTGGAATCGTGACTGGACAACTATCAGCGGACAATATGACATGTCCTACACAACCATAGAAGCCGTGATTACGGCATATTAACCCACAAAAAACGAAAAAGCACCGACAGAAGCGGATCAGATCACAGCTTCTGCCGGTGCTTGTTTTTGTATGGATGTCAAGAAAATCGTTTTATACGGTCTGTTCCAGTTTGGCGTTTGCCAGCATTAGTTTAATCCGGTTTTCCTGATTGACGCGCGTTGCGCCCGGATCATAGTCGATTGCCACAATATTGGCATTTGGATAGGCGTTTTTGATGGTACGCGCCATACCCTTTGCCACAATGTGATTGGGCAGGCAGCCAAAGGGCTGGGTGCAGATGATATTTTCCGTTCCGGTCTCCGCCAGCACCGCCATTTCCGCGGTAATCATCCAGCCTTCGCCCATGGAAACACCCTGGCTGATATACCGGTCTGCGGCGCGACGCAGATCTTCAAAGTCATGGGGCGGTGTGAAAACACCGTGCTTCTGAATGGTACGAATCATCTGTACCTGCTTGCTGTGCAGAAATTTATACCCCAGGCCAAAGGCCAGCGTCTTGAAGTTCTTGTAATCATACAAGTGGCTGTTGGTCTCCGTATTGGCGGCACAGTACAGCACGAATTCCAGCAGCGTGGGCACAACCGGCTCACAGCCCTCTGAAATCAGAAATTCTTCCAGGTGGTTATTGGCCAGCGGCGAATATTTTACATAAATCTCGCCGATGATGCCCACCTTGATTTTCGGCTTTTTGCTCCGGGGGATGGCAGCGAAATCGTCCAGCATCTGGGTATAGATTTTCTCTGCGGAGAGGTATTTGTTTCCTTCAAACAGTCCCGGCAGCTTTTCCTGCCATGCGTCCAGTACCTGCTGGGACTCGCCCTCATTCAGTTCATAGGGGCGGCACTGGTTAAACAGTGTCATCAGCAAATCGGCATAGAGCACGCCGTACACCATCTTGAGGCACATAGGAACCGACAGCTCCAGGCTGCTGCCCTTTTCCAGTCCGGCAAAGTTCAGGGACATTACCGGAACCTGGGGGAACTGCTCTGCCACGCATTTCCGCAGCAGATGAATATAGTTGGAGGCACGGCATCCGCCGCCGGTCTGGGTGATCAGGAGCGCAGTGTGGTCAATATCATACTTTCCGCTTTTCAGCGCCTCCATAAACTGCCCCACAACCAGAAGCGCCGGATAACAGGTGTCGTTATGGACATTTTTCAGTCCCTCTTCCACGACGGTACGGGAAGTGGATTCCAGCAGCTCCATGTGATAGCCGAACTGTTCCAGAATCTTGATAATCAGATGAAAATGGATGGGAAGCATATTCGGCACAAGAATGGTGTGCGTCTTCTTCATTTCCGGTGTGAATTTTGTATATGCCATCGGTATGGTTACCTCCTTGGAATGCGCAGACGCGGCATATGTACATCCATGCTGCATCTGCGTCTTGGTTTTCTCACGCCTTTTCCGTTTCCTTCTGTGTCTGTTCCATTGCCGCAATCAGACTCCGCAGCCGGATTTTCACGGCACCCAGATTGCTGATCTCGTCAATTTTCAGCTGGGTATACAGCTTTCCGCCGGTTTCCAGAATTCGGCGCACCTCGTCTGTGGTAATGGCATCAATGCCGCAGCCGAAGGACACCAGCTGTACCAGCTGCATATCCGGCTGTGTGGTGACATACTGGGCGGCGCGGTACATTCTGGAATGATACGTCCACTGGTTCAGCGCCTGTAATTCCGGTGTCTGCGCCAGATGCGCCACGCTGTCCTCGGTAATCACGGCCAGTCCCAGGCTGCCGATCAGCTTGTGAATGCCGTGGTTGATTTCCGGATCAATGTGATACGGTCTGCCGGCCAGAACAATGATCTGCTTTCCGGCGGCTCTTGCCTGCCGGACAATCTCCGCACCTTCCTCCACAATGGCCTTCCGGTGCTGTTCCAGTGCGGCGAAGCCGTGGTCAAGGGCGGCCTCCACTTCTTTTTTCGTGGCATAGCGTTCCAGCATCGCGTGCAGGGTTTTCACCACATGTCCCCTCCGGTTCAGATCCAGGAACGGATAGAAGAAGTTGTTGGCATGGAGCTTTTCACAGTTTGCCATGAGCAGCTCCGGATAATATGCCACCACCGGACAGTTGAAATGGTTGTCAGAGTCCCCTTCATCCAGATTATAGCTCATGCAGGGATAGAAGATGAAGTCCACGCCCTGCTCCAGCAGGCTTTCGATATGGCCGTGGGTAATCTTCGCCGGATAGCACACCGTATCCGAAGGAATGGTGCTCTGTCCCTTGTAATAGGTCTCTCTGGTGCTCTCCTCCGAGAACTTCACGGCAAAACCCAGATCAGTAAAGAAGGTGTGCCACAGCGGCATTTGATCGTAGTAATGCAGCGCCAGGGGCAGACCTACTGTTGCCTTCGGTTCTTCCGGCTGATGCTCTGCCAGAGAGAGAATCTGACGATACTTCCACTCGTAGAGATTCGGGAGCTGTTCCGATTCCTTCTTGCCTGCGCCCTTTTCACAGCGGTTTCCGGAAATAAACCGGCCGCCGTTGTTAAAGCGGATAATGCTGAGGGAGCAGTGCGCCGTACATCCCTTACAGGTTGCGGCCTTTGCAGTATAAGAAAACGCCTTGAGCTGTTCCGCTGTCAGCAGCGTTGTAGTGCCGTCAGACTTTTCCTGGGCATACAGCGCCGCGCCAAAGGCACCCATCAGCCCGGAAATCGCCGGACGGATGACATCGTGACCGATTTCCCGTTCAAAGCACCGGAGCACTGCATCGTTGAGGAAGGTGCCGCCCTGTACCACAATATGCTGTCCCAGCTCTTCCGGATTCCGGGCACGGATCACCTTATAGATCGCGTTCTTGACGATGGAACCGGACAGGCCGGCAGAAATATCCTCTACTGTTGCGCCGTCCTTCTGCGCCTGCTTGACGCTGCTGTTCATAAAGACGGTGCAGCGGGAGCCCAGGTCTACCGGATGCTCTGCAAACAGCCCCAGCTTGGAGAATTCCGCAATATCATAGCCCAGCGCCACGGCAAATGCCTGAATAAAGGAGCCGCAGCCGGAGGAGCATGCCTCATTGAGCATAATGCTGTCAATGCTGTGATTCTTGATCTGGAAACACTTGATATCCTGACCGCCGATGTCAATGATAAAGTCCACCTCCGGGCAGAAGAAGGAAGCCGCCTTAAAGTGCGCCACCGTTTCTACCAGCCCGAAGTCAATACCCAGTCCTGCCCGGATAAGATCCTCGCCATAGCCGGTAACCGCGCTGCCGCAGATGGTGCAGTCGGGGCTGAGTCCCTCATACAGCGCTGACAGTTCCCGCTGAATGCAGTCCAGGGGCTGTCCCTTGTTGGAGGCGTAATATTCGTACAGCAGTTCCCGGTTTTCTGAGAGCAGCACAATCTTTGTGGTAGTAGAGCCGGCATCAATGCCTAAGTACGCCTTTCCGGCATAGGTGCGGTAATCCTTCCGCGCCACATCGTGGGAGGCGTGGCGCTCCTGAAAGCGCGTATACTCCTCCGGATAGCTGAACAGGGGCTTGTCAGCCACCAGCGCGGTCTGGGTCTTTGCCTGGCGGAGCATCTCCTCCAGCTGGGTCAATGTATAGGTTTCTGTCAGCGCTGCCGCAGAAACAGCGCTGCCATATGCCACAAAGGTTCTGCCGTCCTCCGGGAAAATGGCGTGTTCTGCATCCAGTCCCAGCGTCTTGGTAAAAGCATTGCGCAGCCCCTTCAGGAAGGAGAGCGGGCCGCCCAGAAACAGGACATTTCCGGCAATCCGTCTGCCCTGTGCCAGGCCGGAAACCGTCTGATCCACCACGGCCTGAAAGATGCTGGCTGCAATGTCCTCCCGGCGCGCACCCTGGTTCAGCAGCGGCTGAATATCCGATTTTGCGAATACGCCGCACCGGGAGGCAATGGGATAGACCTTTTCTGCGGAGAGCGCCATTTCATCCAGCTGATCTGCGCTCACATCCAGAAGGGTGGCCATCTGGTCGATAAAGGCACCGGTGCCGCCGGCACAGCTGCCGTTCATCCGCTGTTCCACGCCGCCGGTGAGGAAAATGATCTTGGCATCCTCGCCACCCAGCTCAATGACAACATCCGCCTTGGGATAGCGCTGCTTTACCGCCAGAAAGGCCGCGTGCACCTCCTGTACAAACGGCAGCTTTGCCGCCTGTGCCAGTCCCAGTCCGGCAGAACCGGTAATGCTGACGCGCAGCGCCGCCTCCGGATATTCCTTCGCCAGAGCGCTCAGCTTTTCACAGACCGTTTCCCGTACCTTTGAGAAATGCCGCTCATAGCTGGAGGACAGAATATCGCCGTCCTTTGTCAGCAGGACGGTTTTCACCGTAGTGGAACCTACGTCAATTCCCAGTGCATATGGGATTCCCTGTGTTTCAAGCATGAATGGATGCTCCTTTCCTTTGGCGCGCCTGCGCCGGGGTTCAAAACGTTTCCGGCAGCCAAAAAGCCGCGCTGCCGCTGTACTGTCCTGTTTTCACGGGGCGGATTCTGCCCCGCTTTCTGTCAAAGCGCAGGTGTGCCTTATGCTTCGATTACATTCCGCGGCACGCGCTTGGAGATGCCGCAGACAATTTCATAGCCAATGGTGCCGTAGAGCGCCGCCAGCTCATCAGCGGTAATCTGTGCCTTGCCGTCCCGGCCGAACATGGTGACCACATCTCCGGGAACCACCTTTTCCGGAACATCTGTCACATCCAGCATCAGCTGATCCATGCACACCCGTCCCACAATGGGGCAGGCAATGCCGTGCACCAGTGCTGATGCCCGGTTGGAAAGCAGCCGGGCATAGCCGTCCGCATAACCAATGGTGACCGTGGCAATGACGCGCTGCGCCGGAGCGTGATAGGTTCTGCCATAGCTGATGCAGGCACCCGGCTCCACAGTTTTCACGTGAGAAACCACGCTGCGCAGGGACATCACCGGGCGCAGCTCCATGGGCACGTGCACCGGATAGTTCGGCTCCAGGCCGTACATAATGATGCCGATTCGCGCCAGTGTGGCACGGGGATTCGGCCGCGTCACGCTGGCCGCGCTGTTCATAAAGTGCAGGTGCTTGAGCGTGTGCCCCATTTCTGCCAGCTTGTCATACACGGCAACAATGAAATCCTCCTGCCCCTGGGTATAGGCCATGTCCTCTGCCTCCGGAGAATCTGCCACAGCAAAGTGGGTGTAGATACCCTCAATGGACAGCTTTTCCAGATCAAACAGCGGCAGCAGCGCCCTGGCGCAGTCCTCCGGAGAATCGCTGCGGAAGCCGATCCGACCCATACCGGTATCCAGCTTAATGTGACAGCGCACCGGCTGGTGAGCAAAGGACTGAAGCTGCTGGGCATAGGACAGGGACAAAACGCCCTGGATGATGTTGTTCCGCGCCAGCTCCGGTGCAAATTCCGGCGGCGTATAGCCCAGGATAAAGATTTCTCCATAGGGGCAGTATTTCCGCACGGAAAGCGCCTCTTCCAGATTCGACACGGCAAACCAGCGCACGCCCAGCTCCCACAGCTTCTGGCAGATGGCCTTGTCGCCGTGACCGTAGGCGTTGGCCTTTACCACAGCCATATAGGCGGTCTGCTTCGGCAGCATGGCCTGCACGGTTCTTACATTATGTTCCAGGGCAGACAGGTCAATTTCTGCCCATGCGCGATATCGCAGCTGCTGTTCCATTTCCATAAGTCAATCCCATTCCTTTTTTATCAGAACCTGTCTTTACAGTCATATCCTTGCAAAGACAGATTCTCAAAGCAGCCGGCCTTTCCGGTTTCTGGAAAATGTATCCTTTCCGGCTTGCATTTTTGTATAAAATATGGTATGATATTTGTAACGGTTCTATGCCGTCCGGTTTCTTTTTCCGACCGGCGGCAGGATGCCGATTCTCTTTAGTATAGCACAGAGGCCGCGAAAATGCAAGCAGGTTTTGTGAAATTGTTGAAAAAAGGAGAAAGAGCTATGTTCACGCAGGTGTTTGATACACACAGCCATTATACAGACACTGCCTTTGATTCGGATCGGGATGCGGTATTGCAGCACCTTCCGGAACAGGGCATTGTCCATGCGGTACTGGCTGGTACTACCGTAGAAGACAGCGCCCAGGGCATCCGCCTGGCAGAGCAATACGAGTACCTCTATGCCGCTGTCGGCATCCACCCGGAAACCGCCGGTGCACAGCCGGCCGACTATCTGGCGCAGCTGGAACAGATGGCAAAGCATCCGAAGGCAGTTGCCATCGGGGAAATCGGTCTGGACTATCACTATGACGGCTATGACCGGGATGCGCAGATTCACCTGTTCCGGGAGCAGCTGGATCTGGCAAAGCAGCTGGATCTGCCTGTCATTATCCATGCCAGAGACTGCACCGAGGACTATTTGCAGCAGCTACGGGAATTTCGTCCCCGGGGCGTTGTCCACTGCTTTTCCGGCAGTGCCGAGACGGCACGGGAGGTGCTGGCGCTAGGCATGTACATCGGGTTTACCGGAGTGCTCACCTTCAAAAACTCCAAAAAGGCGCTGAAAGCGCTGGCTGTTGTCCCGGAGGACAGGCTGGTGCTGGAAACAGACTGCCCCTATATGGCACCCGTCCCCTACCGGGGAAAGCGGTGTGACAGCACCATGATTCCCTATACCGCACAGGCGGCGGCGCTGGTGCGGGGCACAGATACCCAGACGATTCTGTCACAGACCTGCCGGAACGGCGAAGCCCTCTTCGGCATCCCGGCAGTTTCCGGAAAGGAGGCTTCTGCATGCAGGTAAAAGAAGCCGTTGCCGCCTGTCTGACACAGGCAGACGGACAGTTCTGCTCCGGCGCTGTCCTGGCCAAAAAGCTAGGAGTCAGCCGGAACGCCGTGTGGAAAGCAGTGCAGGCGCTCCAGAACGAGGGCTTTCCCATTGAAGCCCGGAAAAAGACCGGCTACCGCATTACCCAGGAGGCCGATCTTCTCACCGCCGACAGCGTCCGCCCCTATCTGCACACCCGGGTTCTGGGACACCCTCTGTATGTCCATCCGGAACTGGATTCCACAAACGCCCGGTGCCGGGATCTGGCACGGCGGGGCGCGGCACACGGCACCGTAGTTGCCGCAAATTCCCAGACCGCCGGACGGGGACGGCAGGGACGGCTGTTCTGCTCGCCGCCGGGGTCGGGGCTGTACTTTTCCGTTCTGCTAAAGCAGGCAGTCGCCCTCCAGGAAGCGCCTATGCTCACTGCCTGTGCTGCGGTGGCTGCTGCCAGAGCCATTGATGCCCTGTACAGCACCCACACCCAGATCAAATGGGTCAACGACCTCTATCTGGACGGAAAGAAGTGCTGCGGCATCCTCACCGAGGGAGAAGTGAGCCTGGAATCCGGCAAGCTGGAATGTGCCATTATCGGCATCGGCATTAACGTCCGCAACACCCAGAGCAGCCTGCCGCCGGAGCTGCACCCCATTGTCACCTCTCTGGAGGAGGCCATTCCCGGCTGTCAGGTGCGCCGCTCAGAGCTGCTGGCCGCCGTGCTGTATGAACTGGAAATCCTGCTGCCGGAGCTTTCCTTCCGGCGGTTCCTCCCGGAATACCGGGACCGCTCCTGCCTCATCGGAAAAACCGCGGAGATCACCATGGAAAACGGTGCCCGGAAAAAGGTGGCTGTGGTGGAAATCGCAGACGACTGCGGCCTTGTGGTACGGGATTCCTACGGCAATGTGGAAACTCTCCACGCCGGAGAAGTGCATATCGGTTCCGGCAATCTAAGCGATTCCTGAGAAGATGTATGAAAACCTATGGCAAATCCGGCAGCGCAAAAAAGGAGAAGCGGCCGGACTTTGCACCAACAAAGAAGGAGAATTTGTATGAAAAAAAGAATCTGTGACCTGGCCGCCGCACTGACCGCCGGCGTGTGCCTGTGCACAGGGCTGTCTCTGCCGGCTTCGGCAGTGAGTATGGATGAATTGGGAGATTATTCCACTGCCGCCGCCATTCAGTTAAACCGTGTACGGGCTTTTTGGGGGTTAAAACCATTTTATACAGTTTCTAAAGACTCTGCTCTTGCACAGGCAACATTAAAGCGTGCAATGGAATACCTTTCTACAAAATCCGATACCCGGCCGGACGGTTCTGATTGGTCTACTGTACTGGACGAATATAACGTTCCGTGTAACGAAGCAGTAGAATACCACGCATATGGCTATGATGATCCCAAAGATATGGTCAATGCCTGCGTCAAATCCCCTTCCTTGCTGGAAGACATTCTGAATGAAGACTACGAGTTTGCATATGTAGCCGCATCCTCCTACGAGTATGATTCTGTTGTTTACTGCATTACAATTATCGGAAACAGCGATGACATTCTTGACGATGCCGGCTTTGTAACTACACAAGGTGTCACCGGCGACGCAGATTATGACAGTGTTGTAGATATCAATGACGCTTTTATGACACTCCGCGCCTACTCCATGGTATCTGCCGGGGCTGAACTTCCCATGTGTAATTTGCAGCAGAAAAACTGCGACATTGACGGTGACGGCAGCATCACGCTCCAGGATGCCCTGAACATTCTCACCTATTATTCCTACGCTTCCGCCGGAAAGAGCATCCAGTGGAGCGACCTGCTGTAAACGCAGGCAGCTGTTTCCCGAAAGGAGAACTTCTATGAAAAAATGGATTGCAAGGCTGACCGCTGTGCTGACTGCCGGCATGTGTCTGTGTACAGGCCTGTCCCTGCCGGCCTCGGCGACAGACGCGGCCACGCTTCAACAGTATGAAACCGAAGTGCTGATTCAGGTCAACCGGGAACGGGCGGCCTATGGGCTTGATCCGCTGTACACCGCCGCCAGCATCCAGCTGGCCGCAGAAAGACGGGCAGTGGAATGCATCACCAGCTTTTCCCACACACGCCCCGACGGCACCAGCTGTTTTTCGATTCTGGACGATTACAATCTGTCCTGGTCTTATGTGGGAGAAAATATCGCCATGGGATATCCCACGCCCCAGGCCGTTGTAAACGGCTGGATGAATTCCGCCGGACACCGGGCCAATATCCTGAGCGAAAACTTTCAGTACCTGGGCGTAGGTGCTGCCGAAAACGGCGTCCTCTACTGGTCGCAGATGTTTATGAGCAGCTCCAAGCTGAGCGGAGCCTACATTCCCACGAAGCAGGGTGTCACCGGTGACGCAGACTATGACGGCGAGGTAGGCATCAATGATGCCTACCTGACCCTTCGTGCATATTCCGTGGTCTCTGCCGGCGCATCGCTCCCCATGAATGATCTGCAAAAATCCAACTGCGACATCGACCACGACAACACCATTTCCCTCCAGGATGCCTTGCGCATTCTCACCTACTATTCCTATATATCTGCCGGAAAGACGGTTTCCTGGAGCTCGATTTCCTGACAATTGTTCTGACTTTTGTCAGACTTTAGGCAATACCGCACAAAGATTGTGCGGCAGATGCGTCGTCAAATTTTTCGTCAGATGAAACAAAAAGCGGAGTGAATACTTGCTGTATTCACGAGCATTTTTGTGAAATATGACGGGAAATTTGCAAGCAGATGGCGT
>OGGV01001338.1_pt1 | contig 12079 bp, 7 predicted proteins | sample 1571301 | NCBI WGS metagenome assembly OGGV01 (sample SAMEA2582072, study PRJEB24529) | metagenome | biome: Human gut stool | place: China | collected 2011
CGTATCTATCTGACCTTGGGATTGTTTATCCTCGGATTTATCGTAGGCCGAATCCGCTTGTTCCAACGCATGGATGAGTTCCGTAGCCGTTTGAATTACGGGGCGTTGGTCGCATTGGTTTTAATCGGCTTGTTGTATCTGCTAAAACCTTATATACCTGCCGCATCTTGGCGTGAGGTCTCTATCAATGCGTGGATGGGTGCTACGACAACTAACTTGATTAATCTGATGACGGCTTATCTGTGGGTGGTGTTGGTCTTAGAGGCTTACCGCTCGGTAAAAGTTCAAAATGCCATGAAACCATTGGTTAGCTATGGGCGTATGGGATTGACAAACTATATCGTACAATCCGTGACCGGTGTCTTTATTTTCTCCGGTTTTGGCTTGGATTGGAGCCATTTGGGTGTTTTCTTGAGTGTATTGGTCTGCCTTGGATTTACGGCCATACAGATTGCCTTTAGCCAATATTGGCTGTCGGGCTTGCGCTACGGCCCGATGGAGTGGTTATGGCGGACCGGCACGTATATGAGATGGCAACCCATTCGTTTGGGTTAAGCCGGAAAGCTTTGTTCTCAATACAAATTCCGTACAACAAGACCATTGATGAGCCTAGTGTATAAAATGCTAAAAATCAGAGTCAAAAAAGCACGATGATCTTTCATCCAAAACACGTACGACTTTTTGAAAAAACATGTACGTGTTTTGGATAAAAGTCGTACGTGTTTGTCCCGAATCCTTCCACTGAAAACCAAAGCGCATATAAAAATCTACAAGAAGCTTCACTTAAACGAAGCGGTAAATGAAAAAGCCGTGGATGGAAGACCGTATAATTAGAAATAATATTTTTAATTTTCATTTTAAAATCTCATCTTTGCGATGAGATGGATGTTAAGGAACAGTCAATAGTACAGAAATTACGGAATGGCGATCAAGGTGCGTATCGATATTTATATGATCGTCATTATGTGGTACTATGTCAATTTGCCAATGAGTTGGTTGGCGACCCATTTCTAGCGGAGACTATAGTTGGTGATGTGATATTTCATCTGTGGGAAATCCGTGAGACATTGGATATAAATAGCTCTCTTCGTGCTTATCTAATGCGGGCTGTGCGGAACCGCTGTTATAACCATATCTCATCAGAAAAGGAAAAGAAGGAAGTTCGTTTCTCGAAGATTGAGTCTGAGACCTTAGGGTGGGACGCTATGATACAATCGGATGAACAGCCGCTCGGTATATTACTTGAACGGGAGTTAGAGAAGGAGATCATAAAATCAATCGATAGTTTAGGCGATGAATGTAAACGAGTTTTTAGAAAAAGCCGTTTTGAGCATAAGAAAAATGAGGAAATCGCTACAGAGCTAGGAATTTCTGTCAATACGGTTAAATACCACATAAAGATGGCTTTAACCCGCCTACATCAAGATCTGAGGAAGTATCTGATCTTGTTGATATCATTTTTCTCCTTGTGAGAATGAAAAAATTGATGTTTCTCACTACCCCTTGAGGAGAAATAACTGTCTTATATATAAAAGCTGGATATTTAATCTATATGGAAGAAAAGAAATCACATACGAAAAACGAGCGATCATTACCTGATCATGAAGAACAAGAACTTTGGTTCTCTGCTTTGGCTGCCGATGATTCCTGTGCCTATAATGTCGATAAGGCGTTCGATCGTTTTGTTTCTCGTACCCAGCAAAAACGCCGTACGGTATTCAATATTCCTAAAATCGTTTATGGTGCGGCAGCGGTTATCCTATTATTGATCGCTTCTACGATTTCCTATTGGTGGGGTGAGCGGCAATTACAGAACCAGTTTGCGGATATCTTGGTGGAAGCTCCTTTAGGGGCCAAGACCAAGCTGATTTTACCGGATAGCACATTGGTCTGGTTAAACGCTGGCTCAAAGATCGTATATTCGCAAGGTTTTGGGGTGAAAGACCGCCATCTTCGGCTGAATGGAGAGGCTTATTTTGAGGTGAGGAAAAATGAGAAGTTACCTTTTGATGTAATGACGAAAGAGTTGAATGTAAAAGTATTGGGTACTAAGTTCAACTTCCGGAATTATGACGAGGACGAAGAGGTAACCGTGAATCTGTTGGAAGGAAAAGTTCAGCTAGAGAATTATGTAAAGAAGATGGGAATAAACTACTTGTCTCCTTCAGAGAAGGTTACCTTGAATAAACTTACCGGGGAAATGATTATAAGCCGAGCGGAAGTGAAAAACGCTAAGGAATGGACAAACGATGGACTATTCTTCGATGAGATGCCTCTATCTGACATTGTGAAAGAACTGAATCGTAGCTATAATGTGAAGATTCATATTGCGGATGAACAGTTAACCCATAATCGCTTTTATGCGTTATTCAATAGAAAAGAACAGACTATCTATAATGTGTTAGATATTATAACTGCGACAAATCAAGTAAGATATAAAGTGGAAGGTGATAGTATTCTGCTTTATGCGAAGTGATAGATAATTGTTTAACCTTAAAATTGTTTTAATATGGAGAATATGGAAGGAGATTAAAAAAGGAGTAACAGGATCATAAAAGGAATCGGAGAATGGGCTAGATCCTCCGACTCATAAATCCTCAAATTACATTATGCAAATGATCTGGATGAGGAATACAAATGTAATCAATCCTCTGAAAGGTCATCATCAATCACAAGTTAAATTACTAAAAATTAAGCTATTTATGAAAGTTGTAAAAAAGGTCATTTATGTGGCCATGGCTTCGTTTTGCTTAAATTTAACTGTTAGTTCTCAGAATATAACATTGAAAATGAGTAATATAACAGTAAAACAAGCGATGGATGAGCTGAAGAGTAGGAGTGGCTACTCGTTTGTATTCTCGTCTGCGGACGTGGATACAGGGAAGAAAATATCCGTGTCTTCGGAAAATCAATCGATCAATGCGGTAATCGAACAAATTTTGCGTGGTCAAGGGCTGACGTATGAGATCCAAGGAAAGAATATTATCTTGAAGAAGGATATCTTAACCTCTGTCGATAAAAAAACGAAGATAACAGGAATTGTAAAAGATCAATATGGGGAGCCTATTATCGGAGCGAATGTTGTTGTAAAGGGGACTACAGTGGGGACGATCACGGATATAGATGGAAATTATACGCTCGATGTCCCGTCTGGTGCGAGCTTGCAAGTGTCTTATATCGGATATCTTACGCAGGATGTAGTGACGGCCGGTAAAAATAACATTGATATTAATCTTATAGAAGACACTCAAAAACTGGAAGAGGTCGTGGTTGTCGGATATTGAACACAAAGAAAAGGAGGATTAACCTCATCTATTTCCAGCGTAAAAAGTGAGGATTTCATACAAGGTTCCGTACAAGATGCCGCCCAATTGTTACAAGGTAAGGTTGCGGGTCTGGGTGTTGTACTGTCTGATGGAGACCCTGCCAGTTCTACGCAAATTATGTTGAGAGGTGTTGGCAGTATTGCGACTGGGGCATCTCCTCTCGTGATTATTGATGATGTTCCCGGAGAGCTTAACATGGTCGCTCCAGAGGATATCGCTAGCATTGATGTGGTAAAAGATGGTTCAGCCGCCGCTATTTATGGAACCCGGGGTAATAATGGCGTTATTTTCATCACTACGAAGAAAGTGAGAGGAGAAATTCCTGTTACGGTGGATGTGCACGCTTATATGACCACTCAGCATATCAAGAAAAAATTGAATATGATGGACGCCTCCCAATATCGGGAATTGGTAAAACAGGGTAAACCGGGTGCTGTGGATTATGGATATGATACCGATTGGATGGATGAGATTATGCAAACTCCTTTCTCTTGGGTGACAAATGCGAGCTTGAAAGGAGGGACTACGAAATCTAATTATATCGCCAATATTAACTACAAATCTGCGGAAGGTATCATCAAACGTTCTAAAAATGATGTCTTAACCACCCGTATTGAGGTGAATCATAGTATGTGGGATGATTTATTGAAGTTCAACCTTAACCTTATGGGACGTGAACAGACTTATCATGCGTTTGGCTCTGGATCTAGCTTCAATGATGTCATCTATAGAAATGCGCTGGCCTATATCCCGACAGACCGTCCGAGAAATGATGATGGTAGTTGGGTCGAGCATCCTACTATGTATGAGTACGCTAATCCACTTGCATTGATCTATGAAAGTGATGGAGAAAATAAAAGTAGACAAATCCGCTCTTTCGGCTCTGTCACTCTGACTCCTATCAAACAGTTTTTTATCAAAGCATTGGTTTCGCATACGACTTGGAACCAGACAAGGGGTTATTCTGAATCCAAAAAACATATTTCTACGATCCGGGATAACAGAAATGGCTATGCGGCTAAGGGAAGTGCGAGTTCAAGAGATAATTTGATCGAGTTAACAGCGCAATATAAAGAAACTTTCGGATTACATAACGTTACAGGGCTGGTTGGCTATTCCTATCAAGACAATGTTTATGAGGATGAGTATATGATTAACTGGGATTTCCCGTCTGATCAATATACATATAATAATATGGGGGCAGGATCAGCGTTGAAAAGAGGGGAGGCTACTATGAACGCTGAGAAAGAGAAGTCAAAGTTAATAGGTTTCTTCGCTCGTGCTAATTATAGCTATGATAACCGTTATTTAGCTACGGTGAGTATTCGTCACGAAGGCTCATCCAAATTTGGAGCTAACCATAAATGGGGTAATTTCCCTGCGATGTCTGTTGGTTGGAATGTATCTAACGAACATTTCATGGAAGGTGTTGCCTTCTTAAGCACATTGAAAGTCAGAGCAGGTTTTGGTATTACAGGTTCACTTCCCAATGAAGCTTACTCGTCGTTAAGCAGACTTGCGTCTGGAAATAATTTCTTAACGAATGGTTCTTCTTGGATTCCGACTTTACAGCCTGAAAGTAATGCGAATCCGGATCTTAAATGGGAGAAAAAAGAGGAATGGAATCTTGGTTTTGACTATGGTTTCTTTAATGAACGTTTGAGCGGTAGTATCGATTTATATCAGAGAACGACTCGTGATATGGTATGGGAGTATAATGTTCCCAGACCTCCTTATTTGTATCCTACTATTTTAGCGAACGCAGGTACTATGAAGAATAAAGGATTGGAAATACGTCTCAGTGCCATACCTGTTCAAACGAAGAATTTTCAATGGGTTACTACTTTCAACTATTCAACGAACAGCAATGAGGTCGTATCCTTATCTAACAACCAATTCCGGGTTGAAAGTGGTTACTTCTATGCCGGTTATCTGGGAAATACGATCAAACAAGATACCCATATCGTAAAAGAAGGGGAGCAAATGGGTAATTTCTATGGATTCAAATCTATCGATGTTGATGAGAATGGTAAATGGATTATCCAAGGTAAGGATGGAAATCCTAAACCGATCGACCAACAGCAGCAAGAAGATAAGATGGTCCTTGGAAATGGCTTGCCAAAACATTTTTTAAGCTGGGATAATACATTCACATTCAAAAATTTTGACTTAAATCTCACGATGCGTGGTGCTTTCAAATATCAGATATTGAACACTCCGAGATTATATTATGAAGTACCTGTCAGCTTAGCGCATGGTAATTTAATGGCTACGGCATATGATCCGGTATTCGGCAAACGTCCGTTGAATGATCATCAAGAGCTTCAATACGTAAGTTACTATATCGAGAATGGAGATTTTTGGAAAATCGATAACATTACGATTGGTTATACCCTTATGTTAAAAGATTCTTTCTTAAAGAAAGTCAGAGTGTATGCGACTGCTAATAATCTATGTACTATCACGGGATATAGCGGTATAGATCCAGAGGTCAATACGCAAGGGTTAGACCCGGGTGTGGATCCGCTGAATAGATACCCGTCCACCCGTTCTTTTACTTTAGGGGCCATGTTTACTTTCTAATTTAAAATTTGATTATCATGAACTCATTTATTAAATATATCTGTGTTTTTTGTGGAGGTATAGGCTTACTTACTTCCACTACTGCCTGCACGAATCTGGATGAGGAAACTTTTTCCGAGATCACTGAAAGTACGTATAAGTATGAGGCAGGTGATGCGACCAAAGTTGTCGGAAGCTCGTATGCGAACCTAAGGGGTTTCGTCGGCTTTAATACGTACTATATACAGGAAATCTGTACGGACGAAACCGTACAGCCTGCTAATCAAGCTGGATGGGACGATGGTGGTGTTTTCCGTCGTATGCATCTTCATTCTTGGAATACCAATCAAGCGCATGTAAACGAATATTGGAATTGTTGCTATACAGGGATATTATTGGCGAACAGAGCTATTGAAATTATCTCTGAAGATGATTTCCCTATAAGTAGCACAGAAAATAAAGCCTCCCTGATTGCTGAAACCCGTGCTTTAAGGGCCTATTATTACTGGTTAGTAATGGATAACTGGGGAGATGCCCCCCTTGTTTCTGCATCGACTTCCGAACAACCGGAAAAAACTTCACGGGTGGAGATTTATAAATTTGTGGTGCAGGAATTAACTGAATGCATGAATGATCTATCGGAGCAAAAAGATGCCTCTAATTATGGACGCTTTAATAAATGGGGAGCGAAAGCTCTTCTCGCAAATGTATATCTGAATGCGGAAGTTTACACGGGTACACCTCAATGGGAGGCTTGTATAAAAGAATGTAACGATATATTGAACAGTGGTCAATATCAGTTGGAATCAGATTATCTTGCTCCGTTCAAGGTCTATAACGAAGGTTCGGTGGAAAACATTTTTGTGATACCTTTTGACGCTGTTTACGCACAGGGGTTCGAAATTTATAAAGCAATCCTGCACGCCGCTAACCAAGCGACTTATAAGCTCCAAGATAGCCCTTGGGGACCCGGATCGTATAAGGCGGTACCTCAATTCATCAATACCTATGATCCGGATGATGAACGTCTTGATATGACTTGGATTCAAGGACAACAATATGCCGCTGACGGCACGCCATTGGAAGGTTCTTATGATATGATGGGTAAGCCTCTTGTCTTTGTCAATAGCATGCCCGATGGTATTTTCACGGGAGAAGCGGATGGATTCCGCTTGCAAAAATATGAGATACAAGAAGAATGTAAGACTTTCATGAATAATGATTTCGTGATCTTCCGCTTAGCGCAAGTCTATATGATGAAAGCGGAATGTTTATTGCGTACGGGTAAAGCGGATGAGGCAGCCCAGTTAGTTACCACCGTACGCCAGCGTGCGTTCAGGAATCATCCGGAAAAGGCTAAAGTGACAGGTAATGATTTGAAACAACCGTCTAAATATGTATATGGAACAGTTTCGGATTATGTATTAACTCCTCAAGGGAAAAGTTATCCGGAGCAATTCGGGCGTTTCTACGATGAGTTAGGTTGGGAGTTCGTAGGTGAGACAATGCGTAGATGCGACATGATTCGTTTTGGTCATTTCACTAAAGCCGAATGGCTTTCTCACAAACCAAACGGGGATTTCCGGAGTCTGTTCCCGATCCCACAGGAAGCGGTTGACGCAAACCCGAATTTAAAGCAAAATCCGGCGTATGAATAATCTTAATTTGAATATATGAAGAAAGTAACAATTTTTTCAATGATCTTTTTCCTTGTTATTGGGAATCTATCGTTGTTTGCCCGTAAAAACGTGCAACTTACCTCTCCAAACGGCAAGTTGAAGTTCTCATTGACACTTGAGCGAGAACATCCGGTTTATGATATTCAATATCAAAAGCAGGCATTGGTGCAAAACTCTCCCTTAAGCCTCGTTTTCGATAACGGGGCTTTTGGAGAAGGGCTTAAGATGAACAAACCGGTTTTCAGTACAAAAGAGGAAACATACGAGTTAATTGTCGGTAAGTCGAAAACAGTCCATAGCTTGTCGAAGGAGGTGGTTATTCCCCTAGAGGAAACGGCCGCTCCTTTTCGGAAGATCAATCTTGTGGTTCGGGCATTTAATGACGGTATCGCTTTCCGTTATGAATTTCCAGAGCAACCGAATTGGAAATCGTATGTTATGTACGATGAGAATACGGCATTTAACGTAGTGGATAATCCTAAATTCTTGGGTATGTATTTACCTTCTTATCAAACCTCGCACGAGGCCACATATTCACATGTGAAATATGAGGAAATAAAAGAGCGGAATTTAATGGATATGCCTGCGTTGTTCGAATATCCGAACCATATTTTTATGGCTATTACGGAAGCGGCTGTCAGGGATTATGCCGGAATGTATCTGTGGAAAGAAAATGGGTGTTTACAAGGTAAGTTATCACCTAAGCTTAATCAAGAACAGATAAAAGTGGAGGCGAGTCTTCCGCATCAGTCTCCATGGCGTGTTTTCATGATCAGTGACCGGGTAGGAGCCTTGATAGAGTCTGATTTATTGACAAACCTCAATGAGCCGTGTAAAATAGAGGATACCTCATGGATCAAACCCGGCAAGACAACTTTTACTTGGTGGAATGGGAACGTAACACCAGATACGACCTTTTTGGGGGGTAATAATTTCCCGACCAATAAATATTATATAGATTTCGCTGCCCGCAATGGTTTGGATTTCCATTCAATATATGGATATGCGGAACAGCCTTGGTATACAGATGATGGGACATGGTTCGGGTTTCCCGGGGAAAATTCGGACATTACGAAACCTGTGTCTAGCTTGAATATGCAAGAGATTTGCGATTATGCGAAAAGCCAAGGTGTTCAAATCCATTTATGGACGAATTGGAAACCTTTATATGCGAAGATTGACGAGGCTTTTGCCTTATTTGAAAAGTGGGGGGTAGTAGGTATGATGATTGATTTCATGGATCGTGACGATCAAGAGATGATACGTATTCAAGAAGAGTTCTTGGCAAAGGCGGCTAAACATCATTTGTTCGTGCAGTTCCATGGTTCCAGTAAGCCATCTGGATTACATCGGACCTATCCGAATGAATTTACCCGGGAAGGGACGCTCAATTATGAGAATTTCAAAGGATGTATGGTCACGACTGCGGATCATGATATATCTATGCCTTTTACCCGTTTATTGGCTGGAGCTGCCGATTATCATTTAGGCGGGTTTCGGGCTCTTCCGAAAGACAAGTTTAAGATACAACAAAGTAACCCTTATGTCACTAGTACTCGCTGCCATATGCTAGCGATGTATGTCGTATTGGAGAGTTATTTGGGAATGATCTGCGATACTCCGGAAGCTTACGAAGGCCAGCCGGGATTCGAGTTCTTACAAACCGTACCGACTACTTGGGACAAAACGGTCGTACCGGATGCCTCTGTCAATGAGTATGTAGCGGTCGCACGTAGGCATGGGGACGATTGGTACGTTGGAGCGATCAACAATAGTCAAGCCCGTGATGTGGAAATAGCCTTGGATTTCCTCGGTAAAGGAGATTATAAAGTAACTCTTTATAAAGATGCGAGAGACACGGATACCAATCCTAATCATCTTATCAAAGAAACTTTAACTGTTACCGCAAAGGATAAAATAACAGTACCGCTCGCTTCAGATGGTGGTGCCGCTATGCATATCCAACCTGTAGACATATCTTTCTAAAAGAACTTTATTCCAGTAGAAAGAGGCTATCTCCGAAAAAGTGAGATAGCCTCTTTTTATGTTAAAAAGACTGTCTCTGTAAGTGAATTGAGTGAATGAGTCGTATATATTAAGAAGAATGAATCTTAATATTTAGAATGATGAACACAAGAAGGGATTTTTTGAGAAAGGGGGCTTTTGCGGGCTTAGGAATGTTAACCATGTCGGAATTGGCGAAGGCAGTAGTGAGTAAACAAAATGGAAATGTATCTCCGAAGATTAAATTGGAAAAGGATAGTGTGATTCTTTTTCAAGGTGATTCGATAACGGATATGTTTCGAAAATATGACTGTAACCAATGTAATACACCCGAGCAAATGGGTATGGGATATGCCTTATTTGCCGCCTCAACCTTATTGAGTGATTATCCAGATAAGCAATTGAAGATATATAACCGTGGTGTAGGGGGCAATAAGGTATATCAGTTACGAGATCGTTGGGAACTGGATACCTTGGCTATTCAGCCGGATGTGCTAAGTATCTTGATTGGAGTAAATGACTTCTGGCATATATGGATGGGAAATTATAAAGGATCATTAGGGATTTATGAAAGGGATTTACAAGATCTGCTACATTATACGAAGGAAAAACTTCCCAATGTCCAACTAGTGCTAGGAGAGCCTTTCGCTTTACGTGGCGGATCCGCCATTGATGATGCCAAATGGTTCCCGGAGTTTGATGGTTACAGGGCATCGTTGAAAAAACTAGCCGATGAGTTTAATGCGATATTTGTTCCCTACCAAGCGGCATTCGACGCTGCGTTAAAATTAGCTCCAGCTCGTTATTGGGGAGCGGATGGTGTACACCCCGATTTACCGGGCCGTCAGTTAATGGCAAATGTCTGGTTGGAAGCAACAGGATTAAAAAAGTAAGGTAGGGAGATCGGAGATAATATATTTATTTCTCCTAGAGGTAAGAGGCTGTCTCATAGTGGTGAGGGAAGCCTCTTATTTTGTTATCATACAATGAAAATGAATGATTAAAACGATCGTCTAAATCAACCGTTTTTTTTAATATTGAATATGCTTCATTATGAAGAGCTAACTACATGAAAAGAAAGAAGATAAATGAAAGCTTTGAATATTGTAGGTCAGAGAAAAATATATATTTTTGTGACGAATCTAGACGATCGTTTAAACTAGTCGTTTTTGTAAGAAATATTCTCTGTAACTATCTGTAAATGTTATGATAAGGATAGAGTTTCAAATTCTGAGAAATGAAAGTAACAAAGGAAATAATCTCTCGGCTGCAGGAAGGAAATATGCTGGCGTTTCAGTCTGTATATGAATCGTATAGCGCTCATATCTATAATTTTATCTATTCCTTATTGTATAACAGGTTAGAGGCGGAGGACTTGACGCAGGAAGTCTTCGTTAGGATCTGGGAAAAGAGAGATTCACTGGATATAGATAAGAATTTTGATTCCTATATTTTCACGATTGCCCGTAATTTAGTGTATGACGAGTGGGATTCCCTTTTCCATGCGGAGCTATATATGAAATCCTTAGAAGCAGATTGGGATGAACGGGACACTTCAAAAGTCGAAGAAGATATTACGGTAAATTCGATAGGACAATATATTGATTCTCTTATCGATAAATTACCGGTATCCCGTCGGGAAATCTTTTTGCTTAGTCGTAAAGAACACTTATCGACGAAGGAAATCGCACAACGTCTGTCTATCTCCGAAAGAACCGTTGAAGCCCAGATTTACCGCTCTCTTCAGTTTTTAAGGAAGTATTTGGCGGAAGAAGGGATCTTGCTTTGGCTCTTATCTTTTGTTGTTAATGAATATTAAATGCGAAAAAAAACGCTTTGCTTGTAAGTAGTCGCTTCGGGCAAAGAGTATATAATCATGTAAAGCGTATGGAAAAGAGTGAATATATCATATTGTTAGAACGTTTCTTGAAAGGAGAGACTACTCATGACGAGGAACGGATTCTGGTGGATTGGTTCAAGAGCGATGTCTCCCGGGATGAATTAAGGAACTATATCCAGCGGAAATGGGAAATTGCGTCTAACAGTTCTATTCCTACGGATTTGAAGGAGCGAATGTTCCGGAAAATACAAAGTCGTATTGAGAGCGTAGCGGTCGAGAAGAAGGAAGTTGGGCGTTTTTCTCTTCGGAATATCATGCGTTATGCGGCTATTGGTTTGTTGGTGATCTGCGCCGGTTTGGGAGGACATCTGCTGACAAGGTATTCACGGTCGGTTGGTGCGGAAAAAGACTATCTGGTCTTTGCTGCTAAAGGACAGAAAGCGAGCGTTGTCTTACCGGATGGTTCCAAGGTTTGGCTGAACTCAGACTCAGAAATCAAGTACACAAACCTATATGGAGATGGAGAACGCATCATATCCTTGGATGGAGAGGCTTATTTTGAGGTAGCGAAAGATAGTCTCAATCGTTTTGTCGTACAAGCGGGCGATTTAGCGGTAGAGGCGTTGGGCACTTCTTTTAATGTAAAGGCTTACGAAGAAGATAATCAA